>Ga0214921_10002365_pt1 | contig 30853 bp, 22 predicted proteins | sample LL1505_MetaG_FD_177992 | JGI IMG/M metagenome (GOLD analysis project Ga0214921, IMG submission 177992) | Freshwater microbial communities from Lake Lanier, Atlanta, Georgia, United States - LL-1505 | ecosystem: Environmental > Aquatic > Freshwater > Lake | place: USA: Georgia | collected... | reverse complement strand
GAGACCATTTTGCCTAGTTCCTTAGCCATGAATCACTCGAGCACCTTAGGATTCTCTCCTCGACTACCTGTGTCGGTTTACGGTACGAGTTGTTATAACCTGAAGCTTAGAGGTTTTTCTTGGGATCTTTTAGGTGCACTATCCAATCAGCCGAAGCCTCTCGGTACTATCGCTCTTCTCCACCCCGAGCGGATTTACCTACTCAGTGTATAGATACAAGCTTTAACGTACTAATCCGTCAGTACGCGGCACTTTCAATAATCCGTCACCCCATCGCAGTTATAACAAGTACTGGAATATTAACCAGTTCGCCATCCACTACCCCTTTCGGGTTCGCGTTAGGTCCCGACTAACCCTGGGACGATTAACGTGGCCCAGGAAACCTCAGTCTTTCGGTGTGCAGGTTTCTCACCTGCATTATCGTTACTTATTCCTACATTTGCTTTTCTAGCCGCTCCAGCATGGCTCACACCACACCTTCGACGCCGCTAGAATGCTCCCCTACCAGTCCCGGAAATCCGGGAATCCACAGCTTCGGTAGTATACTTAATGCCCGCTTATTATCCACGCACGATCGCTCGACTAGTGAGCTGTTACGCACTCTTTAAATGAATGGCTGCTTCCAAGCCAACATCCTAGCTGTCAATGCAACCGCACAACGTTTAAACAACTTAGTATACATTTGGGGACCTTAGCCGATGGTCTGGGTTCTTTCCCTCTCGGACATGGACCTTAGCACCCATGCCCTCACTGCTGAGTATATCTTATAGCATTCGGAGTTTGTCAGGATTTGGTAGGCGGTGAAGCCCCCTAGTCCAATCAGTAGCTCTACCTCTATAAGACTCTACCTCAACGCTGCACCTAAATGCATTTCGGGGAGTACGAGCTATTTCCCAGTTTGATTGGCCTTTCACCCCTACCCACAGTTCATCCGGAAGCTTTTCAACGCTTATCGGTTCGGTCCTCCATTTCGTGTTACCGAAACTTCAACCTGACCATGGGTAGATCACAAGGTTTCGCGTCTACCCCCACTGACTAAGCGCCCTATTCAGACTCGCTTTCGCTTCGGCTCCGTGTCTTAAACACTTAACCTTGCCAGTGAGGAGTAACTCGTAGGATCATTATGCAAAAGGCACGCCGTCCCCCGAAGGGTTCGACCGCTTGTAGACACACAGTTTCAGGGTCTTTTTCACTCCCTTGTTCAGGGTTCTTTTCACCTTTCCTTCACAGTACTCGTTCGCTATCGGTCTCTGAGGAGTATTTAGCCTTACCGGATGGTTCCGGCAGATTCAGACAGGATTTCACGTGTCCCGCCCTACTCAGGATCCTGCTAGGTATATGGCGCATTTCGTGTACGGGCCTTTCACCCTCTATGGATAAACTTTCCAGATTATTCCACTATACGCTATAATTCCATGATGCAGTCCTACAACCCCATACTTGCCGAAACAAGTATGGTTTAGGCTATTTCCAGTTCGCTCGCCACTACTATGGAAATCACTTTTGTTTTCTCTTCCTGCGCTTACTTAGATGTTTCAGTTCGGCGCGTTCGCTTCCTTTCGGATGATATGTCTTCAACATACCGGGTTCCCCCATTCGGAAATGTACGGATCGCTTGATATTTGCTCATCCCCGTACCTTATCGCAGCTTGTCACGTCCTTCATCGCCTCTCAGAGCCAAGGCATTCCCTGTGTGCCCTTAGTAACTTATCGTACTCATTATAATTCTCTATCAATTCAATTACTACTTCAATCAATTCCAATATGTCAAAGAACGTTACTTGAGTTACCTCAAGGTGGTGGAGGATAACGGATTCGAACCGTTGACCCCCTGCGTGCAAGGCAGGTGCTCTAGCCAGCTGAGCTAATCCCCCAAACTTCGGGAAATTTTACCTCTGCAGATAGAACCCGAGATATGCATCCCAATCAAAAAAACTAGACCTATCCCCGTTGGGAAGGTGATGGTAGTCCCGAGCAGATTTGAACTGCTGACCCCTACATTATCAGTGTAGTGCTCTAACCAACTGAGCTACGGGACTAAAATTAGTCCTATATCCCGCGGGCAGGACCAAAAAATCATCGAGAAACGGAAACAACGCTAAAAACAATAAAACCTCTCACTCTTTTTTTACTTCTCTAAAAAGGAGGTGTTCCAGCCGCACCTTCCGGTACGGCTACCTTGTTACGACTTAACACCAGTTACTAGTTTTACCCTAGGCAGCTCCTTTCGGTTACCGACTTCAGGCACCCCCAGCTTCCATTGTTTGACGGGCGGTGTGTACAAGGCCCGGGAACGTATTCACCGCGCCATGGCTGATGCGCGATTACTAGCGATTCCAGCTTCATAGAGTCGAGTTGCAGACTCCAATCCGAACTGAGATTGGCTTTAGAGATTCGCATCCGGTCGCCCGGTAGCTGCCCTCTGTACCAACCATTGTAGCACGTGTGTGGCCCAGGACGTAAGGGCCGTGATGACTTGACGTCGTCCCCGCCTTCCTCACTACTTGCGTAGGCAGTTTCTTTAGAGTCCTCAGCATTACCTGCTAGCAACTAAAGATGGGGGTTGCGCTCGTTGCGGGACTTAACCCAACACCTCACGGCACGAGCTGACGACAGCCATGCAGCACCTAGTTTCGTGTCATTGCTGACGAACATGTTTCCACATTCTTCACTAACTTTCAAGCCCTGGTAAGGTTCCTCGCGTATCATCGAATTAAACCACATGCTCCACCGCTTGTGCGGGCCCCCGTCAATTCCTTTGAGTTTCAACCTTGCGATCGTACTCCCCAGGTGGATTACTTATCACTTTCGCTTAGTCTCCGACAGTATATCGCCGAAAACGAGTAATCATCGTTTACAGCGTGGACTACCAGGGTATCTAATCCTGTTTGATCCCCACGCTTTCGTCCCTGAGCGTCAATCCAGGCCTAGTGAGCTGCCTTCGCTATTGGTGTTCTGTGTAATATCTATGCATTTCACCGCTACACTACACATTCCGCCCACTTCGACCGAATTCAAGACCTACAGTATCAATGGCAGTTCTACAGTTAAGCTGTAGGCTTTCACCACTGACTTATAGGTCCGCCTGCGGACCCTTTAAACCCAATGATTCCGGATAACGCTTGCACCCTCCGTATTACCGCGGCTGCTGGCACGGAGTTAGCCGGTGCTTATTCATTTGGTACCTTCAGCTCTCTACACGTAAAGAGGTTTATTCCCAAATAAAAGCAGTTTACAACCCGTAGGGCATTCTTCCTGCACGCGGCATGGCTGGTTCAGGCTTGCGCCCATTGACCAATATTCCTCACTGCTGCCTCCCGTAGGAGTCTGGTCCGTGTCTCAGTACCAGTGTGGGGGATCACCCTCTCAGGCCCCCTACCTATCGTAGCCATGGTGAGCCGTTACCTCACCATCTAGCTAATAGGACGCATGCCCATCCTGTACCGTAACCTTTAATTACAAAACCATGCGGTTCCGTAATACTATGGGGTCTTAATCCGAATTTCTCCGGGCTATCCCCCAGTACAGGGTAGGTTGCATACGCGTTACGCACCCGTGCGCCGGTCGCCACCAATTAGTAAACTAATTTATGCTGCCCCTCGACTTGCATGTGTTAGGCCTGCCGCTAGCGTTCATCCTGAGCCAGGATCAAACTCTCCGTTGTAAAATAACGTGAATTTGTAAGAGCTCGAGATGTCGTTTTATTCTTTAAAAACGCTGTTTCCTTTGTTTCTCAATACGTCAATGAACTTTAAAGTAGATTAAAAACACTTCATTTTTAATCCAAAAAACACCTCTTTCGTTTGTTAGAGGGGTGCAAATCTACACTATTTTTTTCAATCTCACAAAAACTTAATTCTTTTTTTTACACTTCACCTTGATGAAAACGTTTTTTCTTTCAAAGCGGGTGCAAAGTTACAAGGTTTCGTTCTATGAAAAAAATTAATTTGCTAAAAATGTGAAGCCTTTTACAACAATAGTTCGAAAAAGGTTGCAATACAAAACGCTTTTTTGGGGAACCCTCTAAAGAACAGGCTATTACAAGAAGATTTCAACGAAGCTTAAAACGATATTTTTCGCGTAATAAGCGTTTTATTCGCTTGAAAAGTGATAAAATGGAGCCCTTGCTGCATCTGAACGGGACGGGCAATCGTGAAAACACCGTTTTGATTTTGTACCTGAGGGGTAAAATAAATCATTTTTCCGCTAAGATCGTGGATGCTAACCCCGGTTATTTGGTCTACTGAGGCACTCGCATTAAGGGTTATTGCTTCATTGGACACCCCAACGACTGCAAAACTTGCATCCTTTGTCTCTTCAAGCCCTGCATTAGAAGCCTCTTGAATAACATATTGCGATAAATAAATCTGATCTCCATTATCATTTCCGTTATTGTTCGTTTTATTCGTAGCCACATAAAAAGTGACATTTCCTGTGCCTAAAGCAGGGGCGGTCCATGTCCAATTCCACGCCGGTGCAGCGGCACTGGTGTTGCTGGTTGAAGTATGGTTAGCATATTTTTTAGTAGTTCCGTTAATAGAAGTGTTTCCTGCTACTCCGGTAAACGAACCTGCCATCGCATTCGCAGAAGTGAGTGCAGTAGCCTGAAATCCGCGCTTCGTAGGATTAGAAACCATGGTTAACGTCACAGTATACTGTTGTCCTGGGACATAATTGCTTACAGGATTACCCCCTTGACTTACCACTAATACGTTTTCAGAGGTTCCATTCTGTACCGTTCCCGCATGGCATTGCGTACAGTTTGTTTCTCCAGGCGCCCCTGTTTTTCCTGCGGAAGCACCGCCTGAATTCAATGGAGAAAGTTGATAATGCGGGGTAGATGGTGTTAAATTCCACAAAAACGAACTAACACCAAAAACCATCAAACCGGAGAGCACAAAAAAACCTTTTTTCATAGACTTATTTTTTAATTGTTTAATTTTCCTTGATATATCCAACATGCTACTTTTTGTATTACAGAATCGGGAAGAGCAGGTCCACCTTGAGGCATTAATTGATAGCCACTTCCCCGCATGGAACCAAGAACGGCATCGGCATGCGACGAAATGTTTGCATAATTTGTGAGGGTATAGCCTGTACCGTTGCCCGAGCCATGACATCCCGTGCAGTTGGACTGAACCATCGGGAGTATTACTGCATTGAAAGAAACGGTGTCAGGACAATTTGGAGGTTGCGAATAATTAACCTTTTCTTTTGCGCATGAAACCATCCAAAAGGAAACCATTAACAATATTCCTATTGGTTTTAATAGTCCCACAAATGAAGCATTGATCATTCGAATCATAGTTGTGTTTTTTTTGAGATAAAAAGGAATGGCTGTAATCCAAGCCAAACGAGGGGGAGGATGAAATGTGCCGGAATTGCAGCAACCGGTAAAAAAGTAGTATCTATTTCGCTGTTCGCATAGGTTATTGGCAAACCTATGCTCGCAATACTTACGAGGACTACCAGGACATTCAGCATCAAAATACCTTTAAATTGAAATTTTTTGTTCACCCAATAGACGACGATACCACTCACGAGGGCAATGGAGCAATAAATGGAAATTACGCGCCATATAGGCATAACTTTAAAGCTTTCATCGAACTCCATGGCGTAAAAATAATGCAAATACACGCCCACTGCTGTCGAGGATAAAACCGCTGTTAGAATTCCATAAACTAAAAATCGAGTCATTTCTTATTCGTTTTTTTTGCTACCGGCAATTCGTACACAATTTTCATCTTATCGGGAACTGTTTCGCTTTTTTTACCCACCCCGAAATCGATTCTGTTTACATAGAAGGTTCCTTTGAATAGGTACTTTGCCTCACTTCCCGAAACCGACGCTGGCACGGTATATTCCTTGGTAACTCCTTTAATGGTCAAATTCCCTTTGATTTGAAGCTCCCCTTTATCATCCTTGGTAACGCTTGTAGATTTAAATTTAATGTTGGGGTAGGTAGACTGGTCGAACCATTCTTTCGTCATTGCCTTCTTATTCATGAGCCCATTACCGGTGCTTATGGAATCCACCGGGATTACCAAGTCGAAGGTGGCACTCGTAGGAGCGCTCGATGAATAGGTAACCGTTCCTGTAATGGACTTAAATTTGCCTGAGGGGTCTGCGCTCTTGAAAGCAATGGAATGGCCTTTTGTAACCTCATAGTCCCCCATCGGGGCAAAAGCCATGGAAGTAGAAAGCATCAATGCGATTCCGTACCCCATGAAGAAAAAATAACGTTTCATATCCATCAATTTAATTATTCTTTTTCCCAACTGAATTTTCTTGCTACACAAAAACCTATCCTAAACTGACCTTTTAACCAATCGGAATAGGTATTGTTCACAAATTGTGTTTCTCCTATTCCCGCGGCATTGGTCACGTTTATTATAAAGGTATGCCCAAAAGTATACCACTCCAAAGCAAAGGCTAAGCTGCGCTTATACATGCTCGTTGGTCGCAATCCTTCCGACGCAAACGTATGATAGTATTCGGTCAATAAAGCAAACCGGCTGGTTAATTTAAAGCGAATAGCCCCTCCTAGAGCAAATACATCGTTTTGATCATTTGCTGCAACGTAATTTTGATGCACCAAGGTTGGCATCAAGGCCAAGCTTAACCGATCTCCAAAACGCCGAGCTGCGTTAATTTGCGTAAAGTAAGCAAATCGGTGACTCAATTTTGGAAAATGATTTACCTGCGAAATATCATTCGAAGCTTTCATGTAGGTAAAGGTTAACCCGGTAACCGCGGTTAATGATATAGGGCTACTCTTACCTTGGGCTAATATTTTATATTTGGCAAAACCGTCCAACAGCGAGTGGAACGGAGCGCTAGACCCTTTGGAGCGACCAAAGCCAACCATCATATTTTTGGTAATTCCATACTCCAAGGCAATCCTGATATCCGAAAGGTTATCAAAGCCAAACATGTTCTGTGCGCCTCCGTTCGTTCCAAACATATCCCCAAAACGATGTTCTATTCTAAAATCCATCGTTCCTTTCGGTAGGGTTTCTACGGAATGTCCGCAAATGATGCGTGTGGAGGCAAAGGTTTTCGGAACAAACGCTTCTTCTGTGCGCTCGTCGTCTGAGGATTGAGCCAAGATTGCAGCATGAATCCCCACAATCAACAAAAAGTGAATATATTTACAACTCAACCTTTTTTTTGTAAAGATAAAAAAAATCGTGAATAATAGCGCTTTGAAATCACTCCTTCGAAAAAAACTCCTTCACGAGCGGTTGGCCCTTAACAAGGAGGAACTGCAAATGCGATCGGAAGAACTCACTGCACGTTTTCTAGCTCATTTTTCGTTTGAGCACAAGCACATTTCATGCTTTGCGACTATGGAAACTAAAAAGGAAGTGGACATCTTTCAACTCCTGGAAGTGCTTTCCGACAAAAACCGCATCTATCTGCCGGTGAGCGATTTTACTACCGGTATCATGGACCATTATCCTTACTCACCCGGAGACCCTCTAGCGAACAATCCCTACGGAATCCCCGAACCTCAAAACCGCGCAAAAAGCATCGATCCAAAAACGTTGGATGTTATTCTTGTTCCATTGCTTGGAATTGATTTGCAGGGCAATCGATTGGGATACGGCAAAGGATTTTACGACCGATTCTTAGCGCAATGCCGTCCCGATGCACTTAAAATTGGGCTCAACCTTTTTGCTCCCATCGATCATATCCCTTCCGAAGCAACGGACATCCCGTTGGATTTTTTGGTAACCCACGAGCGATGCTATACTTTCAAGATTCAACCTTAACTCCTAGGAACGGCTTTGGCTTTTTGGATGATTATTTGCTTTTACTTGGGTCCCATTTAATCCCATCTCCTTGGAAGTTCAGTTTGAATTCTGGCTGGGTAATGTGATTGATTTCATCCATGCTTTTTCCGGCGTCTTCCGCAAAATGCCTGAGAGCCTTCACCGAAACCGTATCCCAAGTAGCAATCCCGTGAATGTAAACCTCTGTTCCAATAGGTGTAGTGGGGGGAATGGTAAAGTGGTCTTTGAACCGAACCATTAACGGTTTTCCATCCGGTTTAGCTACTTGAACCCAGCAACCTGCATTTTGACAGACGGCTGTTAAAGGCGCTTTGATGGTAAAAGCTTGGGCAGCGGTGGATCGATTCATGTAATCAACAAGTTGTGCCACCGAAATCGCTTCAGATGCATTCACTTTTACGGGCCCGTAGGCATGTTTCGTGGAAGCGCAACTCCACAAGAATCCTATGACACAAGCCCCAAAGAGCCAAATTCTATTATTGACCATCATATTTCATGAATTTCTCATAGAACGCATAGAGTGCTAATGTCTCATTGCCCACTAAAATCTGATGGACTTGGTTAGCCCCAAGAAAACGCAGCATTACACGGCGGGTATTTTCCGAATCTACCACGGGAAAAACATCCACGCATTTAGATGCTGCATTGAACGTGTACGAAAAACTGGTGGTGTAATATTTCGCTAAATTATCGATGCTTTCGGAGGTGGTTCCTGCGGGAAATATCCATTGAAAATGGCCGGACTTCGCCTCTTTTTGAATTTCAGCAACGGTCATTTTTGAGCTAATTGTTTGTTGTTGTGCCACTATGGCAAACCCGAAAAACAAAAAAACGGCATGTAATAAATACCTCATAATTCTACAATAATAGCGAATTTAGTAAAATCATGGGAGAAAAAGAACACGTATCGTTGCTTTTTTCAAAAACGACCTTGGGCCTCGAGGCGGGATGCGATGAGGCAGGAAGAGGCTGTTTGGCGGGTCCGGTGGTAGCAGCTGCGGTGATCCTTGGTGTGCCCATTCCAGGATTAAATGATTCAAAAAAACTCGTACAACGTCAACGTGAAACGTTGCGTACGGAGATCGAAAGAACCGCCATAGCATTCGCTGTTGCTTATGTGTCACCGCAGCGAATTGATGAAATCAACATACTGAACGCCAGTATTGAGGCCATGCACCAAGCCTTATCGAACCTGCAGGTTGATCCCAAACACATTCTGGTTGATGGCAATCGCTTCAGGCCTTTCCGAGGCATTTCGCACGACTGCATCGTTGGAGGTGATGCACGGTATCAATCCATAGCTGCCGCCTCGATTTTAGCGAAAACCTACCGTGACGAGTACATGGCTCAGCTCGACCAACAATTTCCTCAGTACGGGTGGAAAACGAACCAAGGCTATCCCACAAAAACACATGTAAAAGCATTAACCCTTCACGGCATTACCCGCTTTCATCGGAAAACGTATAGTCCAGTTCAAAAAGCACTTCAATCCGAATTGTTCTAAATTAGTCCACATAGCGGTGTTGATTTAAATTATCCCAACCCAATAAACAAGCGGGGGTTATGGGTTAATTTTGCGCTGTGATCAAACGGGCTCTTGGATTAATCGTGGCAGGCCTTCTTCTTTTTTGGGGGAGTTTTGCCTTTCTTTCCATTCTTGCCTATTCGGAGGATCAATCCTTGGTTTCCTATTTTTCTGCGGCGGACGAACAAATTATTGCGGTGCATCATCCGAATGACTTCAATCTACGAGAAATTCAACTTGATGCGAATCAAAGGAACGTTGCTTTATTTACGGAAATTCAACCCAAACTTCGAAACCTTAGTACCGCATACCTGAGTAAAACCCGAAATTTAATGGTCATTACCCTGAACGAAAAATGGAATTTTCAACGGGTAAGGTCCTTGTTTCAGCATGGTAATTTTTCCTTTGAAAAAACGGGAACTGCAACCTTTAATTTTGGAAACTACCGAGGAGTTTTTCAAGGAAAGGAGCTGTTGCTTTACGATTACTCCATGGAACTTTCTCGAGGAACGCTTCCCGAAATAACCATAGATCGGCAGGCAAGTTACAGTATCATTGAACCAACCACTCCGGCTTGGAACGTTGATAATTATTACATAAAACCCGATGAAAAAATCCTCTATCAAGTGAGGAAATCCAACAAGACCTCTATTCCTTTGGTGGACGACCTTGCGCTTTTTGAATCCTTGCTTCCTGAAGACTTATCGTACTATGAATTTTTCGAAAAGGAATATTTACGGTCCATTGATCCTGTCTTTCGAACTAGTCCTTTGGAAAAAATCGTTCAAACCGGAGGCCTTATCCTTACCTACGAAGGATTTCCGGTGTTCATTTTTGATATAGCTGAAAACCAGGAGCTTGTCCCCTATCTTAACGAAGTATATCATATTCCCGAGGAAAACAAGGAGCGAACAACCGTTCAGCAAATGGGGGTGTGTGAAGCTTTTGAAAAATGGGGCTCTCCTTCAAAACTTGTGGCTTTCAGCAGGGACGGCTTCGGGTACATTTCTCCGGAGGAAAAGTCCATAGACGGCTTGCTTTTGGCCTTGGATATTCGAAAAACAAACGCAGCCAAACCTCCATTCATAAAAGACCTGGAATCTTTGCCTCGAAAATGTTCCCATCGAAAAGTAACCCCTTCAACTCGAGAGTCGCTCAGCTGGATCGATGACCGGCGAGTTTCCACTGCGATAATACGGAAGACTTCGGATAATCGAACTCCGATAGAAACTGAAAACATCAAGAATTACTTTACCATGAACCCTGGGTCTCCTGTGGTGTCATTTTGTGCCTTAACGGGTAGAGGAAATGTCATTATTGAAACGGAAAATGAGCTTATCGGGTATAAAAACGGCAGTTTAAAATGGCGGCAGGAATTGCCTGTTGCCTTGGTATTCAAGCCCCTACGTTTGGCAACTTCCCTTTCTGAAAATGACCATATTCTGCTCAACGACGGAAAGCACTTAACGGTTATCGATTTCATGGGAAGAACGCTGTTTTCAATCAACCAAGTGACCTTGTGCGAAGCGGTGGTAACCCAACTTAAAGGACAACATGTTTTTGGAATAGCTCAAGGCAACGAGCTTATGATGTATTCCTCAGAAAATGGAAAACTTGTAAAACGCTACCAACTACCGGAAAAAATTCTGAGTATGCACCGTCTTTCGCTCCAAGGAACATTTGGCATCGGAATAAAAACCAACCTGCAAACCATCATTTTGGACTTAACCACTGGAAAAAAAGTGAATGTCAAGGGAAATGTTTCGGACTTTGTTCAATTTTCCGAAAACGGTGCCCTCTTTCGAGGAAAAAAGGGGATGGAATTGCATACAGCCAAAGGAATTACGGAAGTTCAAGTACCTGCTTACTGGAAATTCGGCGGGTCTATTACCCTGGAAGGGCAAAGCGGTGAACTCTTTTACGAGGGAAGTACCTTAGCTTTAGCCGTCCAAGGAAAAATACGTTGGAAAACCACCACGGAATTGAAGGAAATAAGCCAACTATGCACGAACCAAAACCGGATCGTTCTGCGGGACGGACTGAACAACAAATTGGTAATCCTCGATACAAATGGTTCGTTGATCGACCAAGAAGAGCGACCAAGTCAAGGAGAAGTGCAAGCCACCGCTTTCGGTCATAACGGATGTTCTATAACCACGTACTTAAGTAATTTTTTGATTCAATTTAATTTTTAACTTTAGCACTTCTTATTAAATTTCGAATTCATGAAAAATTCCTTACTCCTAATTCTGATTTTCCTGGGGTCTATAGTTTATGGACAAAATTACCTAGGCGTTGCCACCAGTAACTACGCCGGGAGTATGGGTGTGCAATTGCAGCCCGCAAGTTTTGTGGATGGTCGATTTGCGTTCGATTTAAACATCGTTGGGCTTAATTTCAACGCGTACCAGAATTTTGGGTATTTCGATGCAAAAGCCATGAGAACGGCGGAGGGCAACGGAGGTTATTGGTGGAGTAAGTCGTTTGGAGACACAGCTGTTTACAACAGTTGGGCAAGTCCCGACTCAACGTTCATGGACCGATTCCTTATTCGTAAATACAATAAAGATTCCAAGGGAACCCTAGGATTGTATAATAATATACAAATCGACTTGTTCAACTTGAATTTTCACATCAATCCAAAAATAGCTGTAGGTCTTTTTGCCCGAGCACGCTCCATTACCAACGTGGACAACCTGGACCCCAAATTGGCAGTTCTTGCAGAAAACGGTTTGGATTATAGCCTTTTATGGAATCAAAAATTAAACGAGGAATTGGTCAACATTAATCACCTCACATGGACCGAATACGGGTTCAACTACGCCCAAGTCGCCCTGGATAAAAAAGAACATTTTTTAAAGGTAGGGGGTACTTTGAAATTGTTAAGCGGAAATGCAGCGGCATATTTTTATACAAACAATTTTCAGTACAACCTCAAAAATGCCGACACTTCTTTCCTATTGCAAGGGGATTTTAATTACGGTTATTCCCAAAACATCGAAGACTATATAAATGGAACTTCTCAAAACTATTTTGCACGCGCATCCAAATGGGGGCTTGGTGTGGATTTAGGAGGTGTTTATGAGTGGCGTCAAGGTTATGAGGATTATCAATACGACATGGACGGAAAAACCGGTATCTGGGCTAGAAACAAAAATAAATACAAGCTACGCGTCGGTGCCTCGCTTTTGGATATTGGTGGAATGCGCTTTACGAAAGGCGGATTAAGTAGAAATTTCTCCGCGAAATCGACCAATCCGTTCGATTTAACCGTATTTCAATCGGGAAAAAACCTGCATGACTTTGATAAAGTTATCGACTCCCTCATTCATAGTCCTGGAAACGCTTGGATAGCCACTCAAGATACTTCTTCTACCTTTTATATGCGAACTCCAAGTGCTTTTAGCTTGCAGGTCGATTACCATATTTGGAAAGGGTTTTATGTCAATGCAACCTCCATGATCAATCTGATTGGTAAAAAAACCGATACCAAAGTAAAAGTTCCAAACCAATTCAGCATTACTCCGAGTTTTGACCTTGCCGGAATTGGATTTCACTTTCCTATAGCTTACAACCGATATTCAGGATTAAGAACCGGTATTGCCACACGTTTAGGACCCCTTACCTTGGGAATTACCGATTACCGCACATTATTCGCTCGTGGAAAAGTGAAAGGGGTGGAACTGTATGCTGGTTTGAGGATTCCGATTCTCTACGGTGCAGTTAAAGACGATGACAAGGATAAGGTCTCCAATAAAATGGATGCTTGTCCCGAAACTCCGGGTGTTTGGGCCTTTAAGGGATGTCCAGACAGCGACGGCGATGGCGTACAAGATACGCAAGATGGATGCCCTTTTGAGCCTGGGCCGGTGGCTTTTAATGGTTGTCCGGATCGTGACGGAGATAAAATAATTGACAAGCTCGATGATTGTCCTGACATTGCTGGGCTACCAGAATTTAAAGGTTGCCCAGATACCGACGGCGATAAAATCATCGACCCAAAAGACCAATGCCCAGAAATTGCGGGAGAACTTTACATGAAAGGATGCCCCGACCGAGACCATGATTCCATTACCGATTTAGAAGATCTTTGCCCCGACAATTACGGACCCAAAGAAAACAAAGGGTGTCCTGATACCGATGGTGATGGGCTTTATGATTATATTGATGCATGTCCCACCGCTGCAGGACCTACAGAAAACCGGGGCTGTCCATGGCCTGATTCGGACGGTGATGGAATTCTGGATCGAAACGACGGTTGTCCCAATACTCCTGGACCGCGTGAAAACGGGGGGTGTCCTTATCAAGATTCGGATAACGATGGGTTGTTGGATAAAGACGACGACTGCCCGAATACTCCCGGCCCTAAGAGCAATAAAGGTTGCCCGGTTGTCGAAAAAGAAATCATTGAGGTGCTAAAAACCGCTTTTGACAACTTAGGCTTCGAATTGGGTAAAGACATTATTCTCGCAGGATCGTTTTCTTCATTAGATGAATTGGCGGGTGTTTTATCGAAGAAACCGCTTTGGAAATTGCAGATATCTGGGCACACGGACAATGTGGGCGATGACGATTCTAACTTGATTTTGTCGAAAAAACGAGCAGAGGCCGTGAAAAATTATCTAATTACTCAAGGAATCGCTGCGGAACGATTGATGGTGGAGTATTTTGGGGAAATGAAACCTGTAGCCGATAATTCTACGCCCGAAGGACGAGCCAAAAATCGCCGAGTTGAAATGAAATTGGTGTTTGAATAAGGGTTTATCGGTAACCGTGCAACGCGAACACGGAAAAAGAAGATAACCAGTGGTCCACATCGTAATTGCCTTTACCGATGCTCTCTTGGGAATAATCCCACATTGCATTCATTTGTTCGACCCAAGCCGCTTTGAGCGTTGCATTCAAGTTAGGTAGCGACTGGATCATCCCGTTCAGGCACCAAATACGGTTCAGGTGAAAGCCGTCCCAATGGGATTTCATTCCCGTATGAATCTTTTCACGTTTAATGATCAAGGCTTCGTTTACCTGGTTGATATCCAACAACTCAGGAGCGAAGGAAGACAACCAAGCCGAGTACGCTTTTTCATCGTACACCTTGCGCATAAGGTCGGCGACTAACAAATAGCCCGACATGAAATCCCAACCAAAGGGTTCTGAAGCCATGGGAACTCCCGTTTTGTTCTCATAAAATCGCTTTGAGGCAGCAATAACGACCTCTTCCAGCGATTTCCGCTTGAAGCATCGGGCATAATCCAAAGCAAACGACAAACCCATGGCGGGACTATCATGACTTCCCGAAAAACGAACCTCTTGCTGTTCAGGCCAATAACTGAGGTGTTTTGACTCGATAACCTGTAATAACGGTTTGCCATTTTTTAACCATGTTTTTACCTTGGGGTGGTTTAAAGTGGATAATTCTTCCACCAATTTCAAAAACCAACTTTGTCCGTAGGGAAATTCGAAATTTCCTTTTTCCATATTCTCAACTCTTAAAGCCTCAACGGCTATTCGATCTTTATCAAAAGCAAAATCCAACCGTGCTAAAATTTCATCCCGTTCGGGCAAGTTTGGATACAATTTGAGCAATTTCACCAAACACCAATGATTGTGAACCGATGAGTGCCAATCGTAACAACCGTAAAAGGATGGCCATATTTTTTGGGGATTGTTTTCATTATAATACGGATTATTTACCGTGTGAGGAGATGCGCTCCCTGTACAGTTTAGCGATAACTTGGCAAAATAGGAAGCCCCGGATTCGGTCAATCGATACAATCCTGCATCGTCTACTGTAACGAGCTGCGCAGAGACCTGAGATCCAATCAAGACTATCCAAAGCACCAGAAAAGATGTTTTTAGCATGGTTTGTAGCATTTTTATTCTGCAAAATAAACCCTTTTAAGAAAAAAAGTTAACCCTATATCCAAAAAACAGAATAAAAAAAACCGTACGGCTCGCCGTACACTTAACGTTTCCTTAATGCTCAATTAATCAAAATGTGGCGTTACAAGCCGAACTTTGCGCCCAAATTCAAATCCATGCTTAAAAATCTATTCTTCTTCGTTGTGCTCATTTCTGTTTCGATTAACGACCTTCGTGCCCAATCAAGTATTGCCGGAAAGGTGGTAGATGCCACAAACTCTGAACCTGTTGGAAATGCCAAAGTGTTTTTGTTGAATACCGAAAAAAAATTACTTACCGATTTTGATGGAAACTTCAAATTCGAAGGTCTCGAAGCAGGGGTTTACAGTATTGAAGTTCGCTTCACCACCTTCAACACGAAAGTGGTAACCGATATAAAATTGGAGAAAAAACAAGACCTTGAGTTGTTGTTTAGTTTAGAATCCGCTGACAAAGTCTTAGGTCCTGTGGTAGTTAAAAGAACCGTCAACAAAGAATCGGTTGTTGGAGCGGTTACCCTACAGCGCAGCAGCAAGGTCATGCTCGATATTATTCCTCAAGAAGTCCTCAAACGTACTCCTGCAAGAACCGTTGCAGACGCCTTAAAACAAGTAAGTGGTGCAAGTATACAGGACAATAAATTTGCGGTAGTGCGCGGACTGAACGACCGATACAATGCGGCGTACATTAACGGCGGTCCACTACCCTCCTCGGAAGGCGACCGAAAAGCGTTTTCTTTCGATATTTTTCCGGTAAACATGTTGGAGAACCTGAGTATCGTAAAAACTGCCTCTCCCGAATTACCCGGAGAATTTGCTGGAGGGATTATCCAAATCAAGACGAAAGACATCCCTTCCGAATCGTTTCAAAATGTTTCCATCGGAACAGGGTACAACACTATTACGACTTTTAAAGATAAAATTCAGTCCAAAGAAGGTAAGTGGGATTGGTTAGGAATCGACGACGGAAGCCGAGCCTTGCCGAAGGATTTCCCCACAACTGCGAATTATTCCATCAACAATAACGATCAAGCAGTCTTAGCAAAAACGTTTAAGTCCAATTGGCAAACGCAACAATCCACCTTCATGCCGAACCTGAGTGTTCAATACAGCGGAGGGTTCAAAAAGACCTTGAAAAAAGAACAGATTTTGGGGTTAATCGGTTCCATATCATACAACAATACCCAAAATTTCAATGAGACCGTACGTAGATCTTATACCAACAATGCGGGTGGTAACGTTGCTTCGCAGATTGAAACAGATTACCTGGATAAAACATACAGCCAACAATTGCTTTCAGGAATGATGGCGAATGTTGCTTATCAACTCAACGAAAAAAACAAATTCAGCTTTAAAAACGTGTACTCCATCAACACGGATAACCGAATAATTAACCGTACGGGGCAGCGCGAACCGTTGGATGCCAACCCTACCATGATTCGTTCCAACGCCAATTGGATGACGCAAAACCAAATTTATACAGGTCAAATCAACGGAAACCATGGCAACGATGAAACCAAAATGCACGTGGATTGGTTGGCCTCCTACAGCCAAGTGCATCGGGTTATTCCTAACTTAAGAAGGAACATTTACACCCGTTTGACGCATTTTAACGATCCAACTAGTCCGGACCCGTTGGACACCACTTGGCAGGCGAGCATTGCCCAATCCAGTGTGGGTCCTGATTATGGAGGGAATATGTTTTTCTCCAATACCCTTGAATCCATTTACAGCGGACGCGTTAACGTGGGGTATCAACTCTTGGATACCAAGGAGCACAAACTTGAGCTCAAAGCAGGTTTATTTATCCAAGCAAGAAATCGCGATTTCAGTGCGCGTCAATTAGGATACACGAAATACGGAGGCGCCGGAAGCAATATCAGTTTCAACAACAGCTTGTTGTATCAACCGGAGGACTCCATCTTTAACGCTGCCAATATGGGTTTAATTGCTCCCAGCCTTGGTGGGTTTAAACTCACCGATGGTAGTAAATTATCCGATTCCTACACGGCGAATTCACAGCTCTATGCAGCTTATGTAATGGCCAACCAACAACTTAAAAAAACCAATTTGGTTTATGGATTACGCATCGAGGATTTCACCCAAAAGCTGAATGCTACGAATGCCGACAAAACCTTGGTACGGGTCAACCAACATAACTTGGATTTCCTTCCTTCCTTGAATTTAATCCAAGGACTGACCGACAAACAAAACCTGCGCTTCAGTGCATCGCAAACAGTAAACCGTCCGGAATACCGCGAATTAGCTCCCTTTGCATTTTATGACTTCAGTACGCAATTTGTTTTATCCGGAAATGATTCGTTGCAACGCGCGAAAATCACGAACCTTGATATGCGCTACGAATACTATCCAGGAAATGGCCAGTTGCTCACCGCCTCTGTTTTCGTTAAACAATTCCAAAACCCGATTGAGCAAATTGCCCGTCCAGATGTTTTGAACGAAATTTCATACAAAAACGTAGGTAATGCGATCAATTACGGTTTGGAATTGGAATTCAAAATGAACTTGGGTTCCATCGTTAAGGCGGATTCTAATTCATTCTTAAACAATGCCACCTTTTTCACAAACTTAGGTTTCATCCAATCGAAAGTAGATGTTTCCCAGAACATTGGAACACCTTACCAAACCCGTCCACTTCAAGGGCAATCTCCTTATGTGTTCAACCTTGGGGTGAATTACCAAACGGATAACATGTGGTCGATTTCCGCCAACGTTAACTCGGTAGGTTCGCGAATTTATATTTTAGGCTCCATTCTGCAACCGGATATTTGGGAAAAGAGCCGTACTTTTCTAGATGTACAAATTGCCAAGTCGTTCTTGGATAAGAAACTTGAAATCAAGTTGAACTGTCAAAACCTCTTGGCACAAAACTTAATTTTTTACCAAAACAATTATTCGCAGTTTCGTACCGATAAAGGCTTAACACGCGCGGTGAATTACCTCTTTTACGGAAACTCCGCAGGAGATACCAAATACGAAGCCGGTAAAGACGATGTTGTATGGAATACCAAATTCGGTAGAACCTTCTCCTTGGTTCTGTCTTACAAATTTTAACACGAACAGATCACCTCTGGTAACAATTTTTTAACACAAGTTTAGGGTTGGTGTAACACGCCGACCGAAATAGAATTGGAAATTTGCGTCGAATTAAAAAATTAATCATGAAAAAAATTACGTTTAACTTATTTGCCTTGATTTTATCAACGGCGATGTTCGGACAGAACTTTTTTGTTCCGACCAACTACCGCGGTGCCTTCGCGCCTGCGCCTACTGCCATGTGGACAGACACGTGGACGAATTGGGATCCACAAAACACGAATTACCCTGCCTCAAATGTGACAATCACCACGTCGATTACCACGAACACTACGTGGACTTCCAACAACACGTACTTGTTGCAAGGTCAAATTTATGTGAAAAACGGTGCCACGCTTACGATTCAACCGGGTACGGTTATTCAAGGAGACAAGGCGGTGGCTGGTTCTGGTTTATTCGTTTGCCAAGGATCTAAATTAGTGGCCAACGGAACCGTTAGTCAGCCGATTGTATTTACTTCTAACCAAGCAGCTGGTGCTCGCGCTATTGGCGATTGGGGTGGAGTGATCTTGATGGGTAAATCCACGTACAACGGTGCTGGTGGGATCGGAAACATTGAAGGTCTTGCCGTTAGCCCAGACACGCAATACGGCGGTGGTGCTAACCCTGACACAATGGATAATTCCGGAAGCTTACAATACGTTCGTATCGAATTTGGAGGGTATGTTTACCAGCCGAACAAAGAAATCAACGGTTTGACGATGGGTGCTGTAGGAAAAGGAACGACCATCGACTATGTACAAGTTTCATTTGCCAACGATGATGCTTTCGAATGGTTTGGCGGAACAGTAAATTGTCGCCACTTGGTTTCTTACCGCAACTTGGATGATGATTTTGACACCGATTTTGGATTCTCTGGAAAGGTACAGTTTTGCTTAGGCGTACGCGACCCACAAATCGCGGACAACCCTACGGTATCAACGTCCGAAGGTTTTGAGTCTGACAACGATCCTACAGGATCTGCAAACACTCCTCAAACAAGCGCCATTTTTTGTAATGTTACTTGGATCGGGCCATTGAGAGGAACTTGTCCTGCGGCTCAAGGAGCTATCGCAGCAGGGTTCCGAAGAGGAGCTCGAATTCGCAGAAATTCCGCGTTGAAAATTTACAACACCATCTTCATGGATGGATTACGCGGTTTGCACATTGATGGTACCGCATGCGAAAACAATGCAAATAACGGTCCTTTAATGTACAAGAACAATTTAGTAGCGGGGTATTTAAACAACTACTCGCTTGAACGAAATGCGGGAAGTACCTTCAATATGTGGTCTTTCTTCACTTCAAACAACAATGATTCAGTAGCTTGTTCTTCGAACATTCTTACCTTACCTTATGGAATTGGTGGAAATTACTTATCTCCTGATTTCCGTCCAGTAGCTGGTTCATTGGCGCTTTCTAATTATTCATTCAGCAATTCCTACCTGGCTGCTCAAACGATTCAAGCGCCAACTACAACAGCAAACGTTAGCTATTGTGTAGGTGCAAATACCACAGCATTGACTGCTACGGCTAGCACCGGTTGCACCATTGTATGGTATACCCAAGCTACCGGTGGAAGCCCAATTGCTACGCCGACGCCTTCTTCTGCTGCTGCTGGTACGACCATGTACTATGTGGCTCAGCAAAACGCTCAGGGATATGAAGGTCCAAGAGCTATGGTTACCGTAACAATTAATGCGAATCCTACGGTTCCAGTTATCACAGCGAGCGGTTCTACTTCGCTTTGTACAGGAAGCTCTGTGAATTTAACTTCTTCTTACATGATGAATAACGTTTGGTCTACTGGAGCAACAACTTCTATGATTACCGTTAACAGCACCGGTTCTTACACAGTAACTTACACCGATGCAAACGGTTGTACTGCCACATCATTACCGACTGCTGTAAACGTAAGTGCTGCGCCACTTCCTACCGTACAGGCATCAGCAGTAGAAGCTTGTAGCGGTGATACAGTTATGTTAACTTCATCTGCAGCAACTACGTACTTATGGTCCACTGGGGCTACCACGCAATCCATCATGCTTACAGCTACCGCGAACAACGTAACGGTTACGACCACCAACACCAACGCGTGTAACGGAGTAGGCACATCCACTCCAGTGAGTGTAACATTTACTGCAACACCGAATGCGGCTGGTTCATTTACAACCAATGGAAATGTTGTTACTTTTGCCAACACTTCTACAGGAGCTACTTCGTACTCTTGGAATTTTGGGGATCAGACCAACTCTTCTGCAGCAACACCTACCCATGCATATGCGGCGAATGGAAGCTACACAGTAACCTTAACTGCCATGAATGGCAACTGCGACGATGTGGCAACTTTCACGGTAAATATTGCTCTATCGCTTGATGAAATGTCTGGAGTTGTTCTTTCTTTGGTTCCAAACCCTGCAACTACTTCTTTCGAAGTTGCATTGGAAGGTGCTAATCTGGTAGAAGTAACCATGATTGATGCATTTGGAAGAACCGTACAGACAAGTAACGCAGCAACACTTTCTTTGGAAGGAATTGCGAATGGTATTTACCAAGTAAAAGTTCAAACCAATCAAGGAACAGCTATCCGAAGATTAGTTGTAAATAAATAATTCAAACCCAATACAAGGGGGCTTCAAGCCCCCTTTTTTTTTGCCATGGAAACCAATAAAGGACATGTTATTTTGCTGGTAGACGACGAACCAGATATTCTGGAGTTTTTATCCTATACCCTACTAAAAGAGGGGTATAAAGTATTCACAGCTACCAATGGCGAGGAAGCTGTAAGAATGGTTCAAGAGATTGCACCTTCTTTGATTTTAATGGATGTGATGATGCCGCAAATGGACGGAATTGAAGCATGTCAAATCATCCGAAAAGACCTCAACCTAAATCAACCTATCATAGCATTTCTAACCGCAAGATCTGAAGATTATGCGCAAATCGCGGGGCTCACAGCCGGTGCAGATGATTATATCAGCAAGCCCATTAGGCCGAGATTGTTGGTAAGTAAAATTCAGTCCTTGTTGCGCAGGTTATCGATTTCAGGAACACCTGGAGTTCCTTATCAAGATTCGGGAATTACGATTGACCGAGAGCGTTTTGTAGTTATCGTAGATCAACAAGAACATCAACTTCCCAAAAAAGAATTCGAACTTCTTGAATTGTTGGCTAGCAGGCCCGGGAAAGTGTTTAATCGGGAACAAATACTGTCGTTAGTATGGGGCAATGAAACGGTGGTTGGTGAACGAACCATTGACGTGCATATTCGTAAACTTAGAGAAAAACTGGGAGAATCGTATATTCGCACCATCAAAGGGGTCGGATATACCTTTAACCAGCCATGAAACTAGAAAAGCCTGAGTACTTTTTATTGGTGGTTTGCTTTATCGCATCGTTAAGCAGTTATTCCCTATTTCTCATTTCCGACTATTTCTCACTCAACTTCTTTCTCTCGTTAACCTTATTCATTGTATTAGGGATCGTTTTCTACATTACCCTAAACCGAGGAATTCGGCGATTTGTAGAATATCGATTGCGGAAGATATTTCATTCCGTTCAAGCGCCACCGAAATTAAAAGGCAATAAACTTAGCACCTTACTTTCGCAGGCAGAAGCCCATGTAGAGCAACTTTCAATTACAAAGCAAGAAGAAATTAAAGCCTTAAAATCGCAAGACGACTTTCGCAAAGAATTCATCGGGAACTTGTCCCACGAATTGAAAACTCCGGTTTTTTCCATCCAAGGCTACTTAGAATCCCTCATCGACGGAGCGGCGGATGAACCAGAATTGAGGAATAAATTTTTGGAGCGCGCACGAAAAGCCAGCGATCGTATGATTCAACTTTTAGAGGACTTAGACAACCTTACGCGGTTGGAAAATCCCGAAATTGCCATTGAGAAACGTCCTTTTAATCTGGTGGAATTGATTCGCGAAACCTTTGAATCACTCGACTGGATGGCCAAAGAAAAAAACATCACCCTGGAGCTTACGGAAGAATATGGGCCTCTCCTGGTGAACGGGGATAAAAAGCGTATTTCTCAGGTTTTCGTCAACTTGATTAAAAATTCCATCCTCTACGGCATGGAGGGTGGTCATACAAAAATCACCATTACCTCGGTAGAGGATTTTTTACTCATTCAAATTACCGACAACGGTATCGGCATTGATCCAAAACATTGGCAACGCCTTTTCGAACGCTTTTATCGGGTGGAGCAAAGCCGAAACCGCCATGAAGGGGGTACCGGATTAGGCTTGGCGATTGTTAAACATATTTTAGAATTACACGATCAAACCATAACCTTACGCAGTACATTGGGCCAAGGGAGTACGTTTTCGTTTTGCCTACCTAAAGCAGAAAATTTGGTGACCTTTAGCTCAAAAGGGGTTCCTATTAAATAAACCTCCGTCTTTTTTGGGTAACTTTGCCCCATGGCATTGACCTCTTCCTTTGGATCCCTTTTAATCCGTCTGTTCAAAGAGGTTAAGCCTTATCGAGGGTTACTAGCCATTTCGTTAAGTGCCGTGTTAACGTTGGCCATTCTTGGCCCATTACGTCCTTGGCTTATTGGGCGTGCTGTGGATTTATATATCATCAAATCCAGCAATTCGCATTTATTGATGGTGTTTTTGGCTTGGATTTTCGGATTACTTATTTTGGAATCCTTAGTCATTTGGGTAAGCTCCTACTTTTCAAATTTGCTCGCGCAATCGGTGATTCGTGATTTACGTCTTCGGGTATTCAACAAAATACTGCATTTCAAAGCATCGTTTTTTGACAACACACCGGTGGGAAATTCGGTAACCCGCATAGTGAGCGATGTTGAAGCCATTTCCGAAGTGTTTTCCGCAGGATTGATGGAGATACTTGGCGACCTGATAACGCTTTTTGTCATCTTAGGACTAATGTTTTACGTGGATTGGAAGCTCACGCTACTGGCTTTAATTCCCGTTCCTTTGCTCATTTTTTCAACCCGCATTTTTGCCAAAGCGATGAAAAAATCCTTTCAAATGGAGCGAACTCAAGTCTCGAGGTTGAACACCTATGTGCAAGAACATCTCATGGGGATCGGGCTGATACAACTGTTCAATCGAGAACAAAAAACCTCCTTGGAATTTCAAGAAATTAACAGCAAGCACCGACAAGCACACATCAACGCGGTTTGGGCTAACTCCATTTTCTTTCCGGTCGTAGAATTACTCAGCTCGCTATCCATCGGGTTTTTGTTGGTTTGGGGTGCCCTGTTGGTAGGAGGTAAAAGTAAAACGGAATTATCGCAGCTTTACGGAACTATCATATCTTTTACGCTTTGGATTCAACAACTTTACCGCCCCATAAGGCAATTGGCCGATAAGTTCAACATTATACAACGCGGGGCCGTTCGTGCTGAACGCCTATTTGCTATTTTGGACGACGATGCCAATCTTGAAATGGAAACCAACGGTTCGCAGGAATTCCATCCCGGCGACATATCCTTCCATCAAGTTACCTTTGGGTATAATCCCGAACTTCCAGTAATTCAGGATTTTTCCTTCACCATCGAAGCAAGTAAAATGACGGCTATCGTTGGGGCAACAGGTTCAGGTAAAACCACCCTCATCAGTTTACTCGGCCGGTTTTATGAGCCGCAACAAGGTCAAATCAGCATCGGTGGTGTGGACATCTCAAGTGTTTCGAGAGCTACCCTGAACCGTCATCTAGGCTTTGTTTTACAGGATGTCTTTTTATTTTCGGATACAATACATAATAACATCACGCTCGGAAACCCCGCCATTGGTCGAGAAGAAGTAATTCAAGCAGCACAACAAATTGGTTTACACGAGTTCATTGAGCACTTGCCCAACCAGTACGATTATGTTATCGGTGAACGAGGAGGAGCCCTTTCAACAGGTCAACGGCAACTGCTCGCCTTCATCCGCGTGCTCGTTTACAAACCCACTATTCTAATTCTCGACGAAGCAACCTCCAGCATTGATAGCGAATCGGAATTACTGATTCAGCAAGCAATCTCTAAAGTTACCAAGAACCGATGTTCCATTGTTATTGCCCATCGATTGTCTACCATCCAACGTGCTGATCGTATTTGTGTCATGGATAAAGGTAAAATCATTGAATCCGGTTCTCATGAAGCACTGTTAAGCCAAAAAGGGGCCTACCACGAGTTATTTGAAAAACAATTTGTTACCCAATAGTATGCAATTTAAAATTGGGGGAGTTCCTGAACATTTTAATTATCCTTGGCGCTTAGCCATCGAGCATCGGGCTTTTGATGATTTGAACGTGGAATTGCATTGGTCGGATATGACTGGTGGTACCGGACAAATGATTAAAGGACTCGAAACCGGTTCCTTGGACATTGCGGTGTTGTTATCGGAAGGAATTGCGCGTGCCATTTTACAAGGATGTTCAGCCAAAATTCTGGATGTTTATGTAACCAGTCCTTTACAATGGGGGATCCACATTCCCGAGAAAAGTGCGGCAAGAACACCCAAGGATTTTATTACGCCTACTTTCGCAATTTCCCGCTTTGGTTCGGGTTCTCACCTGATGGCCTATGTGCTCGCGAAGCAATTCGATATTCCAATCACTTCGCTTAAATTCAACGTCATCGGAGACGTTTATGGAGGCATTTGGGCCTTAGAACATAACGAAGCTGATCTTTTTTTATGGGAAAAGTACACTACCCAACCCTTTGTAGATAAAGGAAGCTGCCGCAGCATCGGGCAAATAAACACGCCTTGGCCCTGTTTTGTCATTGCCTGCAGAAGTGCGCTTTTACCGGAACATCGCGACGTGTTGCGACGCATCATTGCTGTTGTTCAAAGCTATGCTTTGCATTTGAAAAAAGAAAGAAGTTCTGCCGCAGCGTTAGCCTGGAGATACCATTTAAAGCAAGAAGAAGTAGCGCGTTGGTTAGAAGAGACGGAATGGAACACCCAAAAGGTTTCCCTTACAACTTCCTTGGAAAGCACCCTGGATTTCTTATTGGAAGCTCAATTGGTGGATTCAACATCCTTTTCAACCTGGCAGGAAACCCTTTTCTAAATAGCCTTTTTATTGAACATGGTGGCCGACGCTTGAGCTGACGGCATAATGACCAAATCGTGAATGGATACGTGCGCTGGACGCGTTACGATAAATCGAACCGTTTCGGCGATATCATGAGCCTGCAATGGTTCAAACCCTTGATAGACTGCATCGGCTGCGGCTTCATTTCCTTTGAAGCGGACCAGGGAAAACTCTGTGATGGCTGCTCCAGGAGCAATGGAACTTACCCGAATACCAAAAGGTAAAAGATCCATGCGCATGGATTTCGTCAAATGATCTACCGCAGCTTTAGTGGCACAATAAACATTTCCTTGCGGATATGCCTCTTTTCCGGCGATGCTGGTGATGTTGATAATTGTTCCTTGGAGCGCCTGTTTCATCCAAGGAATTACCGCTTTGGATACGTACAGCAATCCTTTAATATTCGTATCAATCATTTGTTCCCAATCGCTCAACAATCCTTCATCGATGGTATTCCTTCCGGCAGCAAGACCAGCGTTATTCACCAAAAGCGCAATGTGTTGTTTAACTGCAGGATCTAATGCGTTCGCCCAACGCTCCACCGCCTCGGCGTCGCGAACATCTAGTGGGTAAACACGGACATCCGGAGCACCGGATAATTCGCTTTTCAGTTGTTCCAACTTCTCCTTCCTTCGCGCCAACAAAATCAATCCGTAGCCTTCTTCTGCCAAGACGCGTGCTGTGGCGGCACCGAATCCGGAGGATGCCCCCGTTATAATTGCGTAGTTAACCATTGCGTAAATTTATGATGTTCAAGATACCTTAACAAGGAATTAGGTTGGGCATGAATTATTGCAAAAACCAAAAAAGGTAAAACGGGAGCCTTATAGCGAACCATCGCTCCAACTACGGGGGCGGTCATTCCTACGAGAGCAAAAACGGTAAAGCTGAACAGGAGAAAACCCCAACCCCAATAGGAAAATCCTCTTTTGCGAAGAATTCCGTAAAGACATCCTCCGAGCGCTAGCAACAATGCGGTATTTTCTAAAAAAGCCATGGCGGTCAAAGCGTTCTTAACCATGAACAGGTGCGGATAAAACATGGTATTAAAAATTCCCAAAGGCACCAGCTTGAGCATCGTAAACCACGTTCCATCCATTGGAATAATCCAAATTTGGCTTCCCGCATGCACGGCTTTTGCCATTTGAATAAAATCGAATTGTTTTCCTTGCAAGGTAGATATCAAACTCCAAGATGGAAAAATCAGCGCCATAATACCATAAAAACCAAGAACCCACACAAGAGTCCAAACCAGGGTTTTAATACGCGATTTAAACCAGCTGTATCCAATGACAAGAAGCATAGCGGGAATCAAGGAGTATAGAATGTAAATTTTCAAGTTGGATAGAATCCACAAACTTAAACAACCCAAAATCAACTCCTTCCATTGGAAACGTTTGGTAAGACGCAGCGTGGAAATCAAAAACCCGCCTAACGCAGCCATAAGCAAGGCTTCTTTAAGAATTCCGCTCGACCAAAAAAGCGTGGAAGGAACCAAGAATGCGGAGATAAACGCAACGGACTTCCATCGCGTAAAATGGCCTAGAAACAGGTAGATCCAAAAACCGCCAATAAAGGATAAACCGAGAAAAAGGCTGAGATTCAATTCATAACGGCTCTGGGTAAGCAGATTCATAACCGCGTTAATGCGAATGATCAGTCGGTTATCATTGGTTATCCCATGATCGTAGGACCTGAACCAATAGTTCATGCGATTTAAATATACCGTATCCCTTTCTTGCGTTGCACCAACCATGATTCTTAGAAATGCACGCGAATTTTCTTGGGAAACCTGAGAAAGCACTTTCGAGTCATCGAAATACTTGAAAATATCGGCTTCATTTCGCACCGGATATACTTGGGTATAAATTACGATCAGCGCCAAAGCCGCAATTCCTTTCGACATCCATACCGCCGCCTTGGCTTTGGTTGACAGCCCTCTGACCGCTTTTGTAAAAACCAAAACAGCCCCAACACCAAGAAATCCTAAGCAGAACAACAGATACGATATCACACCGACAAAAATACCAATATTTTAAAGGACTCAGGACAAATTGCACGAACTCAAACGTGCATTTATGCCAAACTGTCATAAGGTTTGGGTTGGTATATTAGTTGACTTTGCGCGGCCAAAATATTAGAAAAACTATGAAAACAGGTCAAATAAATGTGCAAACGGAGAATATTTTTCCCATAATTAAAAAGTTTCTTTATTCCGATCATGAAATCTTTTTGCGTGAATTGGTTTCCAACGCCGTAGACGCTTCGCAAAAACTGAAAGTGCTGGCCGCCAACGGGGAATATAAAGGGGAACTTGGCGAATTAAACGTAGAGGTGATCCAAGACCGCGAGGCGAAAACCTTAACGATTCGTGACTTCGGTATCGGAATGACTGAAGAAGAAATCGACAAATACATTAATCAAATTGCCTTTTCTGGCGCAGAAGAATTTGTAAATCAATACAAAGGAAAAGAAGGCGCAGAACAAATCATTGGGCATTTTGGTCTCGGATTTTATTCGGCTTTTATGGTCGCAGAGCGCGTGCAAATTCAAACCTTATCACGGCATGAAGGAGCTAAAGCGGTACAGTGGGAAAGCAACGGGTCTCCCGAATTCACACTTACCGAAATTGAAAAATCCACCCGAGGAACCGACATCATCCTGTACCTCAACGAAGATGCGTTGGAGTTCAACGAAAAAAACAGAATTCAAGGCATCCTTTCCAAATACTGTAAGTTCTTACCTATTCCTGTGTTTTTTGGCACAAAAACCGAATACATTGATTCTCCAGAAGGCGAAAAAGACGACAAAGGCAATGTGAAACGTGTTGCGGTTGAGGTGCCGAATCAAGTGAATAATGTAAAACCCGCTTGGACGGTAGCGCCGGCCTCACTGACCGAAGAAGATTATCAAGGATTTTATCGGGAATTGTACCCGAGTACCTTTGATGCACCTCTTTTTAACATCCACTTGAACGTGGACTACCCTTTCAACCTCACTGGAATCCTTTATTTTCCAAAAATTAAGGAAAACGTGGAGGTGCAACGCAACAAAATCAACCTGTACAGTAATCAAGTGTTCATCACGGACAGTGTTGAAGAAATTGTTCCGGAGTTCTTAACCTTGCTTCACGGCGTCATCGATTCTCCGGACATTCCGCTGAATGTATCCCGCTCTTACTTGCAAAGCGATGCTAATGTGAAAAAGATTTCTTCGCACATCACCAAAAAAGTGGCCGATAAGTTAGCCGAAATGTTCAACAAAGACCGTAAGGATTTTGAAGACAAGTGGAAAGACCTGTACATTTTCGTGCAATATGGGATGTTGTCGGACGAAAAATTCGCTGAAAAAGCGAAAAATTTCTCGCTTCTGAAAAACACCGAGGGGACTTATTTCACCCTAGAAGAATACCTTGAGAAAATTAAACCTTTGCAAACCAACAAGGAGGAAGAACAGATCATTTTATATACTTCCGACGCGGAAGGACAATTTGCGTATGTAAAACAAGCGAAGGACCGCGGATATGATGTGGTGGTGTTGGAGGGACCTTTGGCGCCACATTGGATTCAAAAACTAGAACAAACCAACGAAAAGGTGCGTTTTTCGCGGGTAGATTCAGACAGTTTAGAAAAACTCATTGATAAAGGGGAAGAAATTCCTTCCAAATTAAGTAAGGCAGAGGAGGAGAAACTTAAACCCCTATTTGAAGAAGTTGTAAATAAAGAAAAGTACACCGTACAATTGGAGAGCATGGCCGAAAGCGATGCCCCCATAATTATCACGCAGCCCGAGTTTATTCGAAGAATGATGGAACAACAGCGTATGGGCGGTGGCGGATTTTACGGAGCTTTTCCTGAAATGTACCAACTTGTGGTGAATGAAAACCATCCTGTCATGGGTAAGTTATTGAAAATGAAAAGTGCCCGCCAGAAAGATACCGTAAAACAATTGGTAGATTTGGCGATGTTATCGCAAGGCTTGCTAAAAGGCGAAGCACTGACAGATTTCATCCACCGTTCTGTGAACGGAATGATAGAATCTTAGTAATTTTACTAAAAAAAACAGCTTGTACAAGTGGTTGCTGGGCCTTGGCCTTATGATTCTTACTGGTGGTAACTTTAAGTTTGGCATTATAGGATTTGTCATCGGTAGTGTCATAGACTTCGTAGGTCGAGGTACTAGACCTGTGGATTCTGGCAACCAAGAAAGCGTTTCTGGGTTTGATTATTACCGCCAGAGGGCAACGCAATACGACTTTCCAACGATGCTCATGGCGCTTTCAGCCGTAGTAATGAAAGCCGATGGAACCGTAAAAAGGGTAGAGTTAGATTACGTGAAAAGCTTTTTCAATGCCCAGTTTGGTAATCAATTTACAACGCAACACCTTCAGGTATTAAAACATTTTTTAGATAGTGGAAATATTCCGGTCAATGAAATTTGTGCTGACATTCGGCAACGTCTCCCTATTGAAGGGCGTGTTCAATTGCTGCACTATCTTTTCTCAATTGCCAAATCCGATGGGCACGTAGACGATAGCGAAGTACGAAGCATTCAGGAACTTGCCAATAAGTTAGGTATTCCTGCATTGGAGTTTGACAGTATCAAAAACATGTTTTACCGCAACGCGGAATCGGATTATAAAATTTTGGGCATTGAGGCAACTGCAAGTGACGATGAGGTCAAAAAAGCGTACCGAAAAATGGCCATTGCTTACCATCCCGATAAAGTAGCTCAATTAGGTCCGGAATATGAAAAAGGCGCCAAGGAAAAATTCCAACAAATCCAGGACGCTTACGAGAACATTAAAAAGAAGCGGGGGATAAAATGACCTTGTGTTACTGATCTATATCCTTGTAGATTCGATAAATTCAAGCCACTTCATCACACACAAAAACCATGTAAATTGAAAGTTTCAGTTTCAATTTGCACAAAAAAACAAGGTTGCGTATCTTTGTGATTCATATTCAAGCTGTAAAGAGATGTACATTCCCCGAAGTATAGAAGATGAAATTCAAAAATACCTACAAATCTTTCCGATTGTAGCGATTTTGGGACCCCGTCAATGCGGAAAATCCACCGTCGTAAAGCGCTTTATTTCAGCGGCTCAACATGGAATTTACCTCGATCTACAAAATCAGGAAGACCTAAATAAGCTCATGGACCCTCGTTTATTTTTCAAAGCCCATGAAGAAAAAGTCATTTGTTTGGATGAAATACAATTGGTTCCTGAGTTATTCGGTAGCTTGAGAAGTATCGTTGATGAAAATAGACAAAATGGTAGGTTCATTTTGCTGGGATCCGCTTCTCGTGATTTAATTCAAAAAAGTTCAGAGTCACTAGCAGGAAGAATAGGATTTCTTTATTTGACTCCTTTTCTAATGAATGAGGTTTCAGAAACGCCTTTACCTATTTTTTGGAATCGAGGAGGCTATCCCAGCAGTCTTTTATCTGAAAATGATGAATTTA
>Ga0214921_10002364_pt1 | contig 30863 bp, 31 predicted proteins | sample LL1505_MetaG_FD_177992 | JGI IMG/M metagenome (GOLD analysis project Ga0214921, IMG submission 177992) | Freshwater microbial communities from Lake Lanier, Atlanta, Georgia, United States - LL-1505 | ecosystem: Environmental > Aquatic > Freshwater > Lake | place: USA: Georgia | collected... | reverse complement strand
GAAGCGTATCGTCGTACTCGATTGTACGCATAATATCGTAATGGTAGCTATACTCACCATAATCGTTAGGTGTTCCAAAAGAGTGGTCGATGAACTTATCGAGCACAGATCGGAAATGCTTCTGCTGCTGTAAATCTTCGTTAGTAAGTCCTTCCATAAAATCTGGCGCTGTAATTCTCGAAAGATGCTCCGCTGCTTTCTCACATAATACGTTTAGTACGTTCTTAAATGTCGGCGATGTTAAAATGACAGGCTCGCTAAGAACAATATCGTAAATAAGCGAGGCTTTACGCATTCTATCGATATCGATACCGAATCTGACATTTTGGATCAGATGTAGAAGAGTCTCGAGTTTGATACGCGGGTGTACTTCTTGTACAGCAGGTACAGGCATATTGTTGATTCCAGTAATAAATTCCATTGTTTCAAGTCTACGTTCGTTTCTAAGTGTTTGGGGATGTTGTAAAGGTTATAGATAAGAAAAAAAGGATTTCAATTTTTTAAGGGAAACCAAGGTTTCCCTTATTATCCCATCCTTCCTGTTGGTGTTATTTGGTTGGTTTCCTGTTGGTGTTATTTGTTTTGAATTGTTTTGGATTATGTTAGATTTTTAGATTTGTTCTTCTTCTAATTCTCCCTCTTCTTCCTCCTCTTCCTCGATAAAATCATCAGTTATGACTGTATCTATATCGTCATCGTGTATTAAATGCATTATTTCGCTATCGATTGCTAGTCTCCCCTGATTTACAAATATAGCGACTTTTGCACAAATTCTGCGATATTTATTCGCAGTAAGATTATTTGCACCGCTTAACTTACTTGCATCTTCCGCAAACATATCCCTTCGGCGTACTGCTATAATATATTTCGCCCAACGATTCTGTGTTTCTTCTATTTCATTTGGGTGGGTTAAGATATCATATAGCATTGCGCCTAACCATTTACCAACTGTTAACTGGCTTTTTAGCTTACGGCGATCTGTCAATGGAAGAACCTGATTTGCAAGCGTGAATATATGAAATACATTTGATAATATATCAATAATTATATTTCGGTCGATCGGTTCGTGTGATTCTACTTTTTCTTCCTGAATATTATACGATTTTGTAATATAATGCGGACCATTTAGTGCGCCAGATACCAGTGCTACTGCATTCTCTAGATTCTTTCTACCATTATTATCCGCACCGCGCGTATCGAAGAAATGTTCTAAAATCAATCCACGTAGAGGATAATTATCGTCATTTAAGAATGCGAGTGCTTCCTTCACAAGGTTTGAATCATCAGACATTGCATAGAGTTGCCCATCTGAAACCTTGATATTCTTATTCAAACGGCGAAACATTGTACACTGTGCCTTATTTGTCATACCTCGCATTACCACGAAAGTAATCGAATAAGACATAATCGCGGTTCGTTCGGCATCAGTTAATTCTCGAATATATCCGTTTAATATTCTGCGAAACGTAGTGATACGATTACCGCCGTCTAATACCTCGCGTTTCTCTCTAATTTTATTATCGCAAGAACAAGTTTCAAAAACTGATGACGAAATAATCGGTGGAATATAATATCCTGTTAGAATACTATCTAGGAGCACTGTCTGCATTTCTTGGTTCCATACATAAGGACGCTGTCGACGGTGAATATGTACTAATTTAGTTGGTTCATAATCAATATCGCCCTCTCTACCTGCGAATTGAGCATTTAAAGCACCAATAGTAGTTTGGATTGTTTCGGTAGTAATCGACATTGTATTAGAAATCTCGTAAAGAACGGGTCTGATATGATTACGATTATACTATTAAATTATAAATCAATTTTATAAAAATATAAATAAAAAATACAAAAATAAAATATACTATACTATACTATACATTAAAATAATGAACCCGAAATATTCGATAGGTGATAAAATAAAACTAAATTCTGATAGTACTTTTGAGAGAGTTATTACTTATATTTATAGTGGATATTATGACGAAAATGGAATACCTTCACAACCATATTATGCAACTAAAGTAGTAAATAATAAAACCTACCCAAATTGTCCTATAAAAGAAAGTTCTATTGATAATTATTATACAAAAATATATGAAAAATATACAATAAAATAACTAAGATGAATTCTCTCAAACCAATTAATATTATTCTTCCACAAGATATTATAAATATTATTTTAGAATTTCACGGATTTTATAAAAGGAGAAAAGGTAAATTATATCCACAGATTTTAGATTCCGATCCCAGAAAACAATTCCTATTAGAAAAATTCATACCGATTAAATGTCATTATGAGGATGAATTAATGCGATACTATGGTGTATCTTTTTATATAAAATGCGATATAAATGAATCTGAACGTAGGAAATATTCTATTTATGTTACTGTTTTAGACACAGCATTTATATGGAATATGGAAGTTATAGTTTATAAATTTTCACCATATTGTAGCGTAAATATTGAAAAAACCCTACAAAAATCTTCTACCTATAGACAGTATTAGAATATATCAGTAGAGACATAATATATCAAAAAAGACAAAATTGATTTCATATTCAAGAATCTCTCTATTTTATAAAATTCTAAATTATTTTATAAAATGTATGAAGAAGATAGCTATGAAATTTATAGTAGGAATAGTTCGGAAACGGATTCCGATACACATTCTCAAGAAACAGAATCAACAATGAATACAGATGAAGAGGAAGAGGAAGAGGAAGAGGAAGAAGATTCAGTATATTCCGACGAAGAAGATGCTATTATTAATCATATTGAATGGATGGATACCTTAGATCCTATACAAATAACGAATCAAAAATATTATATTGGATGTTATCAATATATGCAATATAATAATTCGACACTTTTATTAGTGAATAAAATCCATAGAAATACCTTTATGAAATTCGATAGTATATCTCTTTCGAAATATTTCTTTTGGTATTCTGGCGTCTCTCTTCCAAAACGTCCTCCGATTGATATTCTCCAAGCGTATATTACCGACGATGATATGTATACTGTAGTAGTAAAGACATTTTGGATACGAATTATACAACGGACTTGGAAAAAGGTTTATAAAAAAAGACAAGAATATGAAGAATGGCGGAAAAAATTAGCAACCATTGAGTCTTACCAACGAGGAAAGATAGATCCACCGCAAAATATTTATTATCCAAGGATAAACGGAATTCTATACTTTCTAAGATAATATAAAAAAATAGATAAAATAAAAAATAGATAAATTATTATTATTATATTTTTATATTATATAAATGTCGACTATTAAAGTAAAAATTCATAATATTATTTTTAATGAAAATTTAACGAAATATCAAAAATTATCGGATATTTTAAAAATAGTCATTGATTATTGTAATATTAATAATAATAAATATATGATTATTGCATCCTATGGAATTAGATTTTACCGCCAAATAAATGATTTAGATATGAATATGGAAAGCGATGAATGGGTAAAACTACAAAAATTAGTAGATTTAGGAATCGGTATTATCGAAACATATAATGGACAAATGCGTTATTTTTTAAATATGACAAAAGAATATCAAGAAATAGACCCTTTGGAAAAGGATTTTTCTATAGAAATTTTTAAAAAGGAAGTCGGTGAGGGATATCCAGATTCTACATTTAGTATATCCTATTTATTAAAAAATAATGGATTAGAGAGAGATGAAAATAAACATTTATATTTTAATAAAAATACACTATTACGCTGGAAAAAAATAGCAAATCGTCCAAAAGATCAAGCTGATATTAAATTATTAGAAAATTTAATAAAAAAAAGGAAAACACATAAATTGAAACGATGTCCAAATGGAAAAAGAAGACATAAAAAAACGCAAAAATGTATAAAAAAATAAGTGATTAATAAATGGGTTATCTTATTCATAATCATTTAAAATAATATCAAACTCATATTCATCATCTGAATCTGAATCCGAATCATAGTCATCGTTATTTAAATAGAAGTCACTTGAGTTCAAATATATAGAATCATTCCAAACCATTAATTTTGGTGAATATGGATTTTTATTATCTGGTTTTTTTTTATCTATTTTTTTATTTTCTGGTATTTTATATCTATCTAAATCAAGACTTCTCTTACTTCGATTGATTACTCTATTTATAATATTGATTTGTTTTTGATATGCTAAATAATAAATAAATGTATATGTACTAGAAGAAAATACAGGCATAATAATACTAATATAAAATAATTATACTAAAATAATTATATTATTTATCTATTGTTATTAACCCTTTCCCAAGACAATTAATTCAAGTATTTACTACGAAGTGAGTGCGCCAGAGGCGCACTCTATACTTGGTCTTAATTTTTCACTTCGTAGAAGAAAGGATTTACAATTTATTTAACAAACGACCGATTCGGTCGTTTGTTTAAGTAAAGGGTTAAAATAATATTATTATTTAATATTATTTTATTCTGTTAATAAAATTAGCCAGTGTATAAGTTCATCAATATAAGATCCTCTTTTTTATAGGTTTTAGATTTAGATTTAGATTTAGAATCAATTGATTAATTGATTGTGTTTAATTATAATTAAATACCTCTTCTTCTAGTTTTTGATGCGGTGGATGTAAATGGGCCGACTTCTTCATCTTCTTTTAATTCAGGCGTTTTTTTTCTAGTAGTTCTAGCTTTTACTCCTGATGTAAATGGGCCGACTTCTTCATCACTTGCAGTCGGGACACCTTTAACTGTTTTAGCACCTTTTGATTTTACGGCAGGCGGAGATTCCGCTTCTTTTTTTGCGGCTCTTCCTCTTGCTTTAGAAGTGGCAGATTCTTCTGGTGTCGCTGCTGTTTCTTTACTACCTTTTGTTTTTTTAACAGACATACTTGAATCAGGTGTAAATGGACTTGCATCTTTTGGTGTAGGTAATACTTCATTTGCAACTCTAATATACTGTTTATCTAACGTAGATTGTATACGTTTTAATGGTTGACCTGTAATTATATCGCCGTTCTTATCATATATTACACTACACGTACAATCTAAAATATTTATCGTATTACCAGGAAATTTTCTATGTAAAGTGTCGATTATATCTTCTAATTTAAAATCTAATTCATCAAATAAAACACTAGTAAGTTCGTTTGCTATTTTTTTTAAATGATTTGTGCCTGTTTGTAAATCCCATATTCCAATCGCTCGCTTTTGTTCAGCGACCTCGGTATCAAAATGTATAACTTTATGATGTATCATACGATTTTGTAATCCACAAGCTTTAAAGGGACTATACTCAGTAGAATAATACTCAATCCATTCCCCACAATATTCACTACCTAATCGTGTTATTTGATATTTTTTGATTCTTCTCCAAAATGTCGCTAGAGAAGTGTCTTTTTTTTTTTCTTTTTTTTTTTTTAAATAATCTACTGACAAATCTTTTAATTCCATTAATCCTTCAGGAGAATAAGAACAAGTCGCTCCTGGTGGAGCTAATGTAATAACGTTTGTGTTTTCTTTTCGCATATATTGAACTTCTTTTTTAGAATTAATGTCTAAACGTCCATGACCACATAATAAAAAATATAAGTTCGGCATATATATATTGTTTATAAAATAACATTAATAATTAGTAAAAATTTAAACCCATTGAAAATTAAAATATATAATTTTTTAATTCTTCAAGAATCAGATATAAATAACGATTTAAAATGACGACCCAAAGGAGGCGTCCAAATTTACACCTTTTCACATTTCAATCACCGAGTTATATTTAATAAAGGCGATTTATATGCGAAAATGTGTAATAATATCTCTCCAAATAATATACTGTTTTAGAAAACCCCAATCAAAAAATAAATATAATGCCGAATTTAAAAACCCTTAAAAAATGGTCGAATCCAACAACAGTGTTTAAGAAAGCCAAGAAATATCTAGGAAAACGAGCAACAATAAAAATCTCGAATAAACCCGATAAAAAATATATGATTTTAAAACCCGATGGTACTACTGTACACTTCGGTGCAATCGGATACGAAGACTATACTAAACACCATAATAAGACTCGCCGACATAATTATTTGACACGTACTGCTGGAATGAAGGGTAACTGGCGCGATAATAAATATAGCGCAAATAATCTATCACGAAACCTATTATGGTAACCTCCGTTTGTATTCTTTCCTAAATATATATTTAGGAAACCCCAACACTGTAAATAATATAAAGATAATATATTATTTATGATAACACTATGCATTTACGATCTTCTAAAGTTATTCGGTATATACCACAGGGGAGAAATATTCGAAAGACAGTATATCCAGATGATATTCCGATATTGTACTATGTAGCAGTAATGTATTTATCTTGTATATGTATAATTACATCAATAACGGTATATATATTGACGTTAATTATTACACCTTCACTGGTATAATATACATTGGTGTAAAAAATTGAAATCCTTTTTTATAAACTATAGAAAGTACATCATCCAAACCAACAATTAAGAGAAATGAACACTGACCAAATAGAGTTATCAGTCCCTGCTGTTACATATAGACGACCAGATCCTCCTCTTGTAATTCAGCATTTGAGACATTACATGGTGGTTCAAGAAGAGGACTCAGAAAAAGTGATGGAGCGAATCGACGCGCTGCTGAAAAACGCTACTGGGATAACATATACACGGTCATACTTTAAGTTTGACGTTTACGTGCAAAATGAGAGAGGAATGCAGAGTTGCGAGATCAATATCTTTCGGAATACAGGCGAGTATAAGAAACCGATAATTACGAGTTTGAAAACAAGCGAAATGATTCCAGATGAGGATGGTAAGCAACAGTTTGCGGTCGAGTTTTACGATACTTCGCGCTATTTCAACGAATTGTTCAGATATGTGACGGATACCTATTCGGCTGAAACGATTCGCCCCTTCTCTAGCGTGGATTTGAACTACGGATTGTTTTCGTTTTATAGCTGGGAAAACGAAGGAGATGTGGCATTAGATGTTCAAGAAGAAGAGGAAGAGGACGAGATGACCAGATATTATCGCGATCTAGAAGAGGAGGATGAACAACGAGAATGTGAAAAAGAACAAGAGCGCCTCTTTGATGAGTATTTACGAACGTATTATAACATTAAATAGATAGTACGATGAGTTTTTGAAGATAAAAACAGAGTAAATAGATAGTAGTAGTAGTAGTAGTAGTAGATAGATAGTAGTTATAAGAAATCTCTTTTTAAATAAATATATTTTAGACCTTTTTCTCATTTAAACCGCATATTCAATAAAATTGATTATAAAATTAATAACATATATATTATACATATCATACATATACTTTACAACAATGACACATATAATATCTCTTGGAGCAATCAATAAAGTTACTAATGAATATGTTTATCCTACAATCGCAAATAAAAAGGATGAATATATTTGTCCTGAGTGTAATAAGGATTTAATTTTATGTCAAGGTGAAATTAGGGTTCATCATTTCAGACATAAAGTAGATAATGTTAATCCTTGTCATCACTATAGCAATCCAACAGAAAGTCAGATTCATAAAGACGCAAAAATGTTAATGAAAAATTTATTGGAAAGAAAAATTAAAATTTCCTTTATTAGAAATTGCTGTTGCTGTAAAAAAGATGATGAATATGAAATTCCTGAAATTACAGAAACATCAGTTATTCAGTTGGAATACAGATTTGAATATAATGGAGTAAAAATAGCAGATGTTGCATATTTGGATAATGGAGAAATTGTAGCATTAATTGAAATATATAATACACATAAAACTCGCAGCGAAGATAGACCGGAACCATGGTTTGAAATTGATGCAGAAATCCTAATAAATATGGCAAACGATAATAGATTAACTGCACTACAAATACCATGCGTGAGATGTGAAAAATGTGAGGATTGCGTTGACAGAGAAAATTCAAATCTTAAATATTACGATATTGAAAAATATGTTCGCATTAAATTAGGTCAAACATATCCTATTCCAGATTATGATGAAGATGGTCGTGTAAAACATTTAAGAATCGACTTTGACGCGAGAACCAATATTACTAATAACAAAAATATTATGGATTTGTTTAATGAAGATTTTATAAATAAAAAGGTAGTAATTCATTCTTATAAAGGGAATATAACCGCATATGTAATATCAATTTCATCATACAATAAATATAATTATTGGGGAGAAAAATACTATTATGAATATATGCGTTTTCCGTGCGAAAAAATAATAGCTATGTCAGGTGACTCTACAATTGATATAATAATAAAATTAATACGATATTGTGAAAGTCAGAATTTATTGAAACAAACAAAATAAAAAGACAGCAAGAAAAAGTAAAAAATATGCGGAGTGTTGTAAAAATCGGCATTTAAATGAGAAAAGATGTAAAATGGAGGGCAGCCCAGTAGGGCATAGTTCTTAGGGCAGCGCACTTCGTATTAGCATAGCGACAGTCCTGCCTTCGGCGGGAATAATCCGTAGGTACTTCGCAATTCGTAGCAGTGCCTTAAAAAATTGAAATCTTTTTTTTATTGTATATAAAAAGTACAACTTCCCCCGATACAAACCAAAATGAGCACATTTACTACAGAGGAACTCGTAGCGATGATTCAACAGCAGAAACAGGTAATTGATGATCTACAGGCACATCAAAGAAAAATGGAATCCGCATTAGATTCTACACAACAAGTCGTATACCAGTTGGTTGGTGGCCTATTCAACCAGAGTACACAGAAACGCAGAAGTATCCTGCTTGCAAAAATGGTATCTCGCCAATCCGAGTCAGGCGAAAATATGGAAGGCGAAACAGACCCCAGTGGTTGGGGTATCTGGCCAACGACTCGCCAAGGAGATGTTTTGGAAAAGAGAGTGAACGATATGGCCCTTACGATCGCTGAATTGGAGAGAAACCAATGGTTATATAAATCGTACCAATCAGATATGGCCGCTTCATTTGAAGCCGATTTTGGGAGGGTTTATAATGAGATGGATGCTATGTTTGAGAAAGTCAGAGATATCCGAGAGCATTTAGGTAGCCAGTTATTCGACTTACGCGAAGTGGTAAGAATTATCGGTTCGGGTCTCTTCAATATGGAGACCCAGCGTGGCGCTTGGAAGACTCTAAGAGATACATTTGTACACGACGAGACATTTGAGACGATGCCTGAAAAGACTCAGGAATCTTGGTCAGAGACTACGAGCAAATGGGATAATCTGCCGACTACAAGACAGGGCGACGAATGCGAGGCTCGATTGGATAAGATAGAGGCGAAGATGCGAATGATGGCACGAACACTGTCTTCGACACAGGATTGTTAGGTATAGTGAACATATAGTATATTATTTTGGATAATAAATAGAAAAATAGTTAGGTAGTAGTAGATAGTAGACTAGTAGCAGTAGTATATACATCTTTTTTTCTTAAACATATTATTCATAATACCATACTAATAACACCATACTAATAATATTGTACTAATAATATTGTACTAATAATACCATACTAATAACACCATACTAATAATACCATCTGGATAGGATGGGTTCATAAGGGAAACCTTGGATTATGCCCGCCTTCGGCGGGACTGTTCCCTTAAAAAATTGAAATCCTTTTTTTTAAATTTATCAAGAGTACAACTTCCCCGAAACAACGACAGAAAAGTAAACGCAGACAAGATGACCCAAGATATGACCAAAATGACCGTTACCGAACTATGTGCTCCATTAACTGTTGCACCAGGTTTAGATGATTCTACAGTTATGGCTGCCAATTGGTTTCACCAACCAAATGGTAGTGTTTACCTTAAATTTGTTCCACAGGATATGACCAAGGAGGATATTCAAGCAACATTCGAATTTGCTGGACAGATCAATCGCATCGATATTGTGAACTCGGCACCGAACAAGACTACTGGATCGACCTACCGCATGGCTTTCATTCACTTCGACTACTGGTACTCGACTGGAGTATCCCTCGAGTTTCGCCATAATATCATCGCCACTTTCCCAAAGGAGTTCCGTATGCATTCACTTATCGCTTGTAGAGAACTCAGCGTGACGATCAATACGCGCCCTGTGCCAAAGACGGACTATAACGTCGACCAGCTGAGTGATATGTTCCACCGCCTTCAGGAGCAGTTCACTACAACCGTGGAGAAACAAGCCAACGAAATCGCCGAACTCAAGCAGGAAGTCGCCGAACTCAAGAAGAAGACCAACCATACTGATCTTGACGTCGAGTGTTTAGCGAGAAGTTTCGATTCACTTGGAGATACAGTAGAACGACTGAATTCTGATCTCGACGAGATGACTGCTTGGGCAGATGGAACCGCAGGAGATATTCACCAGATGCGCGAGAAAGTGGACTCTAAGTTGGACGAATTCAAGGCCGATATTCAAAGACAATACGTCTGCACAGACAGCCAGTTATCAGAGATGAAATACGAGGTCGGCTATAGTATTGGCGACATAGAAAAGAAGCAGGAGAAACAAGGAGCAGAGGTCTCTAAACTGAACTACGAACGATGCATGGAAACCCGTCAAGTTCGCGTGGAACTCCGTCAACTACGCGAACGACTCGAGTTTTATAAACTGGACGAGTTGACACAAGAGATGCGAGCCAAGAATGTCGAGTATTCGTCAATGAGTCGCGTATTTACTCGTGATATTGGCGAACTCATCAAAATCCGCCATAATGTCGTGCCAGAAGTAGAGAAATTAGTGGCGTTTATGAAGAAGAACCCCGAGTACCTGAAATTCTACGATGAGGCTTGCCAAGAGGAATTCTATAAATAGACGAAGAACAGGTAATCACATATATGTAAACTACAAGAGTGTTCGGTCTTAGCTAGGTAGTTAGTTTTAGAAATAGTAAAAATCGTAGATAATAAATAAAAAAAGAAAAATACTTGGTTATCCAAGTATTTTTTCATAGTATTCTAAGCCGAAAAACAACTCATTTTTAATTGTGAATCGCCGCCATCCATCCGAACATATTTCGTATGTTCTCTCATAGATTCCATATAAATCGGTGACTTATATAATTCTCTCAATAATCCTACATAAGAATTCAACGAAGCTTCTGTCTTCTTCAATTGGAGAGAACCTCGATTATTAATAGAACACCACGATATATATTTATCAATCCCCATATAAAATATGGATTTAAGAAGATAATAAGAAAATACAGGAGAGATTTCTTTATATCGCATCCGTCGAAGTTTACAAGCCTCATTCGAATCGAATAAATCCGAATATGTCATATTCTGTTGTTTAAGAACTTTTACCGCTTGTTGTACAGAATGCTGCTGATCGACCTTTATCATTCTCTCAAACCTTGTCCATTTATTTTCCAAAATATCTGTATAATTCATATAAATAATTTGTAGAATCTCTGCCCATAACTCGCAATAGGTTTCATAAAACCGTAAATCTATATGAAGTGGAAACATCTCTTGTAGAACTTTTTGGTCGATACGTTCAATAATATCTGTAGATATATTCGAATAATCGATTGCAAATGCGTGAAACGATTCGTGAATGAGTACTTTAAACCATTCCTCTTTCCTATAGATATTAATCTCATTTTTTCCCGAAGAATTCATTGAACAGGAATATGTGAACCCAGTATTGACGTGGAGTTCGTCGATTGGTTCGCCCCTTCTTTTTGGTAACTCTTTTTTAAAATTCGTAAAATAAATATAAATATCTAAATCGGATGAACATCCCACAGAAGATTCGAGAGACGCTACCCATAGCCACGCAAATATTTGGATTTTAATCTTTTGGAAAAAGCGTTTTATTTCATTTATTTGATTTATTTCAGTACTATTTTTTTCCGATTTTATAGGATGTGTTAAATGTACTTTTATTATTTTATCGTTTATTGTAAAGGAGAGAGTTTGTGCTATCCATTTATTCGATTCTATTTCATCACGAATCGTTGGATTTATAATCGTATATTTCTCTCCTTTTTTTAATTCACTTTTCTCAGATAATGATATTTCGGATACAGATACTAATGAATTTGCGCCTTCTATTCCCTCTTTAAAATGTTCGGCAATACGTTTTATAAATATTTTTGATGTGTTTGAGAGAAATACAGATTTCATATTTTATCTAAGAAATATTAAGTTCTTCTACTATAGATACCAGAGAGAATATTATATAGCCCAGCATATTTTTATTGTATAATATTCATTATCTTTGAAATTTTCTTTCATTTTTTCCAAAACAATATCACTATCTATGAAAATATTTTTGAGAGATTCTGCGATTTTTTCTATATATGATAATGTACAAAAACGACTACATATGAATGAATGTTCATTATTTGAATAGGCGACCATAATTCCTGTTTTTATAGCTTCTATATCTTGTCTAAGATAATATTCATATCTTTTAGACCCAATATCGTGAGACTCTGAATCTTCTTCGTACATATTTAAAAATCGTACTATATATTTTATATTATTAAATAGTTTATTTTATATATTTTATTTTTATGGATTTTCAAAAATGTATAAAAAATAATAAACTCCGAAAAAATTGATTTATAATCTATCTGCTTATAAAAATCATATCCTCTGAAACCAACTGTTTAAGAAATGCCCTCTAAAACCAATACTACTACGCCTGTAAATATGTTTGAATGCTCTATCTGCTGTACAGAAGGTAAAGAAACTAAAAAATTCACTAAAATCGAATGTCCTGGCTGCGAATATACGGTTTGTTCGCCCTGCCAGAAAACATACGCTAAGATAGAATGTATGAATTGTCACGCACAGTTTGTTACTGCGTTTGCTATTGAAAAACTAGGCGTTACATTTGTTACGCATACCGCTAGGCAGACCGTTCTGAAAGAACTAATGGCGATTCAGCGTGCAGAGCTAGATACTATTGGCGAACTCGTTGAATGGACAAAGATGTGTAATGAAATCCGACGTAACTCCAGGTATGGTCTCGAAATTCAGCACTTGGATGAAAATGGCAGATATACTAGTGGTGGCCTACCTAAAAAACCCGTTCGTAGAATTGCGCCACGTGTACTATGCCCTTGTCCTGTGAACGACTGTCGTGGCTCGGTAATCGTCGACCGCTGTAATATCTGCGCCGTACAAGTCTGTACAGAATGTCTGTTTAAGATAACTGCCGATGCGGCCCACGTATGTGACCCTAATATAGTGGCCTCTGTGAAAGATATTCGCGAGTCGACGAAGCCCTGCCCCCGCTGCCAAACTCTGATACATAAGACGGAGGGGTGTGACCATATGAACTGCACAAATTGCGGAATACATTTCAGTTGGACACACGGTAATATTCTGTCGAATTCGTCGAATCACCACTATACGAATCGTATGATTCGCCAGAATATTCAGAGCGTAGGTGCAGCCGCTGACGCAGCAGATAATCAGGTATGCGCGGTCAGTATTGAGCACGACCGTATTCCAGAGTCTGTTATTCGCGATTTGATTGAGAGTAAGTCAGATATTATTATTGATGATTCTATTTTAGAATCCCTTTATGAAGTGACGAAGGCAGTCCGTCATCTTAAACGGTCTGAATATTATGAGCTTACGATTAGTGCAAATAGCCGTGAGAGATATGACGAGCTTCAGGTGAAATATGCGCTGAATGAGATTACAGAGAAATCCTGGGAACAATATGTATATAAGACCCATATTAAACAGCAATCCTATGAGCTTATTGCGGGTATCCTACATATATATATTGCTAATATGGATGGATTTCAGAGCGAGCTGTTTAATGCTCTGAATCAGGACCTTATTACTCTAGAATTCGTAGATTATCTAAAATATAAAATTAATCAGTTGACGGATATTATTAATCAGAATATTCGCGAGATTCGCGATGAATATGATCCTACTAATACAAAAATATTGGTGATTCGTAGAATTGGCGAAACTACAATCGGGTTCTGCTCGAAGCAGCCGATCGCGAAAGAACCCAAAGAAAAGAAAGTAAAGGCGGTAAAAGCGGTAAAAGCGGAAGCCTTAACCGAAGGACCTGTTTTGGAAAATATAGTAGTATCGACTCAGCCGATTCGTAGAGAAATACAATTATATCCCTATCAAATAGACCACGTTAATAAGCTATGTGGGTTCCTAGATAAGTATCATTATGCGGTTGATTTATCGCCACTAGGTACTGGTAAGACCTATACTGCTGCGAAAGTTTATCGTGATAAGGGACTCGCACATATTGTTACGATTTCCCCACCCAGTGTGAAAACCAAGTGGCTCGAAGTCAATGAAGCCTATCGTCTGGACTGCGATAATAATCTCACATATGGCGAGGTTACTGGAAAGCGGTTTATTAATCCTAAATCGGGGTATCTCTTACGTAATGATTATCGTGTGCCAGTTCTCCAAGAAAATGGTACTACACGAATGATCGATAAATATAATTATACGGTAACAGATGCATTTAAGACAATAGTAAATGAGGGGCTACTCCTAGTCCTAGACGAATTCCAACATCTGAAAAATGAATGCGCACAGACCGAGGCGTGTGAAATGCTGATTCAAACTATCTACGACGATTTTAAGCGCGGTGGAAAATCCCGTGTTATTCTGTTATCGGGATCGCCGATTGATAAACAGAACCAAGTAGTGCGCCTGTTTAAGACACTCGGTATTATGCGCCACGATAAAATCGTCTCTGGATACCAATATGCAGGAATTAATGAAATCGAGGACTATATTAATCAGACATTCCGTGATACATCTACTGGAAATCGCTATGTAGAGCTAAATCGGGCATCCTATATCAGCTCGCGTCTAGACCGTAATAATAATACGCTTCTCCTACAAAGTGCATATCGGTCTGAAGTATACGCATACCGCCTCTTTATAAATGTGATTAAACCAAATGTATCTTCGACGATGGATATACGCCATATGCAAAACACAGGAATCAGTTTAAGAAAATATAATGGGCAATTCCACTTGAATAACGAGGCAAATGAACAGCGTGTGAATCAAGCACTCGAAGACCTTAATAAAATCACCGATTTAAGAGTACGTCTAAGACAACAACAGCGTAATGCGGATGACCCGAATGCTGGTAGTATGATGGCCGCAGTAGTTCGTGCCCTTACTGTTATCGAGACGTCTAAAATAGATACTTTCTACCGCTTGGCGAAGAAGGACTTGGATTTCGACCCTAATAAGAAGATAGTAATTGGAGTGAATTATAGTGCTACGCTGAAAGATTTAGTAGCTCTATTAGCCGAATATAATCCACTTATAATCGATGGGTCGAAATCGATTAAAGCAAGGCGTGCTATTTTAGATAAATTTCAGGCTCCTACTTCCGAGTATCGATTATTAATCGGGAATATTTCTGTTATTAGTACGGGTATCGATTTAGATGATAAGCACGGCGAATTCCCACGAACCTGTTATGTGAGTCCGAATTATAATACAATACATATTTATCAACTGGGACATCGCTTTATGCGAGGCCTAGATACGAAATCCGATGCAGATATCTTTATGGTATATAGCGCGAATCGGTATGAGAGAAGGGTAATGGAATCGCTAATGTCGAAAGGCCAAGTAATGAAGAGTATTACGAGAGAACAAGCAGAGGCAGGAATCGTATTCCCTTGCGATTATCAGACGTACGAGGAGCCTCAAGAATAAGTGGTTATTATGAACCAAAGTACCGCAAATATTGTTGTTTTGGAAAACCCATAAAAATAATAATGGAAAATAATAGAAAAATAATAAAATAAAAATATATTTTTGAGAATAATATATTTTTTATTCCTCTTCAAATTCATATATTGCTTTCATCATTTCGACTAGTTCTTGAATTGTAGATTTTAAATTAGATATTTCTGCTTTCATCTCTCGAATATCTGTTTTTAATTCTTCATAATTCGATTCTTTTATTTCGATTATTTTATTTTTATCTGTTTCAATTATAGAGGATTCTTTTTTCATTGGATGACTTTCTTGTTTTTCAATGATATCATTTATTTCATTTATATTTAATTTTGTTTTTTCAATTATTTCTTCAATATGAATATTTTGAATATGCATTTTTTTTGCAATAAAACGAATACGTGAAGTGATACCTCCCTGAGTTCTATTATGTATTTTTGCAATTTCGGAAATAATAATATTTTTATGTAATTCATCTAATAATTGAATTTCTTCTTCATCTTCCCATTTTTTGCCTATATTTGTGCGGTTATTCTTACTATTATCCATTTCTTAAATAATAATATAATAAATTATTATTTATACAAGTTTAACTTTTATTTTTTATTCTCTCAACCCCAGAAAATTGATTCCAAAATATTCAAATAAGAAAAGATACAAAAGTAAAATATTTGTATATATATTCAAATAATCCCGCGAATCAGGTAATTATTTAATGGGTGTAAAGGAACTTAATCAATACCTATTGAAACATTGTACAGATAAGGCAATTAAAAAAACACACTTTATTCATTTAAAAGGAAAAACAGTTGTTATCGATATTAGTATTTATCTTTATAAATTTATGGCAGATGATAACTTTATGGAAAGCCTCTATACCTTTCTCTCGCTTTTTAAATATTATATTATAACGCCAATTTTCATTTTCGATGGAAAGCCGCCACCAGAAAAATGGGCTGCTCTTAAAAAACGTAGATGGGAGAAAAAAGATGCAGCAATCAGGTTCAATGAAATACAAGAATCTCTCGAATCACAAACTGTAGAATTAGACGAAGAATTAAAAAAGGAAATGGAAGAATTAAAGAAAAAAATGATAAAAATCGAAAAATCGGATTTTCTAAGAGTAAAAGAATTAATGGATGCTTTTGGATATGTATATTACGATGCACCTGGCGAGGCAGATGTTCTCTGTGCATATCTAGTAAAGTCAGGAAAAGCGTGGGCCTGTCTCTCTGACGATATGGATATGTTCCTTTATGGTTGTCCGCGTGTTCTACGTAATTTAAGTTTAATGAAACACCGATTTATCTTATACGATACAAATATTATTTTACAAGAATTAGGTATTACAAGTGAACAGTTTTTGAAAATCGTTATTCTCTCGGGAACAGATTATAATGAGGGGACTCTCTCATTACGTAAATTATTTGAAATGCACGCGGAGTATCTAGTAATAGAATCGACGGATAATAATAAGGCCGAATTTTCGGATTGGATATTTCAAAAACAAAATATACAGAAAATCGAAAATATAGCGGAAATCGAGGGGTATTTTAATATTAATGAAAATAGTAAAATAAGTGTTTTGGAAGAAGTGAATAATAATTCAGAGAGAGATATTTTGGAAAAACAGACTTCTATTCCTAGAATAAAAGAAATAATGTCGGAATATGGATTTATCTTTATATAAAAAAATTTATTATAAACAAGTTATCTACATAATGGTTGAAACGTAAGACCCTGCATAATCCTCTATTCCTGTATGAGTTAATTGAATAGAAACATCCATCCATATTTCTTTTTTATCGCCCTCTTTCGATAGCTTTGTCCAACGATGACAGAAAAGCCAATCCTCTGAGAAATAATGTCCCTCTTCGACCCCGCAATCAAATAATGCATAGGCGAATTCATTTTCTTGAGGCTTTAAAAAATTTACATCGTCTACATATTTCGTCGATGGAAATGCCCGAATCAATTGTTCAATAACAGGGCGCCGAATCATCATAAACCCTGTAGCTAAATGGCGTACCGTTGCTAAGTTATTCTGAATTTCTAAAACATTTTCTAAATAATTCACATTATATTTCAATAAATTATGTTGGACCATTCTCTCGTCTGATATAATATCCTTCAGTTGCGAATTATTTTTCTTCGTTAGCCAACCTTGAATAATATTCGAATTATATGGATTCTGTGGATCCACTAAAAGCTTCGACCAATCATAGTGTTTAAGTGGATAAATACCACCAACGACTTCCTTTTCCGAGAGAATGAGTTTAAGAATATCAACAGGGTCCCACGTAATATCATTATCTATGAAAAGAACGTGTGTCATTTCCTTATCAGTCATTGCCCTCGCAATGAGATTATTACGTGCTCTTGGAACAAGACTATCGTTTTTACAGAATTCGATTTGTATAGGAAAATTCAATTGTCTAAATAAAGTAATCGTATTAATCAAACACGTTAAATAATTAATATAGCAAACTCCTCCAAAACAAGGTGTAAGAATATATAATTTCGGATTTTCTCTTGTTATAAATGCCTTTACTTTTTCTTCTATTGAGAGATTTTCCGAAATAGTAGTTTGTACACTAGATGGTTCTGAAAGTTCATATTGAATCGTATCTGTTGAATCCATATTAGATATGTATTCCGATATGTATTTCAATAAATATTATTTTATATTGTTTCTTTCCAAAATATATGAATTTATGAAAATAAAAAATATAGTAAAAACTATTATATTTTTTTCACGATTATATTTTTCTATCGACCTTATTTTTCTCTCATTTTTTACATTCGATAGTCTCTCTCCTTATACTTTTCTATTTCTTCTAAAACATCTTCCTTTTTATATCCTGCATAAATAAGCCGCCAATAGAGTTCTAGCTTATTTAATCTTATTTGTATTTCTCTCTGCTTCGATTTATCTAAAACATAATATTCGGAATCTGTCCAATCATTATATGCATCCCAGCAGTAATATCCGATGATGATTCCTGCGATAAGCTGTTCTTTCTTCGCCTGCTTCTTATAAATACTTGTATTGGAAATAAGTAGAGAGAGTTCGGTTTTTGACTTCTCTTCGAGCCATTGAATAACAGAATTTAATAATTGGGTCGAATATTTCTCATTATCGAAATACTGCATTGCTATTCCGAATTTATATTCAGTTGCCTGAATAAGTTCTAATGCTTTCGGATCGTGACAAGTCTTAATACAATGACCTGATTCTTTACAGAACCCACATTTATATTGTTTATCAGATGCCATCTTATACTTGATTTCTTGGTGTGTATAGGGTTATGAAATAATTAAATTGAGAGATTTCGATATCAATTTTATGAAAAAATAAAAAAAAGAGAGATATTTTTCATTGTTTTTCTCTCATTCTCTCTTTTCCTAAAGAATTATTTATAATATTTATTCATCGTTTGATATTTATTCATAATTATAATATTTATCATTTGATAAAATGAGGTTTTAACCATCGTTGAATATTAAAATATGTTAATTGTTCATCTATTGGGATTCTTAGTAACTTACGAAGATTATTATTGGGTATAATAATACGACGTAACGCTGGGTCTTGTAGATTATTATTACTAATATATTTATGAATCTCTTTACTAACTTCAGGTCGGCTTATCAGTGTACCCCTTTCCTTACCGATGAAATCAGCGAGTTCGTCTGAAATACGTGTCGGTTTAGTAAACCCACTTGGTGATTTTTTTCCAGCAGGTTTCTTTTGTTGTTCGATTTCTTTTAAGCGTAAATTTTCAGAAATAGCTTGTTCGAGATTAGTAACCTCATTATTCACAAACCCAATCATTGTGGTAAGTATTTGCCGTTTACTTTCATCTTCATCAAAACTAACAAGCGTAGTAAGTGTTTGGAGGTAAGCCTTAATTCTAATAATTTCGTCCATCTTAGATATTCGGTAGATTGTATGAAATAAATACTATCTAGTATATCAATTCAATTTTACTGTAAAAAACAATAACCTTTTTATTATTGTTTTTTTGGGGTTTTTCGGATTTTTATTTTGGTTTATTTTTGCTCGATTTTTATGCAGTCATTATTTTAATACCGCCGAAATTTTATGCAGTGCTTATGCAGTGGCAACAGCAGCCTTAACAAAGTGCGGCTTCATAAACTTCTGGAGGTTGAAGTAGGTGAGCTCATCAGTCTTCTGGAGCTTGAGGAGCTTGGCGAGCTTGGCATCAGGATTGATCTTACGGCCATTGGTAGCATCCTGGAGCTTGTGCTCGCGGATGTAGGCAGTAATATCCTTGCTGACGGCAGTACGGGCAAGAAGGGAACCCTTCTCCTTTCCGAGGAAAGCAGCGAGCTCATCGGAGATAAGAGTAGGCTTGACGAAACCAGAAGGGGCTCTGTTACCAGAGTTTCTCTTTCCTTTCTTAGAGGCCTTCTGGGCAGCCTTAAGGTCCTTGGAAACGGCCTTCTCGAGTGACTTGTAGTCATTCTTGATAACGTTAACAAGGGCAGTAAGGGCCTGGAGCTTAGAAGAATACTCGGCGAGCTTGGCAGTCAAGCTTCCCTCCTCAACAGGCTCCTGTGAAACAACAGGCTCAGCAGCAACAGGGGCAGGGGTCTCGACCTTGGCCTTCTTGGCCTTAACAGGCTTATCGGTAACAGGGGCAGGGGCAGCAGGGGTAGTAGGAGTCTTAGCAGTTCTAACCATCTTATGATTATATAGTACTATAGATACTCCTTTTTAAGTATTTTAACGCAATTATATTATTTTATCCTAAATATATTATTTTGGACACGATATTCGAAGTATTTTATAAACTTTTTCCTAAATATTTTATTTGGATATTTATTTTGGTGATTTTTTAGAATTTTTCTATAATTTATTTTATAGAATTTTTTTCAAGAATTTTTTCAAGAATTTTTTCAAGAATTTTTTCAAGAATTTTTTCAAGAATTTTTTCAAGAATTTTTTCAAGAATTTTTTCAAGAATTTTTTCAAAAATTTTTTCAAGAATTTTTTCAAGAATTTTTTCAAGAATTTTTTCAAGAATTTATTTTATAGAATTTTATAAAATAAATAATAAATAATAAAACTATTTATACTACAGAATCGTATAACCAAGGAATCGCTAGTCTTGCTGGACTCGATATTACTGTTAATGCTGAGAGAACGTGTAATGCGCCTATTTTTCTAAACTCTATATCTATTCCTGTAAATACCATATTCTCAAATACACGTAAACACGCTTCTTGTATGGTATCAAAAAGTATATTATCTGTATTTATTCTGTCTCGGAAAATATGTAAAAATGGATTACCTATAATACAAATTTTATTACGTATATCGAAAGATAATCGTGACCAAATATTATATAATAGACGATATAGTCGAATATATTCTTGACGTGTGAGAGATGAAAACCACATTGGATTTGTATAATTTCCTAACTGATCAATTTCCATAAATAATTCCTGTATTCTCATTGGAACTGGTTGCCGACGATTTATTTCTAATATGCGTATTTCTGGTGTTGTTATACGATTTAAAATAGAAACATTACCATATTGTAAATTTATATTTGGCGTAATATTTACACTGTGGTTATGATTACGATAATGATTATGGGGCTGATTATTATTATCATACTGATTTTTATTATTTATAAAATTCTGTAAAACTCCTGGATAGAGAATATTTATTTTATTTCCGAGAGAATTTATTTTATCTAATAATTCATTATCTATTTTCTCTCGATTATATGGATTTAAAATCTTGAAACGATTTGTTTTAGAAATTAATGAAAAGAGAGAATCGATATCAAATCCATAATGGAATTTTGCAGAATCCGAATAAGAAAAAAATAATCGCGAATCTATTTCTAAAATCGGCTCCATTGTATAAAAATCCGTAGCATTTACACAGAGCGACCTATTCTTAAATGCCTCCCCTCTTAACTTAATCGATTCGCGTACTAAATATCCGCGATATATTCGCTGAATAAGAATTGTTTTGGAAATATTATGAAAATGCCGTTGGATTCGAGCAGTTAATATTGGTTTTGTTCCACCTACTAATAATTTATAGAATTTTGCGATTGTTTTTAATTCTGCGACTTTATATTTTGATAAAATTTGAGGATTTTCTATATATTCTATAAAAGTAGGTATTTTGATTTCTTTTACCTGGGTATTTGGGTTTTTATTTATCGATATATTTGTTGATATATCATAGACAGTATTTGAGAGATTTATAAATTCATCTTTTTCTGGTCCAATAGGGTCCCGTAATTTTGATAACATATAATGTTTGCGATATAGTGTTATTATAATAATGTTTATATATTTTTTTAGTAATTCAGATTCTATATTTATCTGGTGTGGTTTTATATAAAAATGATGGGTTTTTAACAAACCATAAAAGCTCTATAAAATTGATTTAAAGAAATAACTTTATATCTATCATACACCGTTGACCGTTGATACAGTATACTATATAAAATGTCTTCTGCTAAGCCTGTTGTTGTTGTTGAGTATTCCGATTGGGATGTTAATAACGTTAAGTATATGCCTCCTAGAATAAATGATAAGGGTGGTAAGGCGATTACTATTATCAGTACTCAGTCAAATCGTTCTCTAGCAGTTTCTACTGCCCCAATGACTACTTGGGGTATTTCAGATTATTGCGATGAAAATGGTGTTTCTGATGGAAAGTTCAAGCTCGCACTCCAGTTCCCTAGCGAACAGTATAAGACTCCTGAAACTGATGAGTTTCTTACAAAGATGAAGGCTTTCGAGCAAAGAGTTATTGATGATGCAGTCGTGAATTCCGAGCTATGGTGGGGAAAGAAGAAGTCGAGAGAGTTGGTCGAGGATGCATTCTTCCCATATCTTAAGTACCCTAAGGACGAGAAGAAGGTGAATTACGATTATACTAAGCCGCCTGGAATGAAGCCAAAGGTTCCCTGCTATAATGGCGAGTGGGGTACTCGTATTTTCGATGTGGATTATAATAAGATTTTCCCAAACGCTGACTCGCAGGATGTTACTCCTATGGATTTGGTTCCAAAGGGAAGTCAAGTTGTTTGTGCGCTTAAGTGTACTGGCGTTTGGATTGGTGGTAAGGGATGGGGTATTACTTGGCAAGTCGACCAGATTATTGTCAAGCCTCGTGTTGTGAATCGTGTGGATAATGATGTTTGTCATATCAAGTTGTCTGGAAATTTTGGTAAGTCGTCTGTATCCGCTGAACAGCAACTCGATGCACCAGTCCCTCTTCAGAGACGTTCTACAAATGCTCTTCCTGAGCCAGCAGAACCAGTTTCTACTGAGGTACCTGATAGCGATGATGAAAATGATGAGGTTCCTGAAACAGAACAAGATCAGACAATAGATGAGCTAGTAGCAGAAGCAGAGACGCTTGTCGAGGAAGTTGCGCCAGTAACACCAGCACCTGTGAAGAAAGTTATTAAGAAGGCAGTTGTTCCTGCAGCTGCTCCAGTCGAGGAATCTTCTCCAGCTCCAGCTCCAGCTGTCAAGAAGGTTGTCAAGAAGAAGGTTTAGATAGAAGTAGATAATAGTTAGTAGTAGTTAGTAGTTAGTAATAGTAGTAGAAATAGAATAAGTATTAGAAAATAAATTAAATTCATAATTAAACAGATACAAAAATAATATTTTAGATAATATTATTTTTTCATAAATCTACCATATTTTTATAGTTACGATCGATATCATTAAATTGTACATTTGTTTTTAGATATGCCGAATAATATATATTATCTTCTGTGCTAATAACGCCGTGCGCATTTGTTAGCTTGGTTATCATAAATATCACATATGTGATAAATGTTGCATAGGTTTGATTACTGAGATATGCTTTATGTATGATAATTCCGCTAATAACCGCATTGATAATATAAATAAATATAGTTATCCAAGTCATATACATATAATATTTACTGCTTTGTAAAATCTTGTTTTTCTTTTCTGGTGGTAAAATATTCATAATATTGGAAATATATACTGCATCTGTAGGCATATTTGGGTTCACATCTAAATATTTAATGAGACGATTCTCTCTCCACATCTCTATCCAATATAATATAATAAATGAACCCAACGTAATAAAATTTATAGATAATCCAATGCTATTAAATCCATTGTTAAATCTCGTCGCCTCTTGTAGTGTACAAATATGGTCCCCACATTTCTGCGGTACAAATATTATTAATAATGAACTCGTAATCACACGAAATAATTCGATTAATACACTACTAATAGCTTGATATCTTTGATATGTCTCTTGATTATTAAATTTATCCATAATAAAATTATATACCCATAATAAAACCATAGCTAAATACGACTGTCTATGAATACAGAAACAGATATATTGTGACTGATCTACTACTGATTCAGGACTAGGTGGACGTATTAATCCTTGTGTCTCGTGGTCTATCTCATATAAAATAGGCATTTCTATATATACTGGCGCATTACGTGATTTATTATGATTATTAGATATTAATTCTTTTACAACATCCTCTACAATTTTATCAATATTCTCTATTTCGTGTATATTTGCATCTATATTTTCTCGAATATATAATAATACCATTTTCTTTAATACATTTTTATCGGTATTTGTTTTATCCGATTTCCTGTATATAGTAGCCATTGAGAGATTATTAAATAAAAGGTCGTTCCTAGTATATCCATATATTTGTTATTTCTCAAATATATTGATTATTTTGGTTATTTTTGTTATTTTGGTTATTTTGGTTATTTTGGTTATTTTGGTTATTTTATTTATCGATTCATTTATTGATTTGTCTATTCTACTGTAACTACCTTGGCTAAATTCCTCGGATAATCTGGATTATACTGTCTACATAATGCGAGTTCATAACTAAATAATTGTAGTATTGCTGTAGCTAGTATAGAACCCAAATGCGTATTTTCAGGAAGTATTGTTTTGGAATATTCTGTTTTAGATGGAGAGATTTTATTATTGTCTGTAATTAACCATATATCCGCTCCTCTTGAGAATACTTCTTCTAATGCATTTTGATTCTTCTCTCGATTCCCTTTTCCAATATCTATAATAATAATTGGTAGCCCTGGCTCTATTAATGCAAATGGGCCGTGTTTAAGAGCCGATGAAGAATATCCCTCTGCGTGAATATATGCGACCTCTTTTATTTTTAATGCACCTTCTCTCGCAATCGCCTCGCAATTTCCCTTTCCTAATAAAAACATCGAACCTTTATCCTTCCACCTTTCTGCTATATGTCGTATATTTTCTAGAATTTCTTTATTTTCTAAAACATTCTTCATTTGAAAAGAGAGATTTCGAATATCTTTTATCGCGTGTGTTCGCTGTTCTTTTGTATTATTTGCTACCGAAGATTGAGAGAACCAATTCGATATAAGACATAATACTATACATTGGTTTATGAACGATTTCGTAGATGCAACCGCTACTTCTCTCCCTGCATTTAAATAAACACCGCAATCTGTTTCTCTCGCAATCATTGAATCGACTACATTTACAATCCCGATTTTAATAATATTCGGTCTATCTTCTAATAACGATATACAACGGTGTAAATCTTTCGTTTCACCTGACTGTGAGAGAAATAGAATACCCGTTTTTCCAAAATTAGGAATATCTATAAGATTAAATTCTGCGCCATCATATACGGCTACTGTATGAAATATTGCCAAGTTTTTGAAAATCGGGAGAGCCCATAGCCCAGCGTGATACGAAGTTCCACACCCTAATATGATAATATGTGAAATCTCTCGTAGACTATCAGAGTGGTCATCAAATCCACCTAGTTTTACAGAATTATCCGATTTAATTCTGCCGCCATTATTTAATGCGCGATTAATTGCCTCTGGTTGTTCATAGATTTCCTTCTTCATCCAATGGTCATACCCGAGAGGTGGATATATATCAATAATTCCCTGCTCTACTTTTGTTTTTAATATATAATCCCGAATATCACGATTATATGTGATTTTATTCGTTTTTTCATTTCTCTCAATTTCGAAAATATCGTGGTTATCTAAAACAATATAATTCTTTATTTTATTTCCAAATGCAATCTGTTCAGATGCTACCATAATAAAATCTTCTTCAATACCTAGTAAAAGTGGCGATCCATTACGTGTTATCCATAATTTATTTGGGAAATCCTTATGTAAAATAACTAGAGCCCAAGTTCCTGAGAGACGATTCACTGTTTGTTCGACTGCATCCATCATCGCGAATCCTTCGGCTAGATATTTTCCTATAAGGACAGCAATCACTTCTGTATCTGTTTGTGAAAAAAAACAATATCCTTCGTCTAGTAATTCTGATTTTAGATCCGCACAATTCTCAATAATTCCATTATGTACGAGAGAAATCTGTTTCCTATTATCACTATGCGGATGTGCATTTATATCGGTTTTTGCGCCGTGTGTTGCCCAACGGGTATGTCCAATACCAATACTATTACTAATAATCGATTCAGAATCTACTTCTCTCAATTCACTCCCTAATTTTTCTAATGCATCTGTATTATTTTCCGATGCATATTTTATTGTAATAATCGTATTTTCTTGTTTTTTATTTTGTTCTTTCTCTTTCTCTTTCTCTTTATCTTGTTCTTGCTCTTTATCTCTCGATCCAATCGTTGATATTCCTACAGAATCATATCCTCGATTAATCAATAGCCAAAGCCCATTTATTATTGGATCAATAAAAGATTCGTTTCCTAGATATCCAATAATACCACACATTATATTGGAGAGAAGTATAAACTATAATTTAATTAAAGTTTATACGGTTTTACGCGAATTTATTTTATATTTTATTATTTATAATAAGGGGTTATTCATTCACCCTTATTCTTATATTTATTGGTTAACTTAGCATAAGGAAGATGTTTTGGAAATTCGTGTAAAAAATCATTAGTATATTTTAAATAACACATATAATTCGATAAGTTCGATATATTTGGTAAACAGGAACTAGTATTAATCTCTCTATTAGTTATTTCTCGTTGTGGTTCTGAATTATTTTCTAAATATAAATTTTGTTTTGGATATTCATTTTTAAATAAGTGGGGCCATAATTCTACATATTTTGAGAGAAATTGATTCGTATAATTTCGAATTGGCTGTATAATAAATAATTGCAGCAGTGTAAATAGAATATTCATCAGTATATTCTATTTTTAGATTTGTTTGTATTGTTTTTATTTTTATTCAAAATACTTATTAACCCTTTACTTAAACAAACGACCGAATCGGTCGTTTGTTAAATAAATTGTAAATCCTTTCTTCTACGAAGTGAAAAATTAAGACCAAGTATAGAGTGCGCCAGAGGCGCACTAAAATACTTGAATTAATTGTCTTGGGAAAGGGTTAAGTTTATTATAACTATCTAAATTATTTATTTTACATATTTTATGTGTATCTCCAGATTTTATATTACAACCAATTGATTTGGTACAAATTTCCAAACACTCATCCATTTTTTTTACCCATTTTATATATTTTTCATTTATAATTTTATTATTATCGGTTTTTATATACTTTTGATTATTTTCCATTATAAAAATATAAAATATTATATATTTATTTTATTGTTATCCCATATTAAATATTCATATATATATTTTTATTGTTTATTGTTTATTGTTTTTTTAATGTTATTTTTTCGTTATTTTTTCCTATATTATTACTATTATTAGTGATTGTTATATAAACGTGTATATCTCCTTTCTCCTCTATAGAATATATATCGGATTCGTTTATTCGAGAGATTCCTCTTCCTTTTATAATAACTTTTTGTTTTTCTGTAAAACGGAGAGAATTCCTATCTATATAAAATCTCTCGCCGCCTAATTCTATTTCTATTACTTCCTTTCCCCATATTTCTAAAATATCATATTCTAATGCAATATAAATATCGTTCTTTTCATCGATACTTATATTATCGGGTAAAATAGGATAACATTCTACTAATAATTCTTGTCCCGATAAATCATATACTAATTCCTGATGCCATAATGGTATTAATAAATGGTGTCCACGCTCTATACACCTATATAGATTATTTTGGAAAAGATCTTCTAATACTGGATGTAGTAATAAATGATTATATTCGAATATTGTATTTTGCGTTTCTACGTCTGCTTCTTCATATTTATTGGATTCGGATGCTCTATAAACTTGTCTCGGTAAATTAATATTATAAATACATTCGTTTAATATGTTTGAGAGATTTCTTAAATCGTATCCTTCAAAAATACTATCATATTTTACGAAAAATTCGGCGAGTTGATTTAATATATCGCGATTTATCGGCTGTAATATTCCGCGTATTTTTGTAATATCAATCGTTTTTAATGCGCTAATTATTTTCGGTATTAACACAATCAATATCTTCTTTATGATAAAATATTCATCATCTAATACATTATCTAAGAATGCCTTTAAAATATCATCAAAATCACTATATTTTTCTTCTATAAATGTAGTATCAATCTCTCTTCTTAAATATTCATATGCAGAATGGATGTTTTGGAAACGCTCACTCGCATCCGCGGATTTATTTTTATCAGGATGATATTTTAATGCTAATATTCGATACTGCTTTTTTATCGATTCTTCCGTTATATCGCAGTGATTTGATAACTGGCTTAAATTCAATATATCCAGTGCCTTCTGTCTATTCATATACTTTATTTATGATATAATAAATAATACTCTCTAAATGATAAATCGGACGATAATTATTATTATAATATTTTAACGAGGAATATGATTTTTCTAAAATATTCGATATTTTGGAAGTAGTTAATCTCTCTGATTTTATAAAATAAAAGAGAATATACCATAAACATTCTGTCATATCTAAATTATATACTAAAATATCATATAATGCATCTCTCAATTTTAAAAAATTGGTATTAGAATAGTTATCCATCTCTATAATTATTTGGTCACATACTGTATTAAAAACATCGTTGGGGAGAGATTCCGCTTGTTTTACCAGCGAAAATGAATGAATTTCTTTTAAATTAATAATATTTTCTAATTGGATTTTATTAATAATAGTCAATACGTCTGTATTTTTATTCGATTTCTCTGATTTTATTAATGTTAATTCGTTATAGACAGTTTTTGATGGTCTTTCAATACCTATTTTTTCACAAATGTTTAATATATTATATGGAATAAAACTAATATGCTCTGTTAATAAAATAAATTTTATTTGAATAGTCGTTATTTTTGTATTAAAATGTTGCATATAGCTATAAAAATTATCTAATAATTCACTATGTATTTTATGGAAATTTTTACATATAATAATACCGATTTTATCTGTCTTTACTGCTACAATATCTACTATTTGAAAATATATTTCGTGCCATAGTACCTTAGAATTACACCCTAATAATGCCATATCAATCTCATAATGGATATCACTAATCCTATAAATATATTCCTGTTTATCGGTTTTTATACTTATTTTTTTCTCATATTTTAATTCGCTTGGACTTAGTCCTTTTAATAATTTCAGAGTCTGTGAATATTTACCTATACCAGGTGCACCATATATTATAATATTTTGGAACATATTGATACTTTTATTTAAATTATCTATATCTGGATGAATATCATAATTTTCTACGGATTTTAAATATTCTTCGAAATGTGTCTCATAAAATTTCATAAATAATATATTTGTTTATGAAATTATGCGGTTTTTTTTATATGTATTTAACGCATATCCTTTTATTTACTAGAGAAAGAGAGATATTTATGTAGTTGTTGTCTGTTGATACACTATCCCATTATGTCTATATATAGTGAAAAATAAATATGTACAATACATTTCATAGGATACAAAACCAAGTATCATAAGTGATAATATTATAGATGATATATTTAAAATAGTTACTCTTACTGGATACGACGCATACGCAATAAATATTAATGCTACTAATAATGCCATAAAACAACTAGATGCTATAAACATATAAATATATCTATTAAATGTAATTTCATTATCACTCGTAAGACTACTACTTAAACTATTATTATTTGCAGATAATTGTCCTCTCCCATAATTTAATACTACAATAAATAATAAAAGAGAAATAATTTTAAATAAAACTCCTACTCCAAACGTTCCTAAAAATAGTTTTGAATAAGCCGAATTTGTAGTAAATATATTTACTATAGTTTGTTTTGTTGAGAAAATTGCAGGTGTGTTCATTACATCTCTAATAACAAATGTAGCACTAAATATTACTGTTACTGTTAATAAAATAAACATCATAAATTGAATATTTGAATTAAATATATTATAAAATGAAATGAATAATAAAGTAAACACTATTCCATATCTTATTATTGTAGAAATTATCTCGCTATTATTTATTGATTGAGACGGTTGAACGGTTGCCATTTATATTTTATACTTTATATTATACTTTATATATTAGACTATTTTATTTTATGCGTTGTTTCTATCCATTCTAAAATAGTTTCTTCTTTACAAGTTGTATATCCTCGAAATCCTTTTAACGTATAAAATTCTGGCTTCTCCATTACAGACGTTTTATAAAATATATATGCACCATATTTACCCTTTCTTATAGATATATCTTTTGTTAACTCGCGTATCATATTCGGATTCGGCTTATCTGATTTTACTGATTTTTCTAATTCTTCAGATTCTTCTCCTTTTGATTTTTCGCCTTCTAATATTTCTTGAATATCTTCTATTTCGAGAGATTCTGCCGATTTTTCTGATTTTTTTATTATTTCTTCTACCGACTTTTTTATCGTTTTTCCAGAATCTTCATATTCAATATAATATCCATATCTACCTGATTTTAAAATAATTTCTACGCTAGTATTATTGTTATCATTATCATTATTATCATTATTATCATTATTATCATTAATATATACATAATTTCCCAAACTTCTCTCCTTAATCTCTATTAATTCTTCTAAAGTATATTCTCCTCTTATTAACTTCTGTATATCTAATTCAATATCCTTCTTTATCGAAATATATTCTGGTTTTGTTTTAGTTTTTGTATTAGATTTCTCTCCGATTACTTTAATAACTGGACC
>Ga0214921_10002363_pt1 | contig 30863 bp, 33 predicted proteins | sample LL1505_MetaG_FD_177992 | JGI IMG/M metagenome (GOLD analysis project Ga0214921, IMG submission 177992) | Freshwater microbial communities from Lake Lanier, Atlanta, Georgia, United States - LL-1505 | ecosystem: Environmental > Aquatic > Freshwater > Lake | place: USA: Georgia | collected... | reverse complement strand
CGCATCTGGACGCAAGGCTCGGCCTGGTTCTCCCATGAAGAGACGCGCCGCGGCGTGCTAGAGCCCGGCGCGCTGGCGGATCTCGCTGTCCTGTCGGGAGATTTCTTCAGCTTGCCGGTGGACGAGATTGCGGGTCTGCGCGCTGAATTGACCATGGTCGGCGGGCACGTCGTCTATGCCGCGGGGGATTTCACGCTCCTGCCTTCACAATAGCGCGCTCGGACTAGACGCGCGGCCCTTTCTGTCGCAGATTCCCAGCAGTCAAGAAGGCGCCAACAAGCCTTCATCGAGAGGGAGGGGGAGGATGATTGTCTTTCTTCTGATTTTGCACGGGCTTTGCGCGGTTGCTCTTCTGGGGGCGATTACGCATCAGACATTTGCCGCTTGGTGGCCAGCGCGCAAGGCGGTTGGCTTCACGCCGAGCTTTCGTGCTGTGCAGGGCGCGAAATTTACCAATGCCATTGTCATTCTTTTTATCATCACCTTCGTTCTAGGCGCGGTGATCTATCCGCCCTATCGACTGAATGGGCGCACCTATCTTGAGACGATGCGCATGTGGTCGGTGAATGGCTCTTTCGAGCTGAAAGAGCAGTTCCTCGCCATTGGTCTGGGCATGTTGCCCTTCTATTGGCATGTCTGGCGTCAGTCGCTCGATGACACTCTGGCACTGGCCCGCAAGATGACAAGCGCTCTGTTGTTTTTCGCGGTCTGGTTCGGATTTATCACCGGCCATGTCGTGAATAATGTGAAGGGGATCATGTGATGATGATCGCGCGTCTCTCCCCGATCTTTTCTGCCGCTTTTGCCATCGCCTATGTGATCATCGAGCAGAATAATCTGGCGCTCTTCACCTATCATCCGCGCATCAATGAATGGGGCTGGTTGATGGAGCCTTCGCGCAATGGGCCGGGCATGTATTGGTTTGGCTGGCTTGGGTCTTCCGCCCTTGTGGCGAGCCTCGTCTCGCTGGTCAGCGTTCCGCTCTTGCGCAACAGGCCTGTGCCTTCCATCATGGGATGGGCCGTGCCGCTGATCTGCATGGTGCTGTTCGTCTATCTGCTGCGCGCTTTCTTCTTCCGGTAAAAAGGCTTTGCCCATGTTCAAGAAAACAGCCTTTTGCAGCCTTCTTTTGGCCTCTCTCGCGGCCCCCGCGCTTGCGGGTGGCGATGATGTCGAGCCGGGTCTGGGTGATCCGGCTGATGGCCCGCCCTTTTTTGGCGAAGTGCTCGATCTCAAAAGCCGCAAGACTTTGGTGGATGCTCTGGTGCGCGCCGAATTCGGCAAAGGTCAGGTGATCCTGACGCGCACCGATCCCGAAGGGCGTTTCCGCTTTGGCGCTTTTGGCCGCACGGTTGATCCCGCTTCGATCAACTTCACCTGTGCGATGAAAGGCTTCAAGGCGGTCGATCTCATCCGCACACCGGGGCCGCGCGATGAATCGCCGATTGAGCTGAAATGCCTGCTTGAGCCGGAATGATTATTCCGGAACGGGAGCGCCTTTGAGATCCATGATTTCGATCACATTGCGATCGGGATCGTGGAAATAGGCGCTGCGGCCTTGGAACGTGCCGTGCTCGCGGTCTTCTTCCTTGAAGATGCGAATGTTCTTTTCCGCGAGAAACTTTTTCATCTGGTCGTAACGCTCGCCGCGATAGATGAAAGCAGTGTGAATGTCGTGCTTGTCGCCCGGATTCACATCAATCGGATTTTCCGAATAGGTCAGGACGAAATAGACGTCCTCGCAGCGCATGAACACCATGTGATTGTTGCGGCGAACCTTCGTCAGCCCGAGAATGCCCGTGTAAAAGGCTTCCGACCGGTCGAGGTCTTTCACAGGGATCGCAAAGTGGAGGACGGCTTCGGCTTTCATAGTTCCTGCCCCAGATTGTTGTTTTAACGGGAGGTTAAGTCGGCCCGACCGTCTTGGCAAGCGGGCTGCCTGTTGGTAGTTTCCTGTTCAAAGGCCCGCCATCAGCATCGGCAAGGGCCTCGGGAGGATAAAAAAAGATGCGCGCGTTCCGCCGGGCCTTGGCCGTTACAACCCTTTTCGCCACAAGCGCACTCTGCGCCGTCACGCCGGCCCGCGCCGATGCGATCGAGGATTTCTACAAGGGCAAAACGGTCAGCCTGATCGTCTCGTCTTCGACGGGCGGCGGCTATGACACGCTCGCGCGTCTGCTCACCCGCTTCATCTCGCGCCATCTGCCGGGCCAGCCCAATATTGTGATCCGCAACATGCCGGGCGCGGGCGGCATTGTCGCCACCAATCATCTCTACACTTTGGCAGCCAAGGATGGCTCGGTCATTGGTGCTGTGCAGAACAACACGCCGTTCGAGCCGCTCTTTGGCACCAAAGAAGCCCAATATGACCCGACGAAATTCAACTGGCTCGGCTCGCCCTCCGTTGAGACCAGCATTCTGACGGTCTGGCACACAGCGCCCGCTACCAATCTGGAAGAGGCGCGCAAGACCGAATTGAAGATGGGCTCGTCAGGCGCCAATTCCACGCCGAGCTTCTATGGCCGTCTGCTGAACGAGACTTTGGGCACCAAGCTCAAACTCATCGTCGGTTATCCGGGCCAGAATGATGCGCTGCTTGCGATGGAGCGCGGCGAGCTCGATGGCTATCCGAGCGTCTTCTACAATTCGCTGGTTTCCACGCGCCCCAATTGGTTGCCGGAAAAGAAGGTCAAACTGATCGTGCAATATGGCGCTGAAAAGCTGCCGCAATTGCCCGACGTGCCCTTCGTCCTCGACCTCGTGAAGAATGAGGAAGATCGCCAGCTTTGGCGCGCGGCGGTCGGCCCCATTGCTACGGGCCGCCCCTATCTCCTGCCGCCGGGCGTGCCGCAGGACCGCGTTGTGGCCATGCGCAAAGCCTTCTGGGAAGCCATCAACGACAAGGAATTCCTGTCCGATCAGGCCAAAGCCAGCCTTGGCGCAGATACTCCTCGCACGGGGGAACAAATTCAGGATATTATTGTACAATCCTATCGGTCGCCCCCGGCGGTGGTGGAGCGCTTGAAGAAGCTCCAGCAAAGCCAGTAAGCGAGACATAAGGGAACGGGTCAAACTATGCTCGATAAGAACAAAGCCCTCAGCGTTACCTCCGCCGAACTGATCGCCCGTGCGGAAGCACTGGTGCCGGTCTTGGCCTCGCGCGCTTCGCAAGCTGAAAGCCTGCGTCGTTGCCCCGACGAGACAATTGCCGATTACGTCAATTCGGGCCTGCTGCGCGTCTGCCAGCCGATGCTCTATGGCGGCTATGAAATGGGTTATGACGTGCTCTGCACGATCATCCAGACGCTTGCGCGCGGCTGCGCCTCGCAAGCCTGGACCTATATGGTGCTCGCCGACAATCCGCTGAAGCTCGCGACTTTCTCCAAAGAAGCGCAAGACGAAGTCTGGGGCAAAGACGATACGCAACGCGTCGGCGTCGCGGTCGCGGCCGTTGGCAAAGGCAAGCGCGTGGATGGTGGCATCACTTGGGAAGGCCTGCATGGCTTTTCGAGCGGCATCGACCATGTGCATTGGCTGATCTGCGGCGGCTCCATTATGGAAGAAGACGGCAGCAAGACGGGCTGCATGGTTGTTCTGCCCAAGAGCGATGTCACCGTGATCGATGATTGGAAAGTCATTGGTCTGGCTGGCACGGGCTCGAAGAGCTTCAAGGTCGATGGTGCTTTTGTGCCTGCGCATCGTTTCATCCTGAAGAAGGATTATGATGCAGGCACAACGCCGGGTGCCAAGCTGCATAATTCGCCCGTGTTCCGCATGCCGCGTGGCGGCGTGTCGGCAGCGAGCTATACGGCAGCGGCCCTTGGCTCGGCGCAGGCTTTGCTCAAGAGCTATTATGAATATACAGCGCCGCGTAAATCGCGCGGCAAGGCTGTGGCAGAAGAGCCGGGCACACAAATGCTGATTGGTCTGGCGTCTGCCGAGCTTGAAGCAGCGGACCGCATGTATATGGGCGCGCTGCGCGAGACCATGGCCGTGCTGGAGCGCGGCGAGAAAGTCTCAAAGGAAATGCAAGTGCAGGGCAAGCGCAATTGCTGCTATGCCGCGCAACTGGCCATGCAGGCCGCGCAGAAGATTTTCAATTTTGCCGGTGGTCGTGCGCTGTTTCTCGACAGCCCGATGCAGCGTCAATTCCGCGATTGTTTCGCAGCCTCTGCCCATCACTCGCTGTCATGGGATTCAGCGGCCATGGAATATGGCAAATATCAATTGCAGGCGCACCAGCCGCATTGAAACAAAGACCCCGCTTCGGCGGGGCCTTTTTTTATTCTCAGATCACGCCAGCCAAATGTGCGAGCACGCCCGCCACTGATGTGGCGGCGAGGACTTGCAGCATGCCCGCCTTCATGCGGAAGATGGCGTAAGCGGCCCCCAAGCTCAAAGCGAATGCGGCAGGATTGAGCGAGAGCAGCACGGGCACATCAACGCCGTGCCAATTCACCGTCTGCGCAAAGATCGTGTGAACAGCAAACCACAGCGCGAGATTGAGGATGACGCCGACAACCGCCGCGGTGATGGCGGCGAGCGCGCCTGCAATGGCTTTGTTGCCACGCAAACGCTCGATATGCGGCGCGCCCCAAAAGATCCAGAGAAAGCACGGCGCGAAGGTCACCCATGTTGCGAGCAGGCCACCCAATGTTGCGGCCAGCAAGGGTGGCAATGTGCCCGCATCACGAAACGCTCCCATGAAGCCGACAAATTGTAGCACCATGACGAGCGGGCCGGGTGTTGTTTCGGCCATGCCGAGCCCGTCGAGCATTTCGCCGGGTTTCAGCCAGTGGAAATTTTCGACAGCTTGCTGCGCGACATAGGCCAGCACCGCGTAAGCGCCACCAAAAGTCACAACCGCCATTTTGGAAAAGAACACGGCAATTTCTGAGAAGATATTTTGCGGGCCGAGTATGAGCAGAAGGGCTGCAACCGGAAGGAGCCAGAGCAAAGCTGCCACAAATGCCGCGCGGCGTGCGCCTTGGCGCATGGCGGGTGAAATGCCGCTGTCTTCCAAAGCGGTGGCCTGCTCTGTGCCGTGAGCAGAACTCACCAGAAAAGCTGCAAAGCCCATTGATGAGCCGAGATAGCCGATAATGCCTGCCGTCAGAATCACAAGCGGGAAAGGCGCGTTGAAAACAAAGAGCGCGATGAAAGCGCTGGCCGCGAGCGCCTGCATGACGGCGTTTTTCAATGCGCGTTTGCCCACGCGCACGACTGCCTCAACAACAATTGCGAGAACAGCGGCTTTAAGACCGAAGAAAAAGGCGGCGACAAAACCAACCGAGCCAAACAGAGCATAGACATAGCTTAGCGCCATAATAGCAATGATGCCCGGCAGAATGAACAAGAGCCCCGCCACAAGCCCACCGCGCACACCATGCATCAGCCAGCCAATATAAGTTGCGAGCTGTTGCGCCTCGGGGCCGGGCAGCAACATGCAATAATTCAGCGCATGCAGGAAACGCGCTTCCGAGAGCCAGCGTTTCTCATCGACAATGATGCGATGCATGACCGCTATCTGGCCAGCTGGCCCGCCGAAAGACAAGGTCGCGATGCGCACCCAGACGCGCAAAGCCTCGCTGAATGAAATGCCGTGAGTTTGCATTGGTCCGTGCCGCTCGGTTGCGTGATTTCGCGGCATAGAGACGGGTGCGTGGCCTGATGTCAATCTTGCGCGAGCTGGAGCTGACGCGCGTGGCCTAATGGGTTAAAATAAATGCCATCAAACAAGGATTGCTCGCTATGGCCGCTCGCCCGCCCGTTGCTTTTTTGCCGTCACCCCCAGCCCATTGGGTTGGCGATGGTTTTCATGTCGTGCCACTCTTTGCCGATCTCGCTTTCCGAGAAGAGGTGAGCCCGTTCTTGATGCTTGATTATGCGGCGCCGGTTGAGTTTCCGCCGCGCGAAAAACCGCCGGGCGTGGGTGCGCATCCTCATCGCGGATTTGAGACAGTGACGATTGTCTATCATGGCGAAGTTGAGCATCGCGACAGCGCGGGCCATTCCGGCACGATCGGCCCTGGTGACGTGCAATGGATGACGGCGGGTTCCGGTCTGCTGCATGAAGAATTTCATTCTCGCGAACAGAGCAAGCGCGGGGGCCTTGTGTCGATGGCGCAGCTCTGGGTCAATTTGCCGGCAAAAGATAAATCCGCAGCACCTGCCTACCAGACGATTTTGAACGCGCAGATTCCTGTCGTTGATTTGGGATCTGGCAACCGCTTGCGTGTTGTGGCGGGTGCTTTTGGGGATGCTAAAGGTCCAGCGCGCACATTCTCAGATTTGCATGTCTGGGATGTCGATTTGAAAGCAGGTGCTGATGTGGTTCTGCCGATTGCGGCGGGTGACAATGTCATGGCCGCGCATTTTGCCGGCACTCTCCATGTCGCAGACCAAGATTTGCCAGAGCCCGGACTGTTGATGTTTGGCCCAGCTGGAGACGGTATCGCCCTGCAAGCCAAGAGCGATGTGAAATTGCTGGTGCTCGCCGGAAAGCCTTTGGGCGAGCCGATTTCTCACTATGGCCCCTTCGTCATGAATACCGAGGCGGAGATCAAGCAAGCCATTGCTGATTTCCGAGCGGGCAAAATGGGAAGTCCGGACTATTTTGATGCTTAAGGCGCGTAACGAATGATGCCTGCTTCTGCAACATCATAGCCAGTGAGTTCGCTGGCGCGTTTCACAAAACGATCTTGGCGCAGCAGAGCGAGTAGATTTTGAATTGGCGGGCGAAAGAAATCTGCTTGCCGCAAAACCAAATCAAAATGCTCGAATTGCAATGGCACAAAATCAAGCCGTGCGGCTTTGGCAGCTGATCGTGTGGCAATGCCGCAATCCGCCTTGCCGCTCGCCACAGCGTTGGCGAGATCGGGCCCCGTCAGGCAGGGTGGCAAAAGACGATTGAGCTGTACCGCTGTCGGGCCGATCCGTTGCAGCATTACATCAAGCAGCATTTGTGCGCCGGCACCCTTCTGGCGCACAGCCATGCTGGCGCGTTTGGCGAGCACATCTTCAAGCGAGGAAATATTTTTCGGATTGCCCGGCGCCACCAGCAGCCCTTGCTCGCGCTTGGCGAAAGACACCAGCACGCCATCATGCAGGCCCGCAAGCCGCGCCACTGCCCGCGGATTGGCATCGTCCACGTCGGCGGCGTGATAATGAATCGCGGCGGCCAGCACTTCACCGCGCAAAAGGCGTTCGACGCCGGCCTCTGATCCTTCGGGCAGACTGGCGAGCCCTGAGTTTGATTCGCGCAAAGCCCATTCGAGCAGATTGTCCTGACTGCCCCCGACAATGGGCGGGGCGGGGCGCGCCTGCATGCCGACCGGCGTGGCCAGACCCGACAGGACCCAGCGGTCGAGCTCATGACGGGGAAAGAGCCATTTGCCCGTGACTTTGGAGCAGGGGATCGCGCCCTCGGCGACAAGCTCATAGAGCTTGCGCTCTTTGAGGCGCAGATAATCGGCGGCTTCGGCAGTGGTCAGTAACTCCATACCTGCATTTTTATGCGCTTGGCTGCATGAATTCAAGAGTTTGACTTTTTCCGGAATAAAAACCCTATCTGACATCAGGAGATGCTGATGAATGAAGGGTCTAGCGCCCTTGCGCTCGTTTTGTCGGGCGATCCGGCGCTGTATGCCATTGTCCGCCTGTCGCTGGTCGTCAGCCTGAGCGCTGTCGGCCTGGCGGCGCTTGTCGGCCTGCCGCTTGGCGGGTTGATTGCGCTTACGCGTTTTCCGGGCCGCGCCGGGGTCATTGTCCTGCTCAATGCCTTTATGGGCCTGCCGCCGGTGGTGGTGGGGCTCGCCGTCTTTCTCTTGCTCTCGCGCTCGGGGCCGCTTGGCTCATGGGGATTGCTGTTCACGCCGACCGCCATGGTGATCGCGCAAGCCGTGCTGATCACGCCGATCATTGCAGCACTCACGCGCCAGACAGTGGAAGATTATTGGAGCGATTATCGCGACGAGCTGAATGCGATGGGCGTGGGGCCGTTGCAGCGGCTGATGACGCTTCTCTATGACGCGCGCATTGCGCTGGTCACCGTCTTGCTCGCGGGCTTTGGTCGTGCGGCCGCAGAAGTTGGCGCTGTGATGATTGTCGGTGGCAACATCAACGGCTTTACCCGAGTGATGACCACAGCCATTGCGCTGGAAACATCCAAAGGCGATTTGCCGCTCGCCATGGGGCTTGGCCTCATTCTCATTGCCATCGTCTTTGCGATCAATGCGAGCGCATGGGCCTTGCGGTTTTATGCAGAAAGGCGGATCGGATGAGCGATCTGCCAATCACGCTTTCCAATGTCTCCTATCGTGTGGGCGAGACATCCATTTTGCGCGATGTGAATCTTGTTGTGCGCACAGGCGGGCCGACCTTTGTTGTCGGGCCGAATGGTTCTGGAAAATCGACGTTTCTGCGCCTCGCCATGGGATTGATCGAGCCTACTACGGGTACGATTGACTGGGCAGGGTCGCGCGACCCAGCGCCGCGCCGTCGCGCTATGGTGTTTCAACAGCCGGTCATGCTGCGCCGCTCTGTGATGGGCAATCTGCTTTATGCGCTGGAGCAGGCGGGCGTCGAGAAAAGCCTGCGCCACAGGCATTGTGAAGAACTTTTGCAAAAGGTCGGCCTGTCCGATCTGGCTGATCGCCCCGCGCGGCGCCTGTCGGGTGGCGAGCGGCAAAAGCTTGCTTTTGCACGTGCGCTGGCACGTTCACCCGAGGTTCTCATTCTGGACGAGCCGACGGCGAGCCTTGATCCATCCGCCACATTCGCGCTGGAGCGATTGATTGCGCAAGCCGCGTCCGAGGGCATTAAAATTCTCATGGCTTCGCATGATCTCGGCCAAGTACGCCGATTGGCAGGCGATGTCGTGTTTCTGCATCGCGGGCAAATTTTAGAATCGGCGCCCGTGCAAGATTTCTTGGCCCAACCCCGCACCGCTCAGGCATCTGCCTTTTTGCGCGGTGATCTCATCATGGAGGATTGACGATGCGGCTTCTCTTTTCTGCTCTGACCATTGCCTGCCTGACATTTGGTGCGCAGGCACAAGACAAAACCATCACCATCGCCTCGACCACATCGACGCAAGATTCGGGACTCTTCAATCATTTGCTGCCCGCCTTCAAAACCAAGACCGGCATTGATGTGAAAGTGATTGCTCAAGGCACAGGCCAAGCGCTCGACACAGCACGGCGCGGCGATGCGGATGTTGTTTTCGTTCATGCCAAATCGGCAGAAGAAAAATTTCTCGCCGAAGGCTTTGGCGTGAAGCGTTTTGACGTCATGTATAATGATTTCGTGCTGATTGGCCCGGCTGCTGACCCTGCCGCCATCAAAGGCTCGAAAGATATTGTCGCCTCTTTGAAGGCCGTTCAGGCCAAGGCAGCGCCCTTTGTCTCGCGCGGCGACAAGTCGGGCACGCATGTGGCCGAGCTAGCATTGTGGAAAGATGCGGGCCTTGATCCCGCCGCGGCCAAGGCTGATTGGTATCGAGAAATCGGTCAGGGCATGGGCGCAGCGCTGAACACATCCAAGGCCATGGGTGCTTATGTCTTGTCGGATCGCGCCACGTGGATTTCCTTCAAGGGCAAGGATGGTCTCATCATTGCGGTGGAAGGCGATACCAAGCTTTTCAATCAATATGGCGTGATCCTGGTGAACTCCGCCAAACATCCGCATGTGAAGGCGGCTCTCGGTCAGGCCTTTGTTGATTATGTCATCTCGGCCGAGGGCCAGAAGGTGATTGCTGATTACAAGATTGAAGGCCAGCAGCTCTTCTTTCCCAACGCCGGCAAGTGAGCTAAACCGAAGAGGATGAGTGCCCTTCTTTCCTATGCTGATGCTCTTGAGAGCCTGCTGACACAGCTTGTGCCTGTGCGCGCGCAAATCTGCGCGCTCACGCAGTCCGTGGGGCAAGTGGCAGCCGAAGATGTGCGCGCACCTCAGCCTGTTCCGGCGCGCGCATTGGCCCTGCGCGATGGTTATGAATTGGCGGCGCAGGCGATTGCGGGCGCCTCTTCTTATGCGCCAATCGTGCTGGCAAGTGCGCCGCGTTTTGTCGCGGCGGGTGAGGCTTTATCGTCCGATTGCGATTGCGTGGTCGAAGCCAGCGGGCTTGATCTCGATGGGCCTCTGCCGCAGGCCTTGGTGGAAAGTTTTCCGGGTGAAAACATCCGCCGTGCGGGCGAAGATTTTGCGCAAGGCGCTCTTTTGCTGCGCGCGGGTGAGATGATCTCGTCGCAGCACACGCTGCTTCTTTCGCAAGCGGGCGTGCAGCAGGTCGCTGTGCGTGCGCCTGTTGTCGAATTGCGCGGAGTTGACTCGCTACTCGCCGCTTATCTGCGCGATCAACTGATGCAGGCTGGCGCGCGCTTGGATGGCGTGCCTGATCTGGTGATTGTTCTGGGTACCAAGCCAAACGCGCAGCGTCTCGCCTTGGAACCGGGTGCTGATCTTTCCTTTGGGGAAGAACATGGCGTGCCTGCAATCTATGTGCCCGCGCGTCTCGATCAGGTCTTTGCCGCTTTGCACGGTTTTTTGCGTCCGGCGCTTGCGCGTTTGTCGGGTGCGAAGGCTACTGACATGCGCCTGCCGCTCGCGCAGAAAATCGCCAGCCGCGTCGGTGTCGCCGAATTTGCTTTGCTGGAAGTGCGCGAGGGAGAGTTTCATCTGCGTGCTTTGGGTGATCTGCCCTTGCAATCGCTGGCGAGTGTCACACATGTCAGCCTGATCGCAGCTTTGAGCGAAGGCCATGCTGCGGGCGATGTGATTTCAGCAATTCCGGTCCGCGCATGACACAGAAACAAGATGCTAGTCTGGCGCAGGATCAATTCCTGTCCATTCTCTCCCGCGAAGAAGCACTGGCGCGTTTCGAGGCGGCATTGTTTCCGCGTGCAAGCGCGACAGAGCGCGTGGCTTTGGCGGATGCTCTGGGGCGCGCGCTGGCGCAAGATGTTCGTGCGCCCATTGATGTGCCGCCGTTTGATCGCTCGAATGTTGACGGCTTTGCTGTGCGCGCTGCCGATCTGGCGCAGGCGTCGGAAGCCGCGCCCGTTCGCCTTGCGCTGAATGATGAAGTGATTGCTTGCGGCATTGCGCCCAAACTTGTCGTCGCACCGATGACGGCCACCGCCATTGCGACAGGCGGGCCGGTGCCGCGTGGTGCTGATGCCATTGTCATGATCGAGCAGACGCAGCCTTTTGCTGTTGGCATTGATGTGCGCCGTGCGGTTTCGCCGGGACAGTTTATTTCATCCGCTGGCACGGATATGGCGCGCGGCGAGACTGTGCTGCGCGCTGGAGTTGTGATTGGTGCGCGCGAAATCGGCATGTTGGCAGCTTGTGGTATTGCCGAGATTGATGTGACGCGCATTCCGCGTGTTGCCATTTTCTCGACGGGCGACGAATTGGTGCAGCCGGGTGGCGTGCTGAAGCCCGCACAAATTTTCGATACCAATGGCCCGATTGTGGCTGCGGCTGTGCGTGAAAATGGTGGCGAGCCGATATTCTTGGGCCATGTTGCCGATGATGAAGCCGCGCTCGAAAAAACCATGCGTGATGCGCTGGCTGCGCATGACATGCTGATTTTGTCGGGTGGCACATCGAAGGGTGCTGGCGATTATACGCATCGTATTCTCTCCCGCCTCGGCCAGATTGTCGCTCATGGCGTTGCGCTGAAGCCCGGCAAACCTTTGTGTCTGGCTGTGTGCGACGGCAAGCCTGTCGTGATTTTGCCGGGCTTTCCGACATCAGCCATGTTCACCTTCCACGATATGATTGTGCCCTCTTTGCGTCGCATGGCCGGTCTGCCGCCGCGCAAAGATGCCAAGGTCGAAGCACGCGTGCCGGTGCGCATTGCTTCCGAATTGGGGCGTGCGGAATTTGTCATGGTGGCGCTGGTCGAAGGCGCCGATGGTCTTCTCGCCTATCCGACGGGAAAAGGGTCTGGCGCGATCACCAGTTTTTCGCAGGCCGATGGTTTTCTGCGCATTGATGCGCTGGCTGATCACATGGCGGCTGGCACATCAACAGAGGTAACTTTGTTCACGCCGCATTTGCGTGTGCCTGATCTCACCATCATTGGTTCGCATTGCACGGGGCTTGATATCGCGATGGCACCTGTTGCGCGCGATGGCTTTGCTGCACGCGTCATTGCGGTTGGTTCGCTCGGTGGACTGGCTGCTGCCAAGCGTGGTGAATGTGACGTGGCGCCGATCCATCTCTTTGATGACAAGAGTGAGACTTATAACAAGCCGTTCCTCAGCGAGGGGCTGGAGCTTGTTGAAGGTTGGCGACGCATGCAGGGTATTGTCTATCGCAAAGATGATACGCGCTTTGCGGGACTTGATGCACGCGCGGCTGTCGCCAAAGTGCTGGCTGATCCGCATTGCCTGATGGTCAATCGCAATCAGGGTGCAGGCACGCGCATTTTGCTGGATCGTTTGCTGGATGGCGCCAAGCCTGAGGGATATTGGAACCAGCCAAAATCACATAATGCGGTGGCGGCAGCTGTTGCGCAGGAGCGTGCCGATTGGGGCATGACGATTGCGCCTGTGGCAGAAGCTTATGGGTTGGCGTTCTTGCCCTTTGCCGAAGAGCATTATGATCTGGCCTTGGTGAGCGCGCGCAAGAATAGGCCTGCGGTGCAGGCGCTTTTGCAATCTTTGCAATCTGAAGAAACAAAGAAAGCTCTTGAAGCGGGGGGCTTCACTCCCGCGCCGTCATTGCGAGGAGCGTAAGCGACGCGGCAATCCATAGCACTAACGCTTCAGAGATTGGTGCTATGGATTGCTGCGTCGGCCTTCGGCCTCCTCGCAATGACGGGGCTCTTAATCGTCCAGAGCTGCGAGGCGTTCGGCTTCTGCCAGGTCATGCGGCGTATTGGCGTTGAAGAATGGATCAACGGGCCGCGTCGGCCAATCAACCGTCGCCAGCGCATGGCGCGCGGTCCAGCGATCGATCTTGCGGCAATCTTCCTCGACCAGAGCTTTGCGCAAATCGTGACGCAGGCTCACGCTCCACAGGCCAATGACCGGATGCGTCTGTCCGTCCGAGCGCGCCACGCAAAGTTTCGCATCTTCCTCGCGACGAAGAGCGTGAAAACGCGCCACCAGATCGCGCGGCAGGAAAGGGCAATCAGCCGCTGCACTCACCACCCATTGCGTTTCAGGCCGATGCTGCGCGGTCCAATCAAGCGCTGCCAGAATGCCAGCAAGTGGCCCCGCAAAATCGGGCACATCATCGGGGACGACGGGCAGGCCGAAAGATTCAAAACGTGCGGGATCGCCATTGGCATTGAGAATAAGGCCGGAGCATTGCGGGCCGAAGCGATCAATCACGCGCTGTAAAATGGTGCGGCCTGCAATTTCGCGCATGGCTTTGTCGCCACCGCCCATGCGTCGTGCCAGACCGCCTGCGAGAATGACGCCGATTGTATCACTCATCATCCGACCCCTTGCGGCGTGCGCGCATGCTCTCATCCTCGACGAAGTTGAGATCCTGATCGAAGATGATGCGCTCTTGTCCGGCAAGCGCGATGAAACGCTTGCCCTTGGCGCGGCCAATCAACGTGAGTCCGACCTGTCGCGCCAGCTCCACGCCCCATGCAGTGAAGCCCGAGCGCGACACAAGAATCGGAATGCCCATGCGCACAGTCTTGATGACCATTTCGGATGTCAGGCGACCGGTCGTGTAAAAAATCTTGTTCGCGGGATCGATTTTCTCGCGGAACATCCAGCCCGCAATTTTATCGACGGCATTGTGGCGACCGACATCTTCCATATAGCAAATGGGCTCGCCTTTTTCACACAGCACGCAACCATGGATCGCGCCTGCTGTCAGATAAAGCGAGGGGGTGGTGTTGATCTTGTGTGTCAGCTCATAGAGCCAGCTGGTGCGCAATTCTGCTTTGGGCAGGTCTGCACCTTCCACCGCTTCCATCAGATCGCCAAAGGCGGTGCCTTGTGCGCAGCCGGAGGTGAGTGTTTTCTTTTTGAGCTTCTGTTCGTAATTGGTGCCGCGCTCTGTGCGCACGACAACGACTTCGAGATCGTCGTCATATTCGACTTCAGTGACGATATCGTCGGGCTTTAACATGTTCTGGTTCAGCAAATAGCCGAGCGCCAGATATTCGGGGTAATCATTGATCGTCATCATGGTGACGATTTCTTGCGCATTGAGATAAAGCGTCAGAGCGCGTTCCACCGGCACGCGGATCTCTACGCTGGCACCTGTCTGGTCAATACCTGTCACCGCTTCTGTGAGACGCGGATTTTCGGGATTGGGGAGCAGCAGCGCTTTTTTCACGGCATTACTCGATCACAATGCGCGGGGCAGGCTTCACCGCCTTGTCGAGCGAGGCCCAAACCTTTGCGGCCATGTCTTTGTATATTTTGGCGTGATGCGAGTCCGGGTCAGTCGCAACAATCGGGCGGCCATCATCGGATGTTTCGCGGATATTCATATCGAGCGGCACTTCGCCCAGAAATGGAACGCCGAGTTTTGTCGCTTCCGCACGCGCGCCGCCATGGCCGAAGATCGGCGAGATATGTCCGCAATTCGGGCAGCAGAAGCTCGACATATTTTCGATAATGCCGAGCAAGGGCACATCGACTTTCTGGAACATGGCAATACCGCGGCGCGCATCAATCAATGCGAGATCTTGCGGGGTCGAGACGATGACTGCGCCGGATGTCGGCGTTTGCTGCGCCATGGTGAGCTGTGCGTCGCCGGTACCCGGTGGCAGATCGACGACGAGCGCATCCAGCTCGCCCCAAGCGACTTCGCGCAGCATTTGTGTGATGGCCGAAATCACCATCGGTCCACGCCAGATCATCGCCGCATCATCATCGATCAGAAAACCGATGGACATGACTTTCACGCCATAGCGTTCCATCGGCTCCAGCATGCGCGGGCCAACCATGCGCGGCTTGCCACGCAGACCAAAGAGACGCGGCTGCGAGGGGCCATAAATATCGGCATCGAGAATGCCGACTTTAAGGCCCATGCTGGCGAGCCCAAGTGCGAGATTGCAAGAGGTTGTGGATTTGCCGACGCCCCCTTTGCCGGAGGCAACAGCAATAATGTGTTTGATGCCGGGCAAGGCTGCGGGCTTTGACGTCGCGCGTTGTTGCGGCGATGGTGTTGCCGTTTTGCTGGGCTTTTTATCGGCGGTGAGGCCAACGAGTGCTGTGGAGACGCCGGGCAATGTACGGATTTTTGCCTCTGCTGCCGCGCGCACGGGTTCCATGCTGGCGGCCTCGGCTGCATCAATCGCAATCGCGCAAATCACTTTGCCGTCGTTGATGACAATGCCGGTGAGGCGACCCGATGCGCTGAGCGATGTGCCGTCGGGCAGTTTGATGCTTTCAAGCGCGCTCAGAATGTCTTTGTCTTGCAAGGCCAATGTGTGCTCCTCACGACCCGGCTGGATCGCTGCCATTCTTGTCACGCGCGCGCAGATAATCTTCCGTCGTCATAATCGGCGGACGCTGCGGGGCTGCGTGGGGATCGAAACTTTCATTCATCACCGCTTCAACGCGGCAATTGTCGCACATGCGCACGACATCGATGCGCTTGGCATGGGGGCCAGCAAACATCCAATGCTTGTCTTGGAGTTTGGAGACGATGCGATCAATCGTGCTCTTGGTGCCAAAAGCTGTGCCGCACGAAATGCAATGGAAGGGTTCTTCTTCTTTCACCACGCGTGCGGGGGCAGCCCAGGCTTCAAAGTCGAGACGCGGTGCGAGTGTGATGACTTTTTCCGGACAAGTGGCTTCGCACAATCCGCATTGCACGCACACACTTTCGGTAAATTTCAGCATTGGCTTGTCGGGATTATCCGACAAAGCGCCCGTCGGGCAGGCGGTGACGCAAGAATGGCAAAGTGTGCAGCCGTCCACATTGATGTCGAGCCCGCCGAAGGGCGCACCGCGCTCCAGCGCAATCATGGGGACAGGTGCGGGCGCCGCCAGATGCAGTTCACGGAAGGCTGTTTCGAGCACGGAGCGCTTGGTGCCGCGCGGCTCGAAGCTTGCGGGTTTTGGGGACGTGGTGCCCGGTTGCAGCGCGAGCAATGAGGCGGGCAAGTGATCGGGATCATCCGTCTCGATCAGCTGGATGATATTGTCGCCAAAGCCGAGGCCCGCGATGATTTTGGAGGATGTAGCGATCACACCCTGCAGGCCCGAGAGATCATGCTTGGGTTTGTGATGGGCGAGAAGAGCCACACCGCTCGCGCCAAAGGCAAAGGTGGCGGCGAAAATATCATATGAGAGCTGCGTGATTTCATTGACGCGCAGCGGCAGTACATGTGCTGGCAGGCCCTCGCCGAAACGCGCAAGCGCATCAATCATCGGCTCGCCATGTTCGCCATCATGCAGAAGAACGACAGGCTGCGTGCCGCCAGCGGCGCGATAGCTGCGCAGCAATGCTCGCAAGCGGCGCTCGACGGCGTCCGCTGGTGGCAGCGCATAAGAGGCCGCGCCTGTCGGACAGACAGAGGCGCAAGCGCCGCAGCCCGCGCAAATGTTTTCGTCAATGGCGACATGATTGCCATTGGGCGTGATGGCACCGGTCGGGCAGAGATCGAGACAGCGTATGCAGCCAGTAATCTTCGAACGCGAATGGGCGCAGAGGCTTTCGGTGAAATTTACATAGCGCGGCTTGTCGAATGTGCCGACCATAGTGGCAGCTTGCGCAATCGCGCGCGCGACAGCCGCGCTATCACGCGGATCAGCGCGCAAATAGCCCTCGCGCAATTCGGATGCCGGAAAGAGCGGCGCATAGCCGGTGAGGTCGAGAATGAGATCGCAATGCGAGCTCGCGCCATTGGCACTTGCACCAAAGATCAGGCGGTCGCGCGATGAGGGGGAAGCGAGGGCTGTGTCATCTATGGTGAGGTCAAATGCGCCGAGGTGCCCCTTGGCATTGCGCACATGGCCTTTGATGACGGGAAAATCGCGTGTGCGTGGTGGTGTGACATCGCCGGGGCGCGAGAGCATGACGGTGACATCAAGCGTGTCGGCGAGTTGGCGTCCCGCTTCAATGGCGATCTCATCGCGGCCATAAATCAGCACCACGCCTTCGGATTGCATGGTGACGAGCGAGACGGGCGGCATGTCTTCGCGCGCTGCTGCAATGAGGGCGGCCATTTTCGGGCCGGCATTGGCGGCCTCTTTTGACCAGCCAGCAGTTTCGCGAATGTTGACGAAGGTGAGGGGCGCAGTGCTGCCCATGTCTTCGGCGACTTCCGCGAAGAGCGGACTTTCCTGCGTGCAGGCAATGGTGAGGGGCGTATTGGTGCCGAGCGCCTGTTTGACGAGATCAAGCTGCGCGCCGCAGAGCTGGTCAGCGCGGGTGAAAGCGCCGCAGCCTTTTTCCAGCGCAGCACCGTCGAGCGGCATGGTCTTTTCGCAGGAACAGACAAAAAGCCGATTTTCGGCAGACATTCAGGCGCACTCCCTTGGCATGGAAGGTAGATAGACCCTGCCGGAGCCCTTTGACATGGGGCAAGCTGCAGCTGGAGATGAATTTTTCCGTGAGGGGGATGGGGAATGGGGCCCTCCCAAGCTTGACAATATGAATATTATCCTATACTATCAGCATATATTCCTTAATTCCTTTGTGACCCCATGCCATTTGATCCGCTCATTTCCGAGCGCGCACGTTTGCGCGCGAACATCCTCTTCTTGGCCTTTGAGGTGAAGCTCATCCGGCTCGCACTGCTGCTGACGCGGTTGGAGCGCAAGGATGATGACGATGAAGATGAGGGGCCGGACGATGATGATGGTCCAAACTCGCCGCACCTGCTTCATCTGGCTGGCGCGGGCGATCCACCGCAATTGCCAGGCAATCGCCCGCCGACTTCCGCATTGCGAACCCAAGCTCTGAAGTTTGCTGCGCGTGAATTGGCACAAGCGATCCAAGATGGGCGCGCCGAAGATTTTTTGAATGAACTTCAGGAGACGGCTAAATGGATTGGCGACCGCCTTGTCGAAATCAGGTCTTATCTCGACGAGCCGAAATCATTAGCTGAGTTGAATGAGCTCGCAAATGAGCCAGCACCCGGTTATCAGGTTCATCACATTGTTGAGCAAACACCAGCTTTGCAGGATGGTTATTCAAGGGCAGAAATTGATAGCCCTAACAATCTTGCGCGCGTGCCAACGCTGAAACATTATGAAATTAATGCCTGGTATCAAAAACCGAGTGATCAATTTGGCGGACAGACGCCGCGCGAATATTTGAGTGATAAAGCCTGGTACGTAAGGCGTGATGTGGGTTTGGATGCTTTACAAAGATTTGGAGTACTCAAATGACAAAACCGAATCTTTCAACCATGCCAAACCCTGATCTTATCCGGGAGTTTACTGAATTAGCTCTTCAACAATCCTATGCTGAAGCACGAGAAGACTTTGCGCGCTTTCGTGTCTTGTATGATTTGATGCAAGACGTTGCCGATGAGCTGAAGGTTCGAAACAGTCGTCATCTTCTTGTGTCTTTGTACGAACATCCCAATCTTTGGGTTCGCTATAAAGCTGCTGTTCATTCGTTGATCGTTTTGCCGCAAGAAGCCCGTGCTGTGCTTGAGGATTTAAAAGCCAAGAAGCTATACCCGGCCGCTGCTGATGCTTTCGGCGTGCTCCGCGCTTTAGATGATGGCTCTTTTGTTCCAAAATAAGCGTCGCCTCATTGGTTCCGCATATTGACGGCCAGCCCTGCCGTCACAGCCCTGTAACTTGACTGTAGGCTGAAGGGGACTATCTGCTGGGGGCGCATTAGAGAGGCCCCATGCCCATAGACACGCCCGCCCTTGATCTGCCGCCCGGTTTCACCGGGGTCGCTTTGCGTGAGCATGGCGATGCTTTTGCCCATGCGCGGACAATTGCCGCTGAGGCGGGGGCTGGCACGCTGGTTCATGTGCGCCGCTATGACCTCATTGAATTTGCCGTCGTGCTGGAGCCCGATGAGCCGCTCGTCTCCGCGCGTCGCGCGCATTATGCGAGCATGGTCGCTATGGCCGATGCCATTGCCGCGCATTGCCCGCCCGAGCGCACGGTTGAATTCAAATGGCCGGATACGATCCTCTTTGATGGCGGGCTGATCGGCGGCGCACGCCTCGCCTGGCCGAAAGATTGCGCGGAAGAGGATGTCCCGGAGTGGCTGGTCACAGGATTGATTTTGCGTGCGGCTGATCTCTCGCATGTCGAGACAGGTCTGGTGCCCGGCGCCGTGTCGCTTCTGTCGGAAGGTTTCGAGCTGATCGATACGGATATGATGATCGGCTCTTATGCGCGCCATCTCATGGTGCATTTCGATCGCTGGAAGGAACGCGGTTTTAAGGCTGTGGCGCAGGACTTTTTTGCGCGTATGCCGGCCAAGAAGGCGGGAGAACGCCGCGCCATTGATGGCAATGGTGATCTGCTGGTTCATGCGCCCCTTGAGAAAGGCGAGCCGGAACGCACGCTGTTTGTGCCCGCGTTGAAACTCGAGAGCTGGTATGATGCAGACAATAGCGCGCCGAAATTTCAGGCGGGCGTGTGATGAAACTGCCTCGCACTTTGCGGCTTGATCCATCCGACACATTTGTCTTTGCCAAAGCGGCTGAGGCGGGCGAATGGGCGGTGTCTGGTTCGTTCATGTTTTTCGATACCGATCTTGATGCGCTTGCGCCCAAAGAGCGCGCAGCTTTGCGGGCGGGTTTTTTGGGGCTCTCGTCTTTTGGCTGGTCGACGCTTTGTGTGGTGACGCCTGTCACAGAAGGTGAGCGTGCGGGGGCGGTCGAAAGTCTGGCGCATTTCATTCATGAGCAGATGGGCGCGCCCTCGCTGGAGGCTGCGCGTGCGGCGGCGGAAGATGAAATCGCTTTTGCTGCTTCCATCTGCGATCATCCGGAAGGCACGGTGCTGGCGGTGCAGCGCGGGGTTGAGGATGGCGAAATCCGCGAGCGTTTCCGGACGCTGCACCAGCGTGCGCGTGAAAAAGGTGGCGATTCCCTGCATGCGCAGGCGCGGGCCTTCACCTTTGTCGAAAGCGAGGGTGAGGAGAGCGGCGTGGAAGAACATGTCGATTTGATCGGCCTGATGAAAGACAAAGCGCAATGAGAGAATTTTGGGTTTCTTCCGGTCATCATCTTGTGCGCCGTGCTGATCATGGCGGTTTGATCGCCACGCCCGAATGGATGATGGCCTATCTGGCGCGCCCCGAATTGCTGCCGCCCGATGATGCTTGTGCGGCCGAGCGCGCTTTGCATGCCCATCTGATGGCTGATCCGTTTCGCACGGTGACGGCGGCCGAGGTTGCGGCCATTGCCGATTCGGACGGGCGTGAAAATTGGCAATTCATGCTGGGCTTTCGCGACCGCATTGTGAAAGCACCCTCGCTGGAAGCTGCCTATCTCGATTTCGCCAAACATGGCGCCGATGGCGTACCGCCGATTTTTCTGTCGCAGCTTGTGCATCTGGTTTTGCGCAATGTGCTAGATGAATGTGATGATCCGTTTGTGCTGCGGGCTGCCGAACTTTTCTTCCGTGCGCAAAAGGCCACCGTGCATGAGGGCGCGCTTTTGCTCGCCGATGCGGAAGTGGTGGAAGCGCAGCAGCAGTTGAAAGACAATGCGCATCTGACGCCGCTGACCGCCTTGCTTGATCCCGTGCCGGAATTCGGCAATCTCGACATTATGGATGACGAGAATGCCTGGACCTATTGGTCGCGTTCAGACGCACATACGATGATCATGAATATCGGCGCGAATAAAAAGGCGCGTGAATCTTTTGCCCGTGTTATTGAGCTCTGGGTTAAACATCTGCTCAATCTTGAGGTGAGCGTCGAGCCGCTGGCTTCGATTGAAGACAAGGATTGGCGCTGGTTTGTCGGGCTCGATTCCGAGGGCACCAAGATTGGCAATATGCTCTGGAAGGGCGCGACTTTGGGCGCTGGCTTTTCCGAGCGCGTGGTGACGCTGATGCGCATGGTGATCAAGGATGAGGCGCGTGTGCGCGCGGATCTGCGCGGCGCGCCGATCTATCTGATTGGGGCGATGGATGCCGATAAGATCTGGCGTCTGAAGCCGCAGAATCTGGTGGCCGGTCTGCCGCTGGTGGAAAGCAAAGTGTCATGAACACATTTGATCAGGAGATCACACGCACGGTTGGTGTCGTTCTGTCACGGCGCGTCATTCAACATGCTTGGGCTGATGTGGTTTGGTCGCCTGACAATGTGTTGTTTCCCGCCCCTGATACGCCGGCGGGCACAAAGATTTCGGATGATGGTGAACGCGCGTTGATTTATGCGGGCGTCACGACGATCGAGCTTTTTGCCTCGGACACAACCAATTACCGCGACAATATGCTGGAAGGGTCAGCGCGCCTTTGGGTCGCTGCACGACTTGAAAATGACGTGCCGTCTTTCGTGCGCGTGACGGCGGATCCGACAGAAGGCGAGGCTTGGTTTGCGGCTGGCTTTGAAATTGTGGGCGCCATTCCCATGCCTGCTGATCTCGCATCATGGATCGCTTCTTTTACCGATGCGTATCATGTCGAGCGCGAGTTTTTGAAGCGCCAGCGTGATCGCAGCGAGCGTAAAGAGCGCGGCTTTGGTGGCAAGCCTGGAGATCGGCGCCCATGAGCGCAGATGAAGATCGCAATTTTCTGGCGCGCTGGTCACAGCGCAAGCGCGAGGTCGCGAAAGAGGCTGCAGCCCAACAGGTCGTGCCTGCGAGCGAGGCTTCTGTCCCAGTCGCACCCGAGGAAGAGGATTTTGATCTCTCGCTATTGCCCAAGCTCGAAGAGCTGACGCCCGCGACCGATCTGACGCTGTTCTTCAAAAAGGGTGTGCCGGAAGTGCTGCGCAATGCGGCCCTGCGCAAAATGTGGACGCTTGATCCAGCGGTTCGTGATTACCGAAGCGAGGCGCTGGACTATGCCTATGATTGGAACGCCCCGGGCGGCATGCCGGGCGGTGGAGATCTTCCCGCAGACTTTGATTCTCGCGAAATGGTCGCGCGGATCTTTGGGGATGAGCCGGCCGACGAAAATGTGATCGGAAATGTTGCAGCGCAGCAAGATCAATACTTTACGGGCGAGAAGCCCTTAGAGGCCTCGAGCGAACCCCAGATGGTGGCTGTAGAACCCCAAAAAAATGAGGCTCAGCAAGAGGTTACAGCCCCAGTTGGGGCTTTGGCCGCCGATGAAGCGCCTGCAAAGAAACGCCGTCATGGCAAGGCTTTGCCGACGGCTTAGTAAAAAGGATAAGCTTGAGAAAGATTCAGCTTTCTATGACAGTATGAAGATAATGCAGATTGGCGCAGATAGACGCCGACTTTTTTGGGCGAATGGAGTTTCGGGTGCTGAGTGCTGAGGCGGTGAAGCCGGAGGTCGATGAAATCGATGTTCTGCGAAGTGCCGAATATGCGCTTCTCTCAGTTCTGCTTGGGCAAGCCCCGAGCGAGGACCTGCTTACCCGCGTCTCCGATTTGCGTGGAGATGCCACGCCTCTTGGCCTTGCCCATATCGAACTTGCCGACGCCGCGCGTGCGATCGATGAGACGGTGGCGGGTCGCGAATTTTTCAACCTCTTCATCGGCGTCGGGCGTGGCGAATTGCTGCCCTACGGCTCCTATTACCAGACAGGCTTCCTGCATGAGCGCCCGCTTGCGCGTGTGCGCGAAGATCTGGCCGAGCTCGGCGTCGAGCGCGCCGGACATATGCGCGAGCCCGAAGATCACATTGCAATTTTATGCGAGATCATGGCTGGCATGGCGCGTGGCGATTTTCAGGCCGATACGGCGCGGCAGGGACAGTTTTTCGAACGGCACATTGAACCATGGGCCGCGCGTTTCTTCGCTGATCTTGAAACGACGAGTGCAGCGACTTTCTACAAATCGGTCGGCCGTGTGGGTCGCACCTTTATCGAGCTCGAGTCTGAGGCTTTCAAACTGCCGCATTAAGTGAGGCAGTTTGAAGGGCAAAGGCTCCATCATCATCAACCGGAGGGAACGGTTATGAGCAAAGTTGAAAAGAAGACAGAAGGCGGCATGGATCGCCGCTCCTTCTTCCGCGCAGGCAGCGGTGCTGCTGTGGTTGCGGCAACAGTTGTGGCCACGGGTGCTGAACCTGCAGCCGCTGCGGAATCGGCTTCAGAGCGCACCAAGGCGCGCTACAAAGAGACCGAACATGTGAAGACGTTTTACCGCGTCAACCGGTACTGAGGGAGCACGTCATGCTGACGAAACGTAAAGAAGCAACAGCTTCACGCGCGCGACTTTCCGGTTTGGCCGCAGGCCTTGCCTCGGGCGTGCTGGATCGCCGCTCGTTCCTGCGCCGCTCGGGACTGGCCGCTGGTTGTGTCGCTGCCATTGGTTCGCTGTCACTCGGCGCAGTGCGCAAGGCAGAAGCCGGCCCGGCCATTGCCGGTGCGAAGACCGAAATCAAAAAGAATGTCTGCACCCATTGCTCAGTCGGCTGCGGCGTTGTCGCCGAAGTGCAGAATGGTGTGTGGGTCGGCCAGGAGCCGGCTTATGACAGCCCGATCAATCGCGGTTCGCATTGCGCCAAGGGCGCGTCAGTGCGCGAACTCGTGCATGGTGATCGCCGCCTGAAATATCCGATGAAGCTCGTGAATGGCGAATGGACCCGCGTTGGCTGGGATCAGGCCATCAACGAAATCGGCGACAAGATGAACGAAATCCGCGCCAAGAGTGGCGCAGATTCGGTCTATTGGCTGGGCTCGGCGAAGTTCTCCAACGAAGGCGCTTACCTCTTCCGTAAGCTCGGCGCTTTCTGGGGCACCAACTCAGTCGACCATCAGGCCCGTATCTGCCACTCGACGACAGTGGCTGGTGTCGCAAACACCTGGGGCTATGGTGCGCAGACCAACAGCTACAATGATATTCGCAACGCCAAGACCATCGTCTTCATGGGCTCGAATGCGGCGGAAGCTCATCCTGTCTCGCTGCAGCATGTTCTTTCCGGCAAGGAAATGAACCGCGCGAATATGATCGTGCTCGACCCGCGCTTCACGCGCACGGCCGCGCATGCGACGGAATATGTGCGCATGCGTCCGGGCACCGATATTGCGGTGGTCTGGGGTATGATGTGGCACATTTTCAAGAACGGCTGGGAAGACAAGGAATTCATCGCACAGCGCGTCGCTGGCATGGATCTCGTCCGCGCCGAAGTTGAAAAGTGGGGTCCAGAAGAGACCGAACGCGTCACCGGCATTCCGGGTGAACAGCTGAAGCGCGTGGCGGAAACTTTCGCCAAGCAGCGTCCGTCCACCTTCATCTGGTGCATGGGCGGCACGCAGCACACGGTCGGTACGGCCAACGTACGTGCTTACTGCAACCTGCTGCTCGCGACCGGCAATGTCGGTGTGTTCGGCGGCGGCGCCAACATCTTCCGCGGCCACTGCAACGTGCAGGGCGCAACCGATATGGGCCTCGATATCACGTCGCTGCCTCTCTACTATGGCCTTGTTGAAAATGCTTGGAAGCATTGGGCACGTGTCTGGGAAGTCGAATATGACTGGCTGCAGGCCCGCTTCGACGAAGTTCCGGAAAAAGCTGGTCGTCCTGCGCGTAACCGCAAGGCGAATATGGAACTGCCGGGCATTCCGTCTACCCGTTGGTTCGATGCGACTTCGTTCAAGTCTGAAGATGTCGATCAGCGCGATAGCCTGAAGGCCATGATGATCTTCGGTCACGGCGGTAATACTGTGCCGCGCATGCCCGACATGGTGAAGGCGATTGAGCAGCTTGAACTGCTTGTTGTGGCTGATCCGCATCCGACAACCTTTGCTGCCATCTCTGGCCGCAAGAACGGCACGTATCTGCTGCCGATCTGCACCCAGTTCGAGACGGAAGGTTCGCGCTCGGCGTCGAACCGTTCGATCCAATGGGGTGAAAAGGTCGTCAATCCGATCTTTGAATCGAAGGATGATTATGAAGTCATCTATCGCTTCGCCACCAAGCTCGGCTTTGCCGACAAGATGTTCAAGAACATCAAGGTCGAGAACAATCGCCCGGTGCCGGAAGACATCCTGCGCGAAATCAATCGCGGTGGATGGTCGACTGGTTATTCCGGTCAGTCGCCGGAGCGCTTGAAGGCGCATCTGCGTCATCGCGAAAAGTTCGATCTCGTGACATTGCGCGCACCGGCCGATGTGCCGGAAGTGGGCGGCGATTATTATGGTCTGCCGTGGCCGTGCTGGGGCAAGCCGGAAATTCGCCATCCGGGCACGCATACGCTCTACAACACCAATCTTCATGTGAAGGATGGTGGCGGTACGTTCCGCGCGCGCTTCGGCACTGTCTATGAAGACAAGAAGGCTGATGGCACGTCGACGACGTATAATTTGCTGGCAGAAGGCTCCTATTCGAAGGGCTCCGAGCTGACCGACGGTTATCCGGAATTCACTTACGGCATTCTGAAGAAGCTCGGTTGGGATAAGGATCTCACCGATGATGAGCGTGCGACGATTGAAAAAATCGGCGGCGCTGCTCCTGATGCTGTGGGCTGGGCCATCGATCTGTCGGGCGGCATCATCCGCGTCTGTCTCGACCATGGCGTCTTGCCTTACGGCAATGCCAAGGCGCGTGCAGCGGCTTGGAACCTGCCCGATCCGGTGCCGGTCCATCGCGAGCCGATCTATACGCCACGCGTCGATCTCGTCGCCAAATATCCGACGCGTCCGGATGGCCGTCAGTTCCGCATGATGAATGCGGGCTTCTCGGTGCAGAAGGCTGCCATTGAGAAGGGGATCGCGAAAGACTTCCCGATCATCCTCACCTCTGGCCGACTCGTTGAGTATGAAGGTGGTGGTGAAGAAACCCGTTCGAACAAGTGGCTGGCAGAATTGCAGCAGGACATGTTCGTCGAAATCAACACGGCCGATGCTGCACAGCGCGGCATTGCTGATGGCGGCTGGGTCTGGGTCTCTGGTCCGGAAAACAAGTCGAAGGCGAAGGTCAAAGCGCTCGTCACAGATCGCGTTGGCAGGGGTGTGGCGTTCATGCCCTTCCACTTCGGCGGCTGGTTCCAGGGCGTCGATCAGCGCGGCAATTATCCGAAGGGCACAGATCCAATCGTGCTCGGTGAAAGCGTCAACACGGTTACCACCTACGGTTATGACCCGGTCACGGGCATGCACGAAGGCAAGGTGACTCTCTGTCAAATTCAGGCAGCGTGAGGAGATTGAGAAATGGCACGTGTGAAATTTCTCTGTGATGCGGATCGCTGCATCGAATGCAATGCCTGCGTAACAGCTTGCAAAAACGAGCATGAAGTTCCGTGGGGCATCAACCGTCGCCGCGTGGTGACGATCAATGATGGTAAGCCGGGCGAGCGCTCGGTTTCCATGGCCTGCATGCACTGCACGGATGCGCCTTGCGCCGCCGTGTGCCCTGTCTCGTGCTTCTACACCACGGCTGATGCTGTGGTGTTGCACTCGAAGGATCTGTGCATCGGCTGCGGCTATTGCTTCTACGCGTGCCCGTTCGGCGCGCCGCAATATCCCAAGGTCGGCAATTTCGGTTCGCGCGGCAAGATGGACAAGTGCACCTATTGCGCCGGTGGTCCGGAAGAAGATTTCTCGACCGTCGAATATGAGAAGTACGGCAGCAACCGTCTCGCAGAAGGCAAGCTGCCACTCTGCGCGGAAATGTGCTCCACCAAGTCGCTTCTGGCTGGTGATGGCGAGATGATCGCCACCATCTACAAAGAGCGCGTGATGAAGCGCGGTTATGGTTCGGGTGCTTGGGGCTGGAAGACAGCCTACAAAGAAACCGTCGCCATCTGATGTCTCACGCACACATTTCGAAAGGTCGTGCGATGAAAGCACAGTTCAAAACTCTTGTGGCAGCTCTGGCGATTCTCTTCGCCAGCGCCATGCTGCCAGCCGCCGCGCAATACAATAATTTCAATCCGACCAAGGAAGCCGTGCAGGAAGACAAGCTCCTGCAACAGCTGAAGGAAGGTGATCGTCTCTCGGGTCGCATCACAATCCCCGATCCGAAAGCTGCTTCGCTGATTCAGCCGCAGGGTCAGAGCTGGCGTGACTTCCACCAGAACAAGCTGCCGACCATTGGCGGCGTTGTGTTGCTGGGCATGCTCGGCGCTCTGGTGCTGTTTTTCCTGGTGCGTGGTCGCATCAAGGTTGAGCATGGCTTTTCCGGCAAGACGATCACACGCTTTGCGTCGATTGATCGTTTCGCGCATTGGATGACGGCAGGCTGTTTCATCATCCTGGCTTTGTCTGGTTTGAATGTGTCCTTCGGGCGCATGGTGATTCTGCCGTTCTTCGGAGCAGAAACATTTGCGATGATCAGCGGCTATGGAAAGCTCGCGCATAATTATCTCGCCTTCCCCTTTATGGCGGGCGTGGCGCTGATGTTCCTGCTCTGGGTGAAGGACAACATCCCCAACAAGCTGGATCTGGAATGGCTGAAACAGGGTGGCGGGCTCTTCGTGAAGGGCAAGCATCCGGCCGCTGGTCGCTTCAATGCTGGCCAGAAGGGCGTGTTCTGGATTGTCATCACGGGCGGCATCGCCATGTCGGTGACAGGCTGGTTCCTGCTCTTCCCCTATACGGCACCTGATGGTGTCGCGGGGCTGCAGCTCTTCACGACAGTCCATGCCGTTCTGTCGGTTGTCTTTATCGCTGCCATGCTGGCGCATGCCTATATCGGCTCGGTTGGCATGGAAGGCGCGTTCGATGCCATGGGCACGGGCGAAGTCGATGTGAATTGGGCGAAAGAGCATCACGCTCTTTGGGTTGCTGAAGAGCAAGCCAAGGCAGCTTCCGTGCCGCGCAACAGTGTGCCTGCGGAATAATCAGCTCACAGATTGAATGAATGAAGACTGCCCGGTATCAACCGGGCAGTTTTTCTTTTGGAAAGTGCCATGAAACTCATCGGATTGGCGGGCTGGAGCGGTGCGGGCAAGACCACGCTTTTGGAGCGTGTCATTCCGCATTTGATTGCGCAGGGCTTGAGCGTCTCCACATTGAAACATGCGCATCATAAGTTTGATGTCGATGTGCCGGGCAAGGATTCGTGGAAGCATCGACAGGCGGGCGCTACGGAAGTGCTGGTGGCCTCTGCCAATCGTTTCGCGCTGATGCATGAATTGCGCGGCGCGCCCGAGCCGACTTTGCCGGAATTGCTGTCGCTTCTGTCGCCCGTCGATCTGGTGATTGTGGAAGGATTCAAATCCGATCCCCACCCGAAAATCGAAGTCTATCGCGCCGAGAACCAGAAGCCGTTTCTGCACGCGCAGGATGCGGCCATTGTCGCGGTGGCGAGTGATGTGCCAGTGGAGACTGCGCTGCCCGTTTTCCATCTCGATGACATCGAGAAAATTGCCGATATGATGCTGGAGAGAGCCGTACCGCTCAGCAACGTTTTGGCTTCAGGAGACTAGGCAGGAATGGCGCAGCTTTCCGACGATTGCTTTGCCTTTGGCGGCGCTTTGATGCCGGTCGATGAGGCTATGGCCATTGTTACGCAGCGCCTTGGAGCCGTGGATGGCATCGAGCGCGTCTCTTTGCATGAGGCTGATAATCGTGTGCTGGCCCATGCGCTCGAAGCGCCTGTGCCGCTGCCGCTTTTCATGAATTCCGCGGTCGATGGTTATGCCATCGCCAGCACCGATCTGCCGCAAGAGGCCCCGCGTTCTTATGCGATCTCGCAACGTGTGACGGCGGGCGCGGTGGCGGCCCCGCTCGCCAAAGGCACAGTGGCGCGCATCTTTACTGGCGCGCCTATGCCCGAAGGTGCCGACACTGTTTTCATGCAGGAAGATGTGCAGCTGAATGGCGATCACGTCATTCTGCCGCCCGGTTTGAAGCCGCGCGCCAATATGCGGCCTGCGGGTGAAGATATTGCGCAAGGCGCGCTGGCCATTCCGGCAGGCACGCGTTTGCGTCCGCAACATGTAGCGCTGGCGGCTGCTTTGGGGCTGACGCATGTTGATGTGCGTCGTCGTATCAAAGTGGCGGTGTTTTCGACGGGCAATGAAGTGGTGGCGCCCGGTGATGCGCGCACATCCGCGCAGCTTTATGATTCCAACCGCTACATGCTGGCCGCTTTACTGAGGCGCTTGGGGTGCGACGTGTCGGATCTCGGCATTTTGCGCGATGAGCACGCGGTGCTTGCAGCAGGGTTAAAACAGGCGGCGCAAAATCATGATTTGATTTTGACGTCTGGTGGCGTTTCAACCGGCGAAGAAGATCATGTGCGCAGCGCGGTGGAAGCGGCTGGCTCGCTCGTCTTGTGGCGCATGGCGATCAAGCCGGGGCGGCCTGTGGCGATGGGCGTGATTGATGGTACGCCTTTCATTGGCCTGCCGGGCAATCCCGTCGCCTCTTTCGTGACCTTTGCTTATGTCGTGCGTCCGGCTGTGTTGGCGCTTTCAGGTTCGCGCTTGGACAAGCCTGTTGCTCTGCCGGTGCGTGCGAATTTTGCATACAAGAAAAAGAAAGGCCGGCGCGAATATGTCCGCGCCAGCCTGATGGTTTTGGAAGACGGCACGCGCGAGGCCCAAAAATTTCCGCGTGAAGGAGCGGGGCTTTTGTCCTCGCTGTGCGAGACCGATGGTCTTGTCGAACTGGCGGATGATTGCGAGGGCGTGAAGCCCGGCGATGCGGTTGCCTTTATCGCCTATCCGAGCCTGTTCTAAAATTACATGCGGATCAGATTGTGGCCGGGGTCGCCGACGCGTGCGCCTGACGTCGCGAAAGCCTTGTCAGCGGTCTGCTGCTGGCTATCGAGCACCATGGCAGCGCCCACGGCGAAAACCACAGCGACGATCACGGCAGAGATGAAAGCCTTCATCGAATACTCCTGTTGCTACATTCCGAGGCGGTTGGTTTGGCCGCTTGTCTGATGTGAATCTATGGTGGTGATGGGGCGCTAAATCAAGCTTTTCAGCGAGGCTTGGTAGCTTTCTCGATAAAATCTCCGAGGGCTGCCCGATCTTCGTCAGAACCTACCCTTTGCTCGGGCATTTTGGTGCCCGGCGTATAGAGGCTCGGGCCCAGTTCGAAGAGTTTGGCGATGGTCTCTTTGCTCCAGACAATATCATGGGCGGCAAAGCCTGCTGAATAGACATAGCCCTGTGCTGTGCCGATACGTCGCCCGATCACGCCATAGAGTGTCGGCCCCGCGCGGTTTTCCGCATCGGGTGTGAGCGTGTGGCAGACGGCGCAGGCTTTGAAAACTTCCGCACCGCGCGAGCCATCGCTGACAAACATCTCTGCCGGTTTCTCGATGACGATGGGGCCAAGATGATCGCCATTCACCGCGCTCCAGCGGCGCACAAGACGATCGCCACCGCCGGTGAAGAGAGTTTTGCCATCAGGCGAAAAGGCGAGCGACCAGACGGGCAAGCCCGGGCCGTTCAAAGTGAAGAGTGCTTTGCCACTTGCTGTGTCGAACAGCGTCACTGAGCCGCGCGGGCTCGCCGCTGCCACGCGCGTGCTGTCGGGTGAAAAGGCCAGCGCAATGAGTGGCGATTCTGCCGCTTCGATCTTGCGCAGATTGTTGCCCTGCGCATCGAGCAGAAAGAGCGTGCCATCGGAGCCGCCGGCGGCCATGCGCCCGTCTGGCGCGAGGCTGAGCGCATTGAGTGGCGCATCGAGTTTGATGACGCGTGCTGGGCCTTGTGCAGGCCAGATACGTAAGGTTGCGTCATAGCCAGCGCTCACCAGCGTTACGCCATCGGGCATGAAGCCAATGCCGTTCACATTGCCTTGGTGACCTTCAAGACGGCGCGACGTGCCGCCGTCGAGCGGCGTGACTGCAAGGCTGGAATCCCAGGACGCTGTGGCGATGCTTTTGCCATCGGGCGATACGTTGAGTG
>Ga0214921_10002361_pt1 | contig 30876 bp, 27 predicted proteins | sample LL1505_MetaG_FD_177992 | JGI IMG/M metagenome (GOLD analysis project Ga0214921, IMG submission 177992) | Freshwater microbial communities from Lake Lanier, Atlanta, Georgia, United States - LL-1505 | ecosystem: Environmental > Aquatic > Freshwater > Lake | place: USA: Georgia | collected... | reverse complement strand
ATCTTATACCCGAAACGACTCTTAAACTTCTGGCTTTATCAAATGGAAAACTAACATTGAATTGATAGATATTGGTAAATAATCTTGCAGGTATTTTTCTGTACTCATACAATGAGTCCATCAGCGTTTTGTTAAAATTGGTTGCATTCCTATAAATTGAAGCTCCAAAATCTATTTTGTATTTTAAATTTAGATAATTAACAAGCCACTCATTATTTTTAAAATCGCCACCCAGTTTAAATGCTCCAGAAAAATGAATATCATTCAATATGTCCGAAGTGCTCATTGAAATCATTCCATTTAACGGCGAATTGCTATTTAAATTAATTGGTCCCATCCCATTTTCATATACCTGATATCTATTAAAAAGTATAGTGCTATTAACCCCTAGTGATCCCTCATCTATATTAAATCGTATTGGCTTGTATTTATATAGCTTGGCGTTAGATAAAATAGTATTTTTCGATTCAATCAAAGTCTCTTTCTGCGGCCTGTTATTCGTTTCGAATTCTGTTTGAAATTGATTCTCTCTATTACTCAAACTATCCTTTGTACTAATAGAAACAGAAGGAATTACAATTGTTTTCTTACTCTCCAGCATTAATTTCTTAGCGAAAGAAGTTGGTTTAGATACAATATTTCTTTTTCTTAATAGCGCATCATTAACTTTTATCTTATACAATGTTTTTTCATTATCATCCTGAGTTACCTCACTCAACAATCTTTCTTCACCAGCAGACCTAGTTTCAACTAAACTACTTTTGTAATTACTTAACGGAAAAGAATAAGTAGAATCAGCAGAAATTGAAACTATTCTTAACGAATCAATATCTGATCTGTTTTGAGCTTTTAACGTGCTATCAATTTCTTCAATTGTCGGATTTCTTAAAATATCATCCCCAATTAACACCAACGTATCCACCCCTAAATTTTTAGTTGCAAAAAAACCAGCGTATCTGTTTCCAATTCCATTTTCGTCACTGATAAATGTAAAATGATTTACATTGTATTGTGCGGGGTATCTAGCATTGCCATATTTTAAATTAGAAAGCTGTGTTATTTGATTGAAAGCTGCTTTGTCTCCAAAATTTGTCACTAAAAAGACATTGTAATTATGCTTACTTGGCAAAACCGTATCTGTGCTCTTTGAGGCTGCATAAGGTCTGTTGCTTGTATAAATAATTCCAATTTTATTAGGGAAAGTAACGTAATTAGGGTCCAAATCATCGTAAATATCGTTGGTAACTTGTACCACATTTTCTTTTTCTAAATCATAGGTAAAAATATCGCTGTGCCCATTTTTTACAGCAGATAATAATAATGTTCTGCCATCATACATGTATTTAACATCCAGTACCTGATCAAACTTTTTGGATAAATCAAATTCAACCCCTGTATACTTTTGACTTACTGAATATTCAAAAAGTTTTATTTTCCCTTTAATGGAATATAATATAGCGATTCTTACACCCTTTGGATCCCAGGCCATCATTGGATAATTCGGATTTATTTCATTTTGCAAACTCCTGATACCCAATTTTAATAAAGTCCTTTTACCATCATCATCATTATATATTACACGTACAATTCCTTTTTTATATTGAGCAACTACATATGAATTGTTTTTTTTGTTAGGATTCACATTAAAACGATAATAGTTTAATCTTGAATTAATGTCAAGAGATTCAATGAGATTTCCTTTAGAATAGGATTTCCGTCCTGCAATATCAAGGTTGTATTTATCCTCCTCATATTGCATAAATTCGGCAGTGAGCGCTTTGAATTTTTTATTAGCTATTTGCAAGCTCGCTTTATTCATGCTCTTGTACATTTTGGATAAATAAAAGAAAAAAGTAACATTTTCTTTTTTATATTTTTCCTCAATAAAATACCAGAAAGCACGTCCTGCTAGTAATGGATTGTGATATGAAAATTTTGAAAATTTTGAATACTGGCCTGATAAAATAACGGCTTTCAATTCATTATCCAATGCCGTACTCCAATGTTCTGCTAAATAAGATTGATAGCCATCTGTGTACCACTTTGGTAAATCCAGCAAAGTCTGGTTTTTTGCAACCTCGCCAATTTCATCACCATATAAAAAATTTCTGGTTAATACATCTGCAATTCCTTGCCTGACTTGTTTTTTCAAATTTGCATGATCCCCATCAAAATATACCAGCATTTTATTACTCACTAATTTGGTGAGCCCTCCAGTATTTGCCATTTCGTTATCTGATCCAATATTGGTTCCTTCGTAATCAGTATAATTATTATACACTACAATATTGGTTCTTCTTTTCAAGCTCGATTCTGCCTCTTTTTCTATCGAAGGAAGTTCTTGTTCTGCTACTTGTAATACAAATTTTGCCAACGCTTGCCCATGAGCATAAAAATATACATTGAAGTTTTCTGTTTGATAATATTGCCATTTCTTTTTTTGATATTGAATTCTGTTTTTTCCAAAAGTAACCGCACTAACCTGTGCATAGCTAATCGAATTACCAAATATAAAAAGTATGAAAATGAAAATAATTCTACTGAACTTTGTCATGCTATTTTTCTATTATTTACTACTAAATTAGTTTATTCGCATTAATCATTAAAATCAATTTATAAATCAATGATTCAAATAAAGTCTTTTACATTTAGCCCAATTCAGGAAAACACCTATATTCTCTATAATGAACATAAAGAATGCATCATTATTGACCCTGGTTGCTATTTTGAGGAGGAAAAACTGGCATTAAAAAACTTCATTGATGATTTTAAGTTGATTCCTATCATGTTGTTGAATACTCATTGTCACCTCGATCATGTATTCGGTAATAAATTCGTTTCCGGCAGTTTTGAAATAATGCCAACCATCCATCCACTTGAAAAGGAATTATTGGCGTATGCACCCATCAGCGGCTTGATGTATGAAATGCCTTTTGATCATTATGAAGGGGATGTGGCCTATTTGGAGGTGGGCCAAATAATTAGATTAGGAAGCGACCAACTAACCGTTTTATTCACACCTGGACATAGTCCTGGAAGTGTTAGTTTTTATTGTGAACAACAATCCTTTGTAATTAGTGGAGATGTATTATTTAAAAATAGCATTGGTAGAACCGACTTGCCTGGTGGAAATCATGAAATATTAATAAAAAGTATCAAAAAAGAACTGCTTACATTGCCAGATGAAACAATTATTTATAGTGGTCATGGATTGCCAACTAATATTGGCAATGAGAAAAAATCAAATCCCTTTTTAGTATAACTTATTTGATACAATTACCCAACCAAATTCGCTAGTCAAGTTTATTGAAAGATGATGTATTAGCCTTTATTGGACTGACATAATTCAATTAATACACCATTTGTTTCTTTAGGATGAAGAAAACATACCAACTTGTTATCCGCGCCTAATTTTGGTGTATCATTCAATAGTACAAACCCTTCACTGGCAAGCCTTTTCATCTCTTCAACAATATCCTTTACTTCAAACGCGATGTGATGAATACCTTCCCCTTTTTTTTCAATAAACTTCGTAATAACCCCATTTTGCAATAATTCGATTTTTGATTGACCCATTTGAAAAAAAGCTGTGTAAACCTGCTCAGATTCAACAAATTCTGTTTTATAACATGGACTATTTAATAACTTTTCAAATAACGGTATAGAGACTTCCAAACTTTTTACAGCAATTCCAATATGATCAATCTGTTCCATAGTATTTTTAATTATTATGTATTTTTGTTTACGAAATACGTTAAATAAAGATCATAGGATCTTTTTCATTGACAAAATAAAACCTTTTATAGTAATTTCGTGTTATTATTTATTATTAAAGAAGCTAAACATTATCATGCTGAATTTACCTATTTATCTTGACAACAATGCAACGACTCCTATGGATCCTCGTGTATTGGAAGCGATGACCCCCTATTTTTTAAAACATTTTGGAAATGCTGCTAGCCGAAATCATCCTTTTGGATGGGAAGCTGAAGAGGCTGTAGATTATGCTCGGGAACAAGTAGCTAAATTAATTGGAGCTGATCCTAAGGAAATTATTTTTACTTCAGGAGCTACTGAAGCGGATAACTTAGGCATTAAAGGCATTTTTGAAATGTATGCCTCAAAAGGAAATCATATTATCACAGCAACCACTGAACATAAGGCAGTTTTAGACACATGTAAACACATTGAAAAACAAGGTGGAGAAGTGACTTATTTAAATGTACAGCCTGATGGGCTTATTGATTTAAAAGAACTAGAGGCGGCTATTAAACCAACAACAATCTTAATCGCCTTGATGTATGCAAACAATGAAATAGGAGCTGTAATGCCTATAAAAGAAATCAGTGCAATTGCGCGTAAGCATGGTGTTTTGGTTTTTACAGATGCTACACAAGCCGTTGGAAAAATACCTGTAGATGTAAATAAAGATGGAATCGATTTAATGGCTTTCACTGCACATAAAATGTATGGTCCTAAAGGTGTTGGAGCTTTATATGTTCGTAGAAAAAATCCACGAGTAAAAGTAACCGCTCAAATGGATGGCGGAGGTCATGAAAGAGGTATGAGAAGTGGCACATTAAATGTTCCAGGTATAGTAGGGTTTGGCAAAGCCTGTGAAATATGTATGCTAGATATGGAAGCAGACACAAAAAGAATTAGCAAGTTAAGAGACAAGCTGGAAGAATCACTTATATTATTAGAAGAAGCCTATGTAAATGGAAGCAGAGAACATCGCTTACCTCATGTATCCAATATTTCATTTAAACATGTGGAAGGAGAAGGATTATTGATGGGATTTAATAAAAATATAGCCTTAAGTTCTGGGTCTGCTTGTACCTCAGCATCTCTCGAGCCTTCTTATGTTTTAAAAGCACTAGGACTAGGAGATGATTTAGCACATAGCTCACTTCGTTTTGGCTTGAGTAGATTCACAACAGATGAAGAAATTGATTATACTATTAAAGCAATAAGTGATACCGTATTAAAATTAAGAGAAATGAGCCCCCTTTGGGAAATGTACAAAGAAGGTATTGACTTAAATACCATAGAATGGTCAGGTCATTAAAATAAAAGAATAAACAACATTTAAATCATTATTAAATCAACTTTATGGCATACTCAGAAAAAGTTATCGATCATTATCAAAATCCAAAAAATGTAGGGACACTTGATAAAGCAAGTAAAAATGTTGGAACAGGTTTAGTAGGAGCGCCAGAATGTGGTGACGTTATGCGATTGCAAATAGAAGTAAATCATGAAACTGGCATGATTACAGACGCAAAGTTCAAAACTTTTGGATGTGGCTCTGCCATTGCCTCCTCATCTTTAGCAACAGAGTGGCTTAAAGGAAAAAGTGTAGAAGACGCTCTTAAAATAGACAATATGACAATTGTAGAAGAATTAAATCTTCCTCCAGTAAAAATACATTGTTCTGTTTTAGCTGAAGATGCAATTAAAGCTGCTATCAATGATTACAGAGAAAAGAATGGTATGGAAAAAATAAAATTCGAAGAAAGTGTAATCCACTAATTTTTCTTTTCTTAAAAGAATGTAAATGAATACCACAGAAAATAGTATTTATATTAGCGATAAGGCAAAAACAAAAGTCATTCAATTAATGAAAGATGCAGGTGTTGATGGTGACGCTAATTTTTTCTTGCGTGTAGGAGTTGTTGGTGGTGGTTGTAGTGGGCTAAGTTATAAATTAGATTTTGACAACGAAGCAAAACCAATGGATCAGGTTTTTGAAGATAAAGGATTAAAGATTGTAACTGACCTTAAAAGCTTTCTATATTTAGTAAACACAGAATTGAACTTTAGTGATGGACTAAATGGTAAAGGATTTTACTTTGACAATCCTAATGCCAGCAGAAGCTGTGGTTGTGGTGAAAGTTTTGCGGTATAATTTAATTAATTACCTTATTGTATTCATAAAAAATAGCCTTTTTATAAAGGCTATTTTTTATGAAATGATTTTTATTTTTAAACAACTTGATATTAGTATTGCCAATAATCCTGTTCACGGGTAGATATTCTTTCTTTAATACTTTCACCTTCCATTAACTGCATTAATTTATTATTTCTAATATCTGAATATGACTCAATTAACAAATCTCTTGGATTATCCATAGAACTTTTTATAATTCTTGCAGAGAAAAATCTGTTTTCAAATAACTCTTCCCAACTCATTCTAGCAGAAAAGTTTTTTGCATTGTATACTTCGTATTTAGCTAAAGTAGGACGAAGATCTGGGTAATAAATCCAAAAAAGTTCTGATTGACCTAAATCTACTCCACTAGAAGTAACCATATTTTTAACTGGGGCAATTCCAAGTATCCTCCAGAATAAACGAGAACTCTCTTTATCAAAAATCACTTCCTCTTTAATATGAAACTTGTAAAATGAATCTAAATTAATATCATTTCTTTTCTTTTCTGTACCTGTAATTTGACCTAATGTATCATATTTAGTAATTTCAATTTCTTCTCCCGCTACCATTTTTGCTACCTCTGCGATAGTCATTGGAGTAGTAAATCTTTCATCTGAAAACGGAGTAATGATACTATCTTGTATGGCTTGCAATAATATTGAAATAAAACGTTGATTTCCATTATCGGCATCAGCAGAATACATGAAAGGAAGATTCATTTTTTCACGACAATCTAATTCTCTCATTATTTTCTGACGATAAGCAGCATCATCAGCTCTTAAATTTTCATATGCTAATGGAGTTCTGTCGCCATTTAATGCAACACTTTCAACAGCTTCATCAGCTCTTAGAGATTTCTTAATTGCTCTTATCGGCAAACTATCAATTTTTACTGGCTCTATCGAAGCTGGTGGTGTTGTTACTACAACAGGTGTTGTGTCTACAGTTGGTATGCTTGATTGTACATTAGCAGCCGTTTTTGTTTTTGTTGTTTTTTTAGTGGCCTTTTTTACTTTTTGTGCATTAGAAATACCCATAGAGGTAAAAAAAACGACTATTACTAACAAATACTTTAAATTAATATTTTTCATACAAATAAATTTATTAATACAGCGCTATAGATTTCCCTTCAATTGTTCTTTGTCCATCTGGTCCTTGTACTTTAACATTATCAAATGTAATAACTGAACCAGGTCCACACATATTCATTAAAGAAGTGATAGGAGCTAAGTTGTTACCTTGAAGTGTAGCCGTTTTAACATTCGGGAAGTTTGCACCTGAAAAATAAACAGTTGCCCCAACAATAGCATATCTCAATTCAAAATCAAAATTTTCTAACTCAGCTCTACAGCCTGTTTGGCTTTTAAATTCTATAGAAGGCATTCTCACTTTTCCAGACCCAAGTTTAAAAATTGGATCAGGTATTCTTTTTAACCTAAATTCAAATGTGCTAGCTTTTTTATCTGCTACAACAGTGATGATTGATTTTTGACCAGGCATAGGGCTCGGCTTTACAATTCTATTAGAACCTTGTCCGGATATTGTACCATTTGTAATAGATACAGTTGTTTTATCCCAACCGGTTGGTGAACCAATGGTTACTGGATTGTCCACCCCAATATAGAACACATTCATTTTGTCCGGCATTACAGCAGCACCACCAGGAGTTCCCACTGTATACTTTACTTCAAATGTTTTAGTTTCTTTTGTGCCATCCGGCTTTGTATAAGTAACATTAACAGGTACAGATCTTGAGCCAGAACCACTTGCTTTAGTTTTATAACTAGCTCTTCCATCTGGTCCAATAGACATTGTAGAACCAGCAATTGAAATTTGAGGCTGTGCTGCTTTACTATAAGCACCTACCCCGGCTGTTATTTCAAGTTCTTCTCCTGGCATTAAGTAGTTGGAACTTTGACCTACTAAAGCCGCAAATTGATCATAAACGACTTTTACTGCACCAACTTGACTATGACAGTATGTAACTACTTGATTTTCTGCATTTTTTACATTGTTTTGAAATTTACTCAATAATGTTAATGCAGCAACAGTAGGAGTCATGTGAAAATAGGCAGTAGTAAAGTCTTTTTCTTTACCATCTTGACCAATAATTTTTGAAACATCCACAGGAAATGTAGATTCAAATTCTTTTCTAATAGCTGGATCTATATTAAGCATAGCCTCTCTATATTCCTTTAATTTGCTCTCCAATTCTTTTCCTTTTTTCTTTCCTCCATCACCATCTCCAAAAAGCCTTGTAGCAGCTTCTAAATCATCTTCTTTAAACTCCTCCACTTGTTTTCCATCAAGCTCTACCATTTTTGATCCAGCTTCTTTTTTCAAATCGGTTTTATATTGATTTATTAAACCATTAAGATCAGTAGAAAGTTGCTTTGCAACTTCAGCTTTATCATACCAAGGTTTTGCCTTTTCAGCAGTCATTGGATCCGCTAATTTATTTTTCAACGAAGTATAAAGCGTATTATTTGCTGTTGTGATATTTTCGTTTGATGTAACCAAACTTTTATCTACCACCTTAAAGGCATTTAAAATCTCTGATGATACATTCAATGCAAGAAGCGCTGTTAGCACCAAGTACATCAAATTGATCATCTTCTGCCGGGGCTCTTTAGGTAAAGCCATAACTAATTAATTAATTATTTTAATTGTGAATATTGTTAGAATTATTAACTCCTTTATTATTAGAGTTATTTACTTTGCATAGCTCCAAGCATATTACCGTAAACGGTATTTAATTTACTTAGATTTCCAGCTAAAACGGCTATTTGTTCTTTTGCTTTTTTAGCATCGTCTACACTACTTATCATTGATTGACTAGCTTCTGCTAATTTACCATAAAAGCCATTTAATGCTTTTAAATGATTATTGCTTTCTTTCAATTCTAATTCATAAATAGTATTTAATGAACCAAGATTTTTAGTTAACACTTGAACTTGTTCATGAAATCCTTTTGCACTTTCAGAAGCATTGTTAAAAGTAGTCATAGTTGCTGCACTATTAGTAAATGCAGCAGTCATTGCACCAACTGCTAAAGTTGCTTCTTTTGTTTTTGATCCAAAATCAGAAGTTGACTTTATCACTTCACTTACATCAGTAAGACCGGCTACTGTAGTGCCTAATTTCTGAAAACTTTCACTTAATTTCTTAAATGTAGCTGGAGTAATTTCAGCTTCTTTCATCATTTTATCCAATGAATCAACACTACTTCCTTTGTTATCACCATGACCTTCCCCTTCCCAATCTTCTTTAGCTACTTCGGCTTTTGCATATAAAATACCGTACATTAGAAAAATGGCTGCCTCTGTGTACAAACCTATTTTTAAAAACAAATCTGCTATTGGAGTATGAAGGATCTTCTGTAAGGCTCCAAAAATAACTACTGCTGCTGCAAGTGAAACGGCAACGTCCATCCATTTACTGACATTTGCTGGGATTTTAACTGACATTTTTCTTTTTTTTAGGTTTTAATTTGTGAATTTTAATTTATAAAATATTGTAATGATTTTTTTCGATTTATAAGTAGTGTAAAATTATCTCCCTCTTCTTTTTGTAGGTGGCAAATCTTGAACACAACGAAATCCTATATAAGATTTCGATGTATCTTGATATTCGTAAGCTCTTGAACTAGTTTGTAAATAAAACCCTACATCTTTCCAGCTTCCACCTCTAATTACTTTTCTTTTCATCCTTGGAGGATCGGAATCCTTAGCATTCCAGCGAATTTCAGGATTTAAATCATGATTAAATGCACCAGCTGATTCAGTGTATAAAGAAGATGTCCATTCAGCTACATTCCCAGCCATATTATATAATCCATAATCATTGGGGAAATACATGTCTGCCTTTACGGTGTATAAAGCTCCATCTTCTGCATAATTTCCTCTTCCTGGCTTGAAGTTTGCAAGCAAACATCCCTTTTTATTTCTAAGATATGGGCCACCCCATGGAAACTGTGCTTGAGATTTCCCACCCCTTGCTGCATACTCCCATTGAGCTTCGGTAGGCAAGCGGAAATCTGGAACAGGAGTTCTCTTTTTTGATTCTAAATAAACATTAAAAATGTGGGTGCGCCATTGACAAAAAGCAGTTGCTTGTTTCCAATTAATACCAACTAATGGATAATTACCGTATGCTGGATGCGAGAAATAAGAAATAGCCATTGGTTCATTGTACGAGTATGCAAAATCTCTTACCCACACTAAAGTATCAGGATAAACAGGAGTTTTAGTCTTTATAATAAATGCAGAACGTGGTATGGTCTGATCTCTGTTCTGTGCTGCTGATTTAAAATCGAATATTTCTGATTGATAAACAATTTTATTGGGGTCTAATTCTTTTTTGCCAAATATCCTATTATCTGGAGTTACAATCATTGCATCTATTTTCTCAATCGTAGATTTATCAGACCATTTTATTGGCTTTCTCCAATCAATACGCTCAATACCGTCTTTCCCTTGTTTTACATATCCTAATAATTTCGCCGCTATTGAATCTCTTACCCAATTAGTAAATTGTTTGTATTCATTATTAGTTATCTCTGTTGCATCCATCCAAAATCCACTCATGGAAACGGCTTTGTTGCGAGAAGTAAAAGTGAAATTAATATCCTCATCACTTGGTCCCATATGAAACATTCCTCCAGGAACATACACCATACCATATGGTTTAATAGTATTTTGATTCTTTCCAACTGCAATGCCGTGTAGTTGACCATCACTAGATTGGGCTGATCCTGGGTTACCTTTTCCTCCAAGCATATTACAACTACTTGTAAATACGACCAAGAATACTAGTGTTATGAGTTTAAATATACGATTGTTCATTTCCATTACTTTGTAATTGTGGGCAAATATAAAATGTTAAAGTGAAAAATCAATAAATTATTAAACGAATAAAATAAACGACTTTTTCAAAATAACATTAACGAAATCTGTAACGTGCAAATTATTGATTTATTATTAATTAAAATGTTAAATACCTGTGAAATCGCTTTTTTATTTAAAATCCAACAAATTCGTTTGAAAACTCCCTACAGGCGTTGTTTTGGCAGATATAAAACGACACATTATTATCATATTTTTTATGCTTTAGAAGAGGTAAATCCATTTCCACGTTTGAGCTTTGTAAAACTTTATTTGGCAAAAAACTACCCAATACTTTTGTAATATTAGTTAATGCGTCCTTACCTGTAATAACGATATCCATTAATCCTATACTACTATTTAATAATACCAAACACCACTTACTCAAAGAGATTGGATGTTTTTGTGCAATTTTTTCTACTTTTTGTACCATGTTTTCTGATTGTTCTAGCCATTCTTTATTGTTGAAAATAACTGATAAGTATTTTAGATTTTCAGCCATGATGCTATTTCCAGAAGCTGATGTATTGTCGTACACATCTACTTTTCTCAGCAATAGATCCTTTTGATTTTTATTGGTGTAATAAAACAAACCAGCAAGCTCCATTTCGAAATCTTGCTTTACTTGATGGGTAATGCTTTTTGCTTCATATAAATATTGCTGATTTCCCGTAATTTCCTGAAGACTAATACAAGCTTGAATAACAAATGCCAGGTCATCTAAATATGCATTTTGTTTGGCTGTTTTACCAGAATAACTATGAAAGCAAAACTTGTTATCTTTTGAAAAAGTCGTTTTAATAAAATCAAATAATTCTATAGCTAATAATTTGTAGGTAGGGTTTTGTAAAGCTCCATAGGCCTTACAATAAGCTGTAATAAGCATTGCATTTATTCCAAGCAGAATTTTAGTGTCTGTTGATGGTCTCTTACGTTCCGCTCTTTGTTTTAATAACTTCAACTGGCATTCATTTAATAATTTCAATAAGTCTACTTCTGAAATTTGATGCTTTTTTAAAAAGTCAATGGTATTAATTTTTCCGTGTAAAATATTTGTCGCTTCCCAATTACCTTCTTCTTTTACATCATAATAATCACAAAATATTTCTGCATCTTGTTGTAATATTTTTTCAATAACTGATTTATCCCATACATAATATTTTCCTTCCTCGCCTTCGCTATCGGCATCGATTGCTGTATAATATCCGCCCTCGATACTTTTTAATTCATTTACACAAAAAGATATGGTTTTATCAATTCCATCACTAAATGTTTTATCATGGGTGATTTGAAAAGCATCACACAATACCGTTATAAACAAAGCATTATCATTTAGCATCTTTTCAAAATGAGGAGCATGCCATTTTTCATCTGTACTATATCTTGCCAATCCTCCTCCTAAGTGATCATAAATTCCGCCATTCAACAGCGATTTTAAAGAATGTAAAGCATGATTTAATGCAGCAGTGTCTTTGCAATGATGATGATAGTGTAATAAATATTGTATAGATAATAATTGTGGAAACTTTGGAGCATTCCCAAAACCACCATTGTCATAATCTGCAGATTTTAAAAGTTGGTTAGATATATTTTTAATATATTCATCATTAAAAGATGGCGAAACATTCGTAAGCTTATTAGTCCTTGTTGAAAAAATTTCATTAGTTGATTTAATATGAATAGTTAATTTATTTGCTTGCAAAGCAACTTCTTCTCTTTTATTAATCCATAAATTGTGTATCCCTTGTAAAGTCTCCAGCCATGAAGTACGATTGTGCATTCTTTTTGGTGGAAAATAAGTGCCTCCAAAAAATGGCTCGCCATTAGGAGTTAAAAAAACATTTAATGGCCAGCCTCCACTTCCAGTTAAAACTTGGACAGCCTCCATATAGATATGATCAAGGTCTGGCCTTTCTTCTCTATCCACTTTAATACTGATAAAATGTTCATTCATGTAAGCAGCAATGTCATCATCTTCAAAACTTTCTTTTTCCATTACATGACACCAGTGACAGGCAGAATATCCGATACTAAGAATGATAGGTTTATCTAGTTGTTTAGCTTTTGCCAAAGTAGATTCACTCCAAATTTGCCAATGAACCGGATTTTGAGCATGCTGAAGTAAATAGGGACTTGTTTCGTGAATAAGCTCATTAATTAATAGAGAGTTCATGCGAATATTTTATTTCTAATTATAATCAGATTTTATTTTATACCCTACAAATCTTCCCATTTGAAATCGTCTACTTCTTTAGGGCATTTTTTATAATGGAAATAAATCAAATTGGAGAAAAGATGTTCAAGTAAGAAATTTTCTATTTTTTGTTGGCAGTTGGCTTTAGAAGGAATTTTTCCAATGCACTAACCATACTGGGTGTTTGTGGCATCGGGGCCTTAATGTCTAACGTTAGCCCTGCATCTTCTGCTGATTTAAAAGTATTAGCACCAAATACAGCTATTTTAGTTTCTTTTTGTTTAAACTTTGGAAAGTTCTCCATCAAGCATTTTACACCGCCCGGTGTAAAAAGGCAAATAATATCATACTTTTTAGCAATAACCGCTTTAATATCATTGCTTACTATCTTGTAAAGAATCGGTGTGGCAAACTCACACTTATTTATTTTTAACCAATTGGTAATTTCACTGTCAAACAATTCTGAACATGGATATAAAAATCTTTCATTTTCTTTATGCTTATTGATCACATCAAACAAGCTTTTATTCAATCCGTCTGCACCATAAAAAACTTTTCTTTTACGGTATAAAATAAATTTTTGTAAGTACAATGCTACAGATTCAGTGATGCAGAAGTATTTCGTGTCTTGAGAAATACTAATTTTCATTTCTTCACAAGTACGAAAAAAATGATCTATAGCATTTCTGCTAGTGAAAATCACAGCTGTATAATACTGAATATCAATTTTTTGTTTTCGGAATTCTTTGGAAGGGATACCTTCTACATTTATAAAAGGATAGAAATCCAATGCAAGCCCATGCTTTAGGGCAAGATCATAATAGGGCGACTTTGCCCCTTCTGGCTTTGGTTGCGCTATAAGTATTTTTATTGGGATTTTTATTGAAGCAGTAGCTTTTTTGATATTACTTTTAACCATACTTATTTCATACAATGAAACTGCAAAATTACAGACTTTTATTAACAAAACTCATCGTTGCTTTGTAAATTAATAAAATTGGCAAAATTTCTATTCCAATTACATACAAAAGAAAATGAAACCAACTGAGCTTCAATTTATTTCGTAATAAATAATATGCCCTAAAGTAACGCAGTAATAATACAATTCCAATCATACAGAAAGAAATTGTGACAAAAACACTTGAAAACTTTTTGTCAGTAAACGCCATTATCACAATAAAAGGAAGTAAAAGCAATCCTAATATCTTATTAAATAAAAAAACCAGAAACACATACTTTTCCACTTCGTATTTACTGTCAGTTATCCATCCGAAAAAATGAAGAATAATATACTTTGCCACATAAACCAACAATATGAATAACATGCAACTATAAAAGTTTATCCAATTTGTAATTAGGCTTTTTTCGAAATAACTTAACAATAAAAAAAAATATAGCCCAGCAACAGCAACAAAAAACAAATTCATAAAAAGAGAAGGGATTTTCGTTTGCAATAACTGATCTATTAATTGACTTTGTCGAAGAGAATTATTAAAAAAAACGCGAGTGATATTGTCAAAATATTTTTTATTTAGTGATCGAAATATCCCGAGTGCTAAGAGTAATATACAAATGATAAAAAACAAATTATCCGTCGATATTTTATTTCTTACATTCTCCGGAAAAAAAACATCGGGGGAATGCTTGTCTGTATTTTGATACTGTAATAATAATGAGGGGGTAGCTTTCTGCAAGCTTATAGAATCAACTGTTGGAGCGCTGTCTTTATGAAGGAATCCCGTATCTTGAACCTGAGCACCTATGAATAAGGGTAGCAGAAAAAAGATGATTAAAGAATAAAAAAAATGATTGCTCACACCGATCGATTTTATCAAAAGTAATTTACTTATTTAAATTTTATTAAAAGTAGTTTATATACCCGAAATGAATTTTTGAATTTTCCCTGATATTTATATTCATGTCATCCCTTTTGCCCAATGCATAACTTATATTCAATACTCCATTCTTAGTTTCGTATACTAGAGATATTCCTGTTCCCACATAAGTGTTGTTTACATTTTGCAAATTAAATTTATATTGAACTTCTCCGTAATCAGTAAAAAAAGAAAGATAGCTATTTTGCGCTAACAGAAATCGATACTCGAGTGAAATTACTGCATATTTGGTAGCATAAATACTTTCTTCATCAAACCCTCTTAATAATTTGTACCCTCCGATTTGAAACAAATCGTTTCTAAATATTTCTGGGCTATAATAGCCGCCGCCTTGAAATCCTAATTTTATTACATTATTCTTTTTTATCGAAAAAAAATGTGCACCATATACATTCATCCTGATTTGATAGCTTTTTAATTTTAAAGAATCATACAAAAACGCATAATTAAACCCTGAATCTTTAATGTTTCGTATATCATTACTTATTTTTAAATTTTTTATACCAATTGACGTGGTGAAATTAATTTGATTGCCTCTGCTTGGATTTAATCTGTAGTTTGTCGTGTTCCAATCATAATTCAGTCCTATGTTGGTTGCTTTCATATCCACATTGGGAGGTAATGTTTTTGTAACTTTAATTTCAGAAGTATCTATAGCTCCTTGCAACAAAGAATTATTCTGCAGTTGAATAAAAAATTTACCAATATTATTGGCGGTTAACGAATATACAAAGCCAAGCTTTGCATTTATTTGTAAGAAATTTGAGTCTTTTTTAAATAGGTCAAACAATAAATCCAATCCTGTGCTAGATTTAAAAACATACGGATACTTGAATCCTAGATTTAATCTGGGTGAGTTTGGTTGAAGCTGTTGCCACTTCATTAAAACACTTTCCCCCTTCCCGAAAACATTTTTTAAATCTAAGTTAACATCCCCGGTGAATTGAACCTTTGATGCATTTATAGTAGATGGTTGTGCTCCTATCAGAAAATTAACTTGACTGCATTTTTTAGGCTGTAAGTATAGATTTAATACTCCTCCTGTACCTAACATTGTTATATCTGAAGGCTGAATTGCTTTTAAAAAAGGTAATTCTTGGATATAAGCATCCACGCTTTTCAATTTTTCTTTATTGTACATACTATGATTACTTATAAATAAATATCGCTGTAAAAACAGATTACTTATTATAGCATTTCCGAACATTCTGATGCTATCTATTTTATAATAATTTCCTTTTTGTACAACCAAACGTGCATTTATTTCTTTTCCGCTAATTTGAATACTATCCACAGAAACATTTGCAAAAGGGTAACCATTGTTTTCATAATAATTCAGGAGTCGTTCCTTTAATGATTCAATTTGAAACAAACTTAATGGTTGACTTAATAATCTTTTGGAATTAATACCTGTATTGTTAATAGCTGCTTGCTCTATATTTAAAAAAGACAACTTTGTATATACATATCTTTCACCTAAATACAGTTCGATTTCAGTAATGGTGTCTTTAATAACCATTTTATCAATTGATGATACCGGAAATCCTTTTGAAGTTAATAATTTTGGCAGGTTATTGATGTATATCAAAACCTCTTCTTTGTTTAAAAAGCTATTGGTTAATCTGAGCGAATTGAAATCTAAAGAATGTTCTTTATCTATCAATTGAATTAGCAATATGTACTTATTTGTTGCAGAAACTTTTTGCGCCGTTGAAGTAATTCCAAGATGAATTAAAATAATTAAAAGAAGAAGTAATTTTATTATATTTTTATTAAGGCTAAATTGCATACACGAATCTTCACATTTTAAAAATGTAAAACTACAATCTTTGGCGGGTATTTATCTTCATATTCCATTTTGTAAGCAAGCATGCTCATACTGCAATTTCCATTTTTCTACCAGTATGAAATACAAGTCCGATTTTATGCTGGCTTTAAAAAATGAAATTTCTCTCCAAAATGATTTTATTTCTAGTGATGAAACTATAGAAACTATTTATTTTGGCGGAGGAACCCCTAGTTTGTTAACCCTGTCTGAGATAGACTCCATTTTAGCTGTTCTACAAAAAAAACATACAATCAACGCTGATGTAGAAATAACTTTAGAAGCCAACCCCGATGATATTAATACTTCTATAGTAAAAGAATGGATGGGGTTGGGAATAAACAGATTAAGTTTAGGTGTTCAATCTTTTTTTGATAAAGAATTAGCCTGGATGAACCGGGCTCACAATTCACAGGAGTCGCTTAAAAGTATTGATATAATTTTAGAATCGGGGATAACAAATTTTTCGGTTGATTTGATTTTTGGAAGCCCTTTGTTGAGTGACTCGGACTTAGAAAAAAATATTCGATACATTAACGAAAGAAACATTCCTCATATTTCATGTTATGCATTAACAATAGAGCCCAAAACTGCATTACATCATATTATTCAGCAAAAAAAGACAATTGGCATTGATCCGGAAAAACAAGCCGCTCAATTTTTACGAACGATGGACTTATTGAACAGTTTTGGTTATGAACAATATGAAATCAGTAATTATTCTAAAGCAGGAATGAGAAGCAAGCACAATAGTAGCTATTGGCAAGGCAAACCCTATGTTGGTTTTGGTCCTTCTGCTCATTCGTTTGATGGGAAAAGCAAGAGAAGGTGGAATATTGCTAACAATATGACCTATATCAATGAGTTAAAAAAAAATACAATCCCTTTTGAAGAAGAAGTACTTACACTATCGCAGCGATTAAATGAATACATCATGATTTCCTTAAGAAGGATTGAAGGAATAGATAAGGACTTTGTTTTGAAAAATTTTGGAAGTGAACAATTGTCTTCTTTAGTTTCCTCTTGTGAATCATTTATTAATAACAAAAAATTGGAATTAAAGGGGAATAATATTACACTAACGAGGGAAGGGAAACTATTCGCTGATGGTATTGCCAGTGAATTGTTTTTAAATTAATGGCTTAAATTCTCAACCGTTTATTTTCTAAATCAATCCCAATTCAATATTCTTAAAACCTTCTTTTGCCAAGAGATTTTCCCAAAGTATTTTATAAATATTTTCAGCAATTGGCATATCTGCGTTAAGTTTTTCATTAATCACATACATGCACTTGCTAGCGTTATACCCTTCCGCAACCATGCTCATTTCTAATTGAGCCGCTTTCACAGAATATCCTTTTCCTATCATGGTTCCAAAGGTTCTATTTCTACTGAATAAGGAATAACAGGTTACTAATAAATCTCCTAAATAAACAGAAGCTGCATAGTTATTATGAGTGCTATGCATCGCTTGCTTGTTTTTGTGTTCAATGTAACCAACTTCTGCATTCATAATCCCTGCTTTTCTTAAAAAGCCAGCCATTTCATCTGCACTATTTGCAATTAATACACTTAGAAAATTATCGCCATACTCTAAACCATGAGCAATTCCTGCACCCAATGCATAAATATTTTTTAATACAGCAGCATATTGTACGCCAATGATATCTTTATTAACTACTGTTTTGATATAAGAAGTTTTAAAATATTCGGAGATTTTTTTGGCGGATTCTTCATCTGATCCCGCGAAAGTTAGATAAGATAATTTTTCTGTTGCAACTTCTTCTGCATGACAAGGACCAAGTACTGCAAAATAATTTTCAATAGCTACCCCAAAGTGTTGTTGCAGAAAACTATTTAATAACACGTTTTCATTTGGTAGAATTCCTTTTATGGCAGACAGTATTTTCTTTCCTTTGAAAATATCTTGAGGCAATGTGAAAAGCACTTCAACAATATAAGCAGAAGGTACTGCAATTAATATAACATCAGCCGCAGAAATCACCTCTTTAACATTCGATGATAAGGTTAATTTACTAGTATCAAATTTTGCAGAAGCAAGATATTGGGGATTGTGTGATCGAGATTTAAAAGCTTCTATTGCCAATTCACTTCTGTTCCACCAATAAATATGCTCACCATTATCATTCAATATTTTTGCCAATGCAGTACCCCAGCTTCCACTTCCTATAATTCCAAATGTCATTTTTTGTTTTTTAAAGTTTGCGTTATTTTCTAAAGCCCTAAAGATTCTACCGCTAATTGAGCCGCAATTTGACTGGCCTCTTTTTTATTAAATCCTTTAGCCTGTGAAATTATTTGTCCGTCAACCGTACAGCCCATTGTAAATAATCTTCTGCTATTTTCTAGCTTTTCGTCTACTATAATAAAATCAATTATTTTGGTATTTTTATTTGCCCAGCCATATAATTTGTTTTTTATGTTAATGTCAACCCCTTCCAAATCGCCTATGAATAAATGAGGCAAAATAATATATTCTTCCACCCATTGTTTTGTTTTATTATAACCTTTATCAACATAAACAGCGCCAATTAAGGCTTCTAAGGTATTGCCAAAAATTTGAGAAATCTTAAGGGCATTATCATTTTTATTATACAACGATATCTTCTTTAGTCCCATTTTTAACGCAATCTCATTAAGCTTTTGTCTGTTTACCATTTTGCTCCGCATCTCTGTAAGGAACCCTTCACCTTTGTAAGGATATTTTCTAAACAGGTAATGGGCAATGATAGAACTCAAAACAGCATCTCCTAAAAACTCTAATCGTTCATTATTTTCATCAGACCCTTCTCGGATTGATCTATGGCTTAATGCTGTTTTATATAAAGAAATATTACGAGGAGTGAATCCAAGAATATTACTGAGTTGATTTCTAAACTCTTTAATTTCTTTACGATATTTAAACCAAGACACCAATATCAAAATGGAATATATTTTATCGAATGTATACTATTTAAAACGAAAAATATAGATGGGGCCTATTTTAGGAAAAAGTTAGGCTTTATATTTTTTTATGATGACTGAAGCGTTATGTCCACCAAAACCAAAAGTGTTGCTTAGTGCAGCATTTATGACTTTATGTTGTGCTTTGTGGAAAGTAAAATTTAATTTTGGATCTAGTTCTGGATCGTCTGTAAAATGATTAATAGTTGGGGGAACTATATCTTTTGTAACAGCCATAATACAAGCAAGGGCTTCCAAAGCCCCAGCAGCACCTAAGCAATGCCCTGTCATACTTTTTGTAGAGCTGATGTTTAAATCATACGCATGATTGCCAAATACGCTTAAGATTGCTTTTGTTTCAGCGATATCTCCTAAAGGAGTTGAAGTGCCATGAACATTGATATAATTTATTTCCTCTGGTTTCATACATGCATCTTGCAACGCAACATGCATTACATTTTTTGCACCCAATCCTTCTGGATGAGGGGCTGTAATATGGTGAGCATCAGCTGTTGCGCCTCCGCCTGCTACTTCACAATATATTTTTGCACCTCTTGCCAGTGCATGTTCTAAACTTTCTAACACAAGAACGCCAGATCCTTCGCCCATGACAAATCCATCGCGGTCTTTATCAAAAGGTCGGCTAGCTGTTTTAGGATCATCATTTCTTTCACTCAAAGCTTTCATTGCATTAAAACCACCCAAACCGGCTGCACTGATTACGGCTTCACTTCCTCCTGTAATAATAATATCAGCTTTGTTTAAACGAATATTATCAAATGCATCGATTATAGCATTAGTAGAAGAGGCGCAAGCACTTACTACAGCATAGTTGGGACCTCGAAATCCATGTCGCATAGAAATATGTCCAGCAGCAATATCCAATATCATTTTGGGAATAAAGAAAGGATTAAAACGGGGTGTTCCATCTCCAGAAGCAAAATTGAGCACTTCTTCCTGGAAGGTAATTAAACCTCCGATACCACTAGCGAAAATAACACCTACTCTATCTGGGTTGACATTGTCTTTACTGATACCCGCATCTTTAACTGCCTCATCACTTGCAATCAATGCAAACTGACAATAGCGATCCATTTTACGAGCTTCTTTTTTGTCGAGGTAATCGGTAGCATCAAAGTTTTTAACCTCACAAGCAAATCGGGTTTTAAATTTTGTAACATCAAATTGCTGAATATAATCGCAACCGCTTACGCCATTTTCAAGGTTCTGCCAATATTCATGAACAGATTTCCCTAATGGAGTAAGGGCTCCTAATCCAGTGATAACTACTCGCTTTAAATCCATACGATTTGCCTGTGAAAATTAAAAGGTGAATTACTTAGCATTTCCTTCCAAGTAAGAAACAGCTTGACCAACGGTTGTGATGGTTTCTGCTTGTTCATCTGGAATGGAAATATTAAATTCTTTTTCAAATTCCATAATTAATTCGACGGTGTCCAAGCTATCGGCACCTAAATCATTAGTGAATGAAGCTTCAGGAGTTACCTCGGCTTCATCAACCCCTAATTTGTCAACAATAATTTTTTTTACCCTTGTTGCAATGTCTGACATGATAGTATAATTTAGTTAATACGATTGCAAAAATATACTTTTTGATCTAATTACAAAGAAATACTAAAAAATGACAGAAATAATATTAAAACCCAATAATGAATTATGCTAATAAATGGTTCTATTTTCAAAAAGATGTATATTTATAAGCCTTTGATCACTCAAATATTTAAATATATACAATATGGGATTAAAACAAATAGATCATGGCTCTCCAGAATATATTAAAATGGTTGATTTGAGGAATCAAATATTAAGAAAGCCTTTGGGACTTACTTTCACAAACGAGGAGCTGGAAAATGAAAAAAACGAAATATTAATAGCCGCTTTTGAAGAAGATGAGATTTTGGGATGTTGTGTATTGTGCCCTATTGAAAATGAAAGATTTCGATTAAGGCAAATGGCCGTAAAAGATGATGTTCAGGGTAAAGGAATTGGTGCTTCTATCATGTCATTTGCTGAAACTATTGCCAAGGATAAAGGCTACAAATACATGCTGATGCATGCCAGAGACTCCGCCATTGGTTTTTATGAAAAATTTGGATATAAAGTTATCGGCACTCCCTTTATAGAAGTTAATTTACCCCACCATATTATGGAAAAGAAGTTGATTTAATTAACCTCCCACCTCAATAGGTTTTATTTTTTTATTTTTTTTCTGAATTGCTCTCTAGCATTATCCATTATTCCATTTTCAAATGCTTCTTTTGGTATAAGGAAAAAACTAGTAGCATTAAAATACAAGTGAAAGAAATGTGGACTTTCCATCCAATTACTCAATTCAGACCATGCGTATGTTTTAGAAGCTCTACTATGCGCTAGCGTGAAATCAAGCTCATTCAATGTGATTTTAAATCTATCTTTAAACGAGGCTGATTTTTTATAAATTATTCTGGGCAGAAAAAACCAGAAAAGTATCATCATAAAAAACCAAAGTGAAGAACTCAATAAAAAAGCCAAGGGAGATATTTTTTTGAAAAAAAACAATGCTGCAGAAAGCAAAGAGAAAACATTTAACAAGATCATCATTATTTTTATTTCTTTTCTGCTAATAAAATGATAACGAAGCGCGTGGATTACTTTTTGTTTGTTATATTCAAAAAAATCAGTAGTCATTTCTTATAAGTTGTGTTTGTTATTTAGGAGAATTATCTGGAGATTTTAAGGAATTTTCATTGACTGACCATTCGCCTAGCTTATCCCCTTTAATTCCAATAAACTCAACCTTCATGATACGTTCCCCTTTTTTTCCAAGAAAAGAAAACTTTGCAAAATTTTGAGCTTCTATAAGTGTATTTGGTTCTCTTAAGGGATTGTTTTCTTCAGGACTTTTTGCCACTTTACTAATTCCCGATGTATACGGAGAAACAGTGATGTCATAAAGAGGATATACATTACTCCTGTTCATTTTTATTACTTCGCTATGATGTCTGTCGCCAGTTAAAAAGACAACGCCTTTTATTTTTTGCTCGCTTAAAAAACTAAGCAGCATATTATATTCATACGGATAATGCTGCATGCATTCGTATTTATTATTTGTATTCAAAACCTGACTTCCGGTAACGATAATTTTGAATGTTGCTTTGCTGTATAGTAAAGCGTTTTTTAACCACTCCATTTGTTGATAACCAAAAAAGGCTTTATCAGCATTTGGTTGGCCGTTGATCGAATCTGGCATTTCATCCTCTGATCTAAAAAATCTGTCATCTGTTAAAAACAAATCCACATCGCCATAACTTACTTTTGTGTAAATACCTTTTTCATCTTCTCCACAACTTGGATTTAACCAATAATTTTTAAAAATTGATCTGCTCTCATTTTTGAAAATATACCCTTTGCCGGCATCATTAGGTCCATAATCATGATCATCCCAAATAGCATATTGAGGCATTTTGGCCATAAAAGCTTGCAATATTTTGTAGGATCTATCATGAGAAGCTCTGTGATTTAAACCCCAAACAGAAGAATAGTCTACTTCTCTTGTGTACCAATTGTCGCCCAGCCAAACATGAAATTCAGCAGGTGTTTTGGCCATCGTTTCAAAAATAGTAGAATCTCCGCCATAAGGTTTTCCTGGTCTGTCATATTTTGGATCATTAAAGTAAGCACAACTACCTGTAAGGAAGCTAAAATCGGGTGCCGGTTTTCTATATTGCCATAAATCTTTTGTGGTGAAATTTGTTTGAAAAGAAACCGGTATTTTTTTATTGTCCAATAAAATCTCATATGAATAGGCCGTTCCAAATTCTAAGTCATTAAGATCTATTTTTATTGGATTAAACTCTTTTCCAAGCTTCCCTTTATATTGAACATTTTTAACAGCTGCTTCATTTGATAGTGGATGGTACTTAACATTTATTTTTTTTACAGCAGGCGAAACCTCCATCCAAATTGTTGCAGTACGCAACTCTACATTTCCTGCCCATGGGCCACTAATTAGTTTATTGGTTTGCTGACTGTAGGAAAGGCCAATATAAAAGATAAATGCGAAAATGGAAAGAACTGATTTTTTCATCCTGTTTAATTTGTGTGGTGATGCTTGCAAGATAGGTAAATGTATTTGATTGATATAAAGCTACGCGGTATGGAAAATTATTAATTTATGATGTATGTTTATTGTCGATTTTTAATTTTTCATTTTCAATATGACGTATTGAATCTCTTGAAGATTTTTTTTTGAAATTTATCTCTAATGCCTCTGTGAGATTAACGCCCGTTTGATTGGCCAAACAAATTAATACCCAAAGAACATCTGCCATTTCATCTGCCATTTCTTTGCCTTTATCGCTTTCTTTAAAAGACTGTTCGCCATACTTTCTTACCATCAATCTGCTTAGCTCCCCCACTTCTTCCATTAAAATCCCAAGGTTGGTTAATTCATTAAAATACCTAACGCCAGTCGAAGTAATCCATTGATCTACTTTCTCCTGAGCCTTTTGAATTGTAATACTCTTCATGTTATATTTTGTTTTATTTTTTATACTATTTTTTCTAGAGCGATTTGCACTTTTCATTTTTATCTATTCTCTATTTTTAGAGTCTATCCAAATGGTAACTGGGCCATCGTTTAATAAATCTATTGCCATTTCTGCACCAAATACCCCTGTATAAATTTTTTTTTCAAATGCTTTTTCTAAATGAGTAATAAAGCTTTCATAAATAGGCAAAGCTATAGCTGGCTTGCTGGCTTTTATATAGCTAGGACGATTACCCTTTTTTGTAGAGGCCTGTAAAGTAAACTGACTAACTAACAATATATCACCATTGATATCCTTTACAGAAAGATTGGGGATTTTGTTTTCATCGTCAAAAATTCTAAGTTGTATTATCTTGTTGCTAAGCCATTGAATATCCTCCATATCGTCACCATCTTCAATCCCTACAAAAATCAACATCCCTTTTTTTATTGCCGATTTAATTTCATCATGAATCGTAACGCTGGCAAAGCTTACTCGTTGTATAACAACCCTCATAATTTTAGTATATTTTCTTACAAGATTCAAACATAGTTCTAAATATGATTATCAACATACGTATTACTTATTTATTACAACAAATTTACACTATAAAAAAATATATTCTTTCCACAAAAAGTGCAAAACTCATGAAATTCAATGTGATTGTGATCTGCCTAAATATTTGCCAATTTTGTCCACAAGGTGTTGATATTTATGAGTGAATTTGTTGACTTACTTCGAATATTTTCGTTGGCCCCATTTATTGAGGACCAAAACTTACTAACCATCAAAATATTTTTAAATTTATGCCAACAAAAAAACAACCAACTAAGGCGCTCAGCTTCCAGCGACAGTTTACAAAAGACGATGTAAGTCCTTTTGATATGTTTGAATACGATTATCGTACTTCAGTGATTAAGAATCCGAGTGGAGAGGTTGTTTTTCAGATGGATAATGTAGAAGTTCCAAAAGGTTGGAGCCAAATTGCGACCGATATTCTTGCTCAAAAATATTTTAGAAAAGCGGGTGTGCCTCAGCCTGATGGAAGTTTAGGTAGAGAAACCACATCGAAGCAAGTGGCGCACAGAATGGCTCATTGCTGGAGAGTTTGGGGAGAGCGCTATGATTACTTTAATTCACCGAAAGATGCCCAAATTTTTTATGACGAATTAGTATACAGCATTCTCAATCAAGCATGTGTTCCCAATAGTCCTCAATGGTTTAATACTGGCTTACATGAAGTGTATGGCATAACAGGAAAGCCTCAAGGCCACTATTTTGTAGACTCAAAAGATGGTAAATTAAAAAAATCTACTTCCGCATATGAACGTCCTCAACCTCATGCATGCTTTATCCTTAGTGTTGATGATGATTTAGTAAACGAAGGAGGTATCATGGATCTTTGGGTTAGAGAAGCAAGGATTTTCAAATACGGAAGTGGTGTAGGTACAAACTTTAGCAGTATAAGAGGAGAAGGAGAAAAATTAAGCGGGGGTGGTACATCAAGTGGATTAATGAGTTTCTTGAAAATAGGCGATCGCTCAGCTGGTGCTATAAAAAGTGGTGGTACTACTCGTCGCGCTGCAAAAATGGTTTGTTTAGATTTGGACCATCCTGAAATTGTAGAGTTTGTTAATTGGAAATTACAAGAAGAAGATAAAGTAGCTGCGCTCATTGCTGCAGGATATCCAAGTGATTATGAAGGAGAGGCTTATCGTACGGTAAGTGGACAAAACAGTAATAACTCCGTTCGTATTCCTAATTCATTTTTTAAAGCGCTTGATGAGAATGGGGATTGGGACTTGAAAGCAAGAAGCACTGGGGCAACCATGAGGAGTGTAAAAGCACAAGAATTATGGGATCAGATAAATTATGCGGCTTGGCGTTGTGCAGATCCAGGAACACAATATGATACAACAATCAACGAATGGCATACTTGTCCAGAAGGCGGACCAATACGCGCTTCTAATCCTTGCAGTGAATACATGTTTTTAGATAACACGGCCTGCAATCTTGCAAGTGTAAATCTTCGTCGTTTCTTTAATGAAGATGATAACATCTTTGATGTGAAAGGGTTTGAACATACTTGTCGCTTGTGGACTGTAGTATTAGAAATATCTGTGCTTATGGCTCAGTTTCCATCAAAGGAAGTAGCGCAACTAAGCTATGATTATAGAACACTTGGATTAGGCTATGCGAATTTAGGCAGTATGCTTATGGTAAGCGGTATAGCTTATGATAGTGAACAAGCTAGAGGTATTGCTGGAGCAATCACTGCAATCATGACCGGAGTCGCCTATAAAACATCGGCAGAAATGGCGAGTTTTTTAGGTGCTTTTGATAGATATAAAGACAACAAAAAGCATATGTTGAAAGTTATGCGCAATCACCGTGCCGCAGCTTATGACGCAATGGACGCATATGATGGATTAGAAATAAAACCACATGGAATTAATGCTAAGTATTGCCCAGATTATTTATTAACAGCCGCCACAAAAGCATGGGATGATGCTGTACAAATGGGTGAGAAATATGGTTATAGAAATGCACAAACAACAGTTATCGCTCCCACTGGAACAATAGGATTGGTAATGGATTGTGATACAACTGGCGTTGAACCAGATTTTGCATTGGTTAAATTTAAAAAATTAAGCGGTGGTGGTTATTTCAAAATAATTAATCAGAGTGTGCCACAAGCTTTAAGAAATCTTAAATATTCTGAGAAAGAAATAACAGAAATTGTAAACTTTGCCAAAGGACATGCTACTTTAAAAGGAGCACCTTTTGTAAATGAAGAAACACTTACACAATTAGGATTTCTTCCAGCTGAAATAGATAGATTAAATGCAGCAATGGCTAGCGCATTTGAAATTGGATTTGTATTTAATGTGTTTACACTTGGTGAAGCTTGTTTACAAAGACTTGGATTTACCCCAGACCAATATAATGACTTTGGTTGGAGCTTACTAGAATCACTTGGTTTTAGTGATGAAGAAATAGAGGCAGCCAATATTTATGTATGTGGTACCATGACTGTAGAAGGTGCGCCATATTTAAAAGAGGAGCATTTATCGGTATTCGATTGTGCAAACAAATGCGGACAAACTGGTCAGCGTTTTATCCATGCACATGGCCATATCCGTATGATGGCTGCGGCCCAACCTTTCTTGAGTGGTGCCATTAGCAAAACAATAAACCTGCCACACGAAGCCACTATAGAAGAAATCGCTGATTCTTACCGTTTGAGTTGGGAATTGGGATTGAAAGCATGTGCGCTTTACCGTGATGGATCAAAATTAAGTCAGCCTCTTAGCAATAAATCTGATAAAAAGAAAAAAGTTACAGACAGCACCTCCGAAGAATCTTCTATAGAAACTACAATAGGTGAAAGCGGTTTGGTAGATATGGGTAAACTTACTATCGATGAATTGCTAGAAGAAATGAACAAGCGTGTACAAAGCAGCGCTGACACTTCTCTGAAGCGTCAATTAGCAATGATTGTTGAGCGAAGAGCCCTACCTGCTAAGCGAAGAGGATTTACTCAAAAAGCAAAAATAAACGGGCAAGCTTTATTCCTCCGCACTGGTGAATACAATGACGGCACGTTAGGTGAAATTTTCATTGATATGGCTAAAGAAGGCGCTACGATGCGAAGTATGCTAAACTGTTTTGCCATCGCTATTTCTATTGGACTTCAATATGGTGTTCCTCTAGAAGAGTACGTAGAAAAATTTGTTTTTACAAGATTTGAACCAGCTGGAATGGTAGAACACCCAAACATCAAAACAACTACTTCTATTATTGATTTCATGTTCCGCTCATTGGCTTACGAATATTTAGGCAGAACTGATTTAGTGCATGTATTAGATAAGCCAGAAGTTGGCAATCTTGGAGATGAAGCATGGGATCAAACTACGCCTACAATTGGAGAAAGAACACACGAGTTGAGTGATGTAAGAGTAATAGGAAATAACCAAGATGGGACTAGATCTCATAGAGAAGCGAGTCCTACAAAAATTGCTACTTCCCTTGATGCTATGAATGCAGCAAACAAATCAATGCAAGGTGATGCCCCTGCTTGCAATACCTGCGGTCACATTACAGTAAGAAGTGGTACTTGTTACAAATGTTTAAACTGCGGTAACAGCCTAGGTTGCAGCTAAAATAAGGTCTTGAGTAATTATTAAAACAAAACCATCGGGATAAAATCCGGTGGTTTTTTTTGCCTGCCAAATAAAGATTTACATAAGATTTGATAGTCCATTGTTTAAACATATTTATTATCAAATAGTATTTTATTTTGTGTTTTTTTTCTTTTCTATATTTGCATTATGGCAAATGAAATCAATAACTTCCAGGAAATCATCTCACATTGTAAAGAGTATGGTTATATTTTTCAATCATCAGAATTATACGATGGATTAAGCGCTGTATATGATTACGGACAGATGGGCGCTCAGTTAAAGAAAAATCTACGCGATGAATGGTGGAAAAGTATGACACAAATGCAAGAAAACATTGTAGGAATAGATGCGGCGATATTTATGCACCCTACCGTTTGGAAAGCAAGCGGTCACATTGATAATTTCAGCGATCCTATGATAGATAATAAAGACAGCAATAAAAGATATCGTGTTGATCATTTGATTGAAGCCTATGCAGAAACCCTAGAAAAATCTGCAGCTGATTCATTAATTACTGAAATGGATAAGCTACTAGCAGCCGACGATCTAGCAGGATTAAAAACATTCATTGAATCAAGTAAAATAAAATGTTCCATCAGCAAATCTTCTAATTGGACAGATGTTCGTCAGTTCAACTTAATGTTTAGCACACAAATTGGAAGCGTTGCTGAAGAAGCTGATACTATTTATTTAAGACCAGAAACTGCACAAGGCATCTTCGTGAATTTTTTAAATGTACAAAAAACTGGAAGGATGAAGATTCCTTTCGGAATTGCCCAAACAGGAAAAGCATTTAGAAATGAGATTGTTGCCCGTCAATTTATTTTTAGAATGAGGGAATTTGAACAAATGGAAATGCAATTTTTTGTTCGCCCTGGCACTCAAATGGAATGGTACAATTATTGGAAAGATGCTAGAAAAAAATGGCATGAGAGCATTGGAATACCTTCAGATAAACTTCGTTTCCATGATCATATAAAACTTGCTCACTACGCAGATGCTGCATTAGATATTGAATTTGAATTTCCTTTTGGATGGAAAGAATTAGAAGGAATTCATAGTAGAACAGATTTCGATTTGAATCAACATGCAAAATTTAGTAAAAAGAAAATTCAATACTTTGATAATGATTTAAATCCAGAAGGTAAACCATATGGCAATTACACTCCCTTTGTTGTAGAAACATCAGTAGGACTTGATCGCTTATTCTTAACAATTATCTCTTTAGCTTATCAGGTAGAAAAATGGACAAAAGAAGACGGAACAGAAGATAGCAGAGTGGTATTGAAAATTCCTGCAAAAATAGCTCCAACAAAATTAGCCATATTACCTCTTTTGAAAAAAGATGGACTGCCAGAAATCGCTTCTACTTTAATGAATGAGTGTAAATCTCTGTTTCATTGTTTTTATGAAGAAAAAGATGCCATAGGAAAAAGATATAGGAGAATGGATGCCATTGGCACCCCTTTCTGTGTAACGATTGATCATCAAACAAAAGAAGACAATACCGTTACCATTCGATACAGAGACACTATGATTCAAGAGAGAATTCCAATGAGCGAAGTCAGTAAGTTAGTTACAAAAGCTTGTTGATTAAACTATTGTAATACTACTTAATTAGCACTATATTTATGTGGTATAAATTCGAATGAACTATAAATTTTTGAAAATGAAAATAATGATTTTATTTTTCTCGCTTTTATGCTACTCTAATTATTTAACTGCCCAAAAAATATATGCTGTTGATTATGCTAATCAGGCTGATGTAAAAGTTTTTGTAGTTAAATATGAAAACCAGGCAGATCTTAGCGTTTATAAAGTCAAGTATGCTAATCAAGCGGGAGATAATAAAGGCAAATGGTTTTTTACCGAATATGCCAATCAGGCGGATAAGAAAATATTTTTTGTTGATTATGAAAATCAAGCCGATCTGAAAATATATTTCGTTAATTACGAAAATCAGGCTGGATGGAATAAATCTTCAAAGAAAGCAATGATGTACAGATAAATACTAATTTACTATGAAAATATTTTTTTTATCTTTTATTATACTTTTTTGTTCCTGCATTAACCGTAACAGCAATGCCATTATCTGCACAATGGAATTTCGGACGATTGCAATAAAAGTTAATGGTGATTCTCTGCATAATTTTTTCACGATAAGGCAAAACACTGGAGATACAATTCGATTCAATCAAGGGAATGTTTTCAATAAAAATAGCTATCCAGTGCTAGATGACTCTTACCAATCAAGAATAGTGAACAATACTGAAAATTTTAGATTTATTGGCATCATTAACGACAGTATAGTAGTCAATGAGCTATTTGTAATCAAAGCAGACCAATGTCACATTCAATATGTTAGTGGAAATTTGGAAGTGACTCTCTAGTTAAATATCTTATCATGAATTTTACCATTACCATTTCTCCAGACAGGGTAACATTTAAAAAAAATAAACTGCTTTGGTTA
>Ga0214921_10002360_pt1 | contig 30892 bp, 67 predicted proteins | sample LL1505_MetaG_FD_177992 | JGI IMG/M metagenome (GOLD analysis project Ga0214921, IMG submission 177992) | Freshwater microbial communities from Lake Lanier, Atlanta, Georgia, United States - LL-1505 | ecosystem: Environmental > Aquatic > Freshwater > Lake | place: USA: Georgia | collected... | reverse complement strand
ACATCTTCTTTATGAAGGCGGCTATCTGATTCGTTTAATTTATTAATCCAACTTGCTGACATTATTTTCTCACTTAAAAGGCCACGAACTATTTGGGTCTAGTTTTGGGCGAGGTTGCAATTCAATGTTTTCTTCAATGATTACATTATAATCTTCTTCGTCAATAATGTCAACCTTAAAGGGCCCAAAAATCTCAATATAGTCATCTTCTACTTCCCAATCGCTATAGTCATATAACCATGCGGCATTGGTTCTACCATCAGGATCGTCAGGATCTCCATTGAACCATAAGTTTTCAATTTCTTCTTTTTCCTCATCGGTGAAGCCATCATCAAATTCAAAATCAATACTGATAGTGTCATCAAGTTCTGCACCCCAACCTATTTGTGGACTACAGATTATGCAAGTATCTTCTGCATGAATAGGTTCATCAAGTTCACGGAAACCCTGCCCCCAACGATATAGTTCACGTACTACAAAACCTCGGGTATTACCCTCTTCATCTGTTTTGTAAACATCATAAACGGCATAGATAGATTTCTTATCTACAGGTGTGATTCGGTATAGTTTAGTCATTTTATTCCACTACGTAATATTTAGAATGAGGGTAAGTTACCAATAGCCACTCTAACATTTCTGGGCTATATGGTAACTTTACTGATTGATATTTGTTTGTAATATACATTACCAGCTACTGTTATAAAATACTTTTAATCCTAAGAATACTTCTGCCTTAGCGTTGTTAACAAACTCAAGGTCTTGTTCATAGTAATGATTATCAGAAGGGTTGCCAAAAAAGAAACCCTCTGTATCTGGAAGTTGACCGTGACGAATAGCACGTTCAAGATTGTCCAAATCATCCCATGTTAATTCAAGTTCAATGCCGTTGAATATAGGCCAACCAACACTTTGTCTTGGACGACCTTTGCTAATCCATAGTTGTTCCATCCAGCCATGCAATCTAGGATGCTTGCGCCAATAAGCAAGCTCATGCGGCTTAGTAACTGTCTCGCTTTCAAAATCATTTGTTGTTTTATCAAACTCTGCAGTTTCGTAGAATTCATTGTATTGCCCTCTTTTTTTAGCAACATACGCATACATATCTAGTCCCATTTTATTCTCCACTTGTTTACGTTTATATTTTACTTAGCTTGTTCAACAGTTACCTGTTTAACTTTATCTACACCATTGTCAAGCATTTTAGCAATACCACTAAATCCTACAGTAGCAACAATGATGCCAAATACTGTTCCAATTAAAAAGTTTTTCATTATTAAATCTCCGGAAATTCCAATTTTTTCCAATCTTCAGCATACTCTTTTTCTAAAACAGTTGCCGCATCCGTATAGCCATGATTGACTAATGTTTGAATACAATTTTGAATAATCAAACTAGCAAATTGATCAGGATCAAAATCATATGTGTAAGTAGAACGGTTACCCTTCTCATCTACTTCAACATAACCGTTAGCCTGTTTAAAAAGTTTTTCAATATCTTTATTCATCACTCATCTCCTCAATTCCAAAATGTATTAACAAATCTCTACCTAACAACGGGCCATGTTCCCATGCACTACGGGCATAACGGTCACACTCACGTACAATCAGTTCTGCAAACTTTTCAGTATCAAACCGATCAACCATGTAACTGTTAAAAGCAGTAGTACCACGCATTTCACGGACGATACATTTTGCCTTTAACTCCTGAATCAATTCTGTATTCACGCAATCACCTTTACACGATTAAGTTGAGTAATGTTATCTCTATGTGCTTTAACAGTACCAAAAATGTTCATTGTGTCTCCTGTGGGCACTTTTTCCTTATAACTAAAGAACGCCGGTTGATCCTGTTCAGTAATTCCAGTAACAAAGAATACATTATAACTTTGTGAATATGTACACTTGATAACTTCAATTTCAAGTTTTACCTTATCACCTATTTTACCAATGAAACCACCTGTAGCAAAGTTAACTCGTTGTTCTGTTGTTTGACGTTCAACACCACGCTCATAGCATGATGGTAAACTAGCAATAACAGCAATATCATAGGTGCTAGTAATAATATCACGATTAGCAATTAACATTGCGGTGTTGTCAAAATCGGTCAAATGTTTACCCTGCAAGATTTTGAATGTCAATGCCTGATAAAACGCACGAACCTTTTTACCTTGTTCACGGTCTTCATCAGTGATACCTGATTGATCGGCTAACAGTTGTTCAACAATCATACGATTGGATAGTTTTGTTTCTGTAGGATCCGATTCGGAAATCATACTCAACTTGATATAACTGCCATTAATACGTTGTGCCGCACATGCCGCATTCCATACGTCATCGGCATTGTGATTAACTACAACTTTGTTTGTTCTAGTTTTAGCACGATAGTAATCACTACCATTATCATCTGCGTGACCCATACGTTGAATTTGACGGCTAGTCATATTTGATACATTATAAAATCCAGGCATCATCAACTCCTTAAACTTCAGTTTCGTATTCGTAAAAAGTAACTGAAGGGTCCAACTTCTTCAATTGTTTGGCCGCTGTCATCAATTCCTTGTAACGACGGTTAACTTCTGCACGGGGCAACTCACCGTCGCAAGTAAGATTCTCTGGGCTAAGAGCCGAATCAATCATATCCGCAACACGTTGACGACCAGCTTGAGTAGCAATTTCGTACTGTGGACCCTTGAAGAAACTGTTCCAGTGATTCTTCTGGTCAATAAATGATTGTAGTGCTTTCATGTTTAGTCCTTTAGTTAACTGTTTAAGATTCTATTATATACCCAAATTTATTTATTGTCAAATTTAGGAACCAGTTGATATAAATAAGATTTCCGGTGCAATAGAGCTTTGTTTAAAAGTTTCAATAAAAATATGATGGTTATCACCACTTTCACGGATAAGTTTATCTGCCGCAATGTACAATGACTTCCAAGTATTGCCCTCAATAGTAACCTCGTGATCTCCGGAACCATAAGCACGATAGATAACTTTTTCTACACCCACAAACGGATGCGGCTCACTTAAGTTCTCAACCTCGTAGATTGACCAAACTGCAAGCAAATCCAAATCCTCACGTACCTGATTGTAGTAGTCAAATTTTTCATCTGTGAATGTAGTCATTGCGTGTCCTTTATCTAACTGTCTAAGATTCTATTATAAGCCCAAACCCATTTATTGTCAAATTTAAGCGGCTAATCTTTGTTGCGTTTTTGCAACATTATCCTGGACTAACTGTTCAAATCCTGCATTAGTAACTGGGTAACCCTGTTCTTTCAACATCTTTTTGATATGGGGTTGCATGTAACCTTTAGATTGCAAGATTGGGAGGGGAGACTCACCTTTGTCCAAACGGCTGAAGTATTCCTCAACTGTAAAGTTCTTTGTAAGGAATGTAAGGAAACTTGCTTTGCCACCTTTAGCATATTTGAAACGGGCTACAAACTTGCTTGCACCATCGGGCATAGTGTAGTTAATGTACTCTGTACCATAAAAACTATCTTTGCTAAACTTAGTCATTTCATGTCCTTTATCTAACTGTCTAAGATTCTATTGTAGCACTAAGTCCATTTATTGTCAAATTTTGGGTATAAAAAAGCCCCAAAAACGGGGCATTTTTTGAGAACTAAAAGTATTACTTTTTAAGATTAGTACTTTGATTAACAAAACTGTACATTTTTTCCGCAGTTTCTAGGATCTTATCTAGACCGGGAAACTCTGGCATGTTAACTTTGCTAACAATTTGTCCTGTCTTTTCATCACGCTCGGCACTAACTTCCCATCCCATATATTTAGCATGATACTCTTGACCTACTAGGTCTTTAGCCATTGCTAAAATATCGGTACGAAGTTCGTAGCCATTTTTATTAAATTTAACTTCCGGTAGTTTTGGTGTAAAATCTGACATTATATTTCCTTTGTGTGTTAATGTTCATATAGTATATGACATTTTTTTAGGTTGCTCAAATCTTTCGGGAAAATTTAGTCGCTCCCATTCTTCATCTGATACAGGCCACCAATTAATCATATCCAACCCTTAAATTCATTATCAACTATTGGATGGACTTCCCAACCTTCTTTCGCCCATTTAATTAGCATAATTAGGTCGTTAATGAAATTCATTTCATTTTACTCGCTTTGTAGTCTTTGATAGACTGAATTGCCTCTAAGAGGCTATAAAAAAGTTTTTTAAGTGTGTTCATAAATATCTCCAATCTGATTGTTTGCGATGGAACTCATAGGTCAATCGCTCAATGTCACCTATATCTTGTGGATTACGGCCGACTATATATTTTTCTAACTCTGTGCCATAGGTATCTGTAGAGAAACCTAGGAACACTATTAGCATTCCTAGAATTTTCTTCATATTACTTAGCCTTTGTAGATTTAGCAGATTTTGCAATATTAAAAGCAGGTACCATTGCTTTATACTGATCCGCTAATTGTGTATAAAAATCTTTGCTTGTGAAAATCATACCTAAACTCATCATAGATTGCATTCCTGCATCTGCGGCTTGTTTTGTATATTTTGATTGTGCATCAATAAAACCATTTAATGCATTTTTGATTCCTTCGTGTTGAACTGTTTGTTCTACGAATTGTTTTTTGAAGTCTGAAACGCCGTCAATAAAGGCGTAAGTTGCTGTGTTAAACATTTTATATCTCCTATGTGTGTGTTTAAAATTGGGTTTTTATGAAGAACCCTTAACTTCATATATATTTATGCCGATTGATAGATTTCTCTATATTTTGACATAGCTATTTCTCTAGACAGAAACAATCTTAACTTGACATAATCAGTTAATTCCTCATTCTCATTTAAAGAGGTTTCAATCTTTAATACAATCCTACGAGAATTAACTAATATATCCTCATCCTCAATTAGAATCAAATTTGGATCAATGCCCCAAGTTTTAATTGCTATAAGTCTATATGGATTACTTCTTAGGAGCTTCGGCTTTTTTATCGTCGGCTTTTGCTGGGGCTGAGTTAGCAGGCTTTGCATCACTTTTAGTGTCTGCCTTAGGAGCATCCTTTTTCTTAGCTAACTTCATTTCTTCTTTTGGTGCTTCTGCTTTAGCAGGGGCTGTAGCAGCCGGGGCTGTAGCAGCCGGAGCAGGTGTTGCTGGCTTTGCGACAGGGGCTGTAGCCTGAGCCATTGCTGTTGCCACTGACAATGTGGCGATAAGGGCGATTGCTAATGTTTTCATTTTAAGTTTCCTTTATGTTAATGAAGTAGATTTTTTTTAATGTCTACATATATATAACGTATCAGACAAGTGTTTAGTTGACATAAATACATTATGTTATATATATCTTATCAGGGAATTTACGACGGACAAAACTACGAATATGCCAACACACCTAATCAAATAGGTAAATCATTTAATAATGGATTTGCTTGTATGGTTGATGTTTGGCGAATAGACAATACACTTTGTGTAGGCCCAGAAGCTGCACCTATTCCAGTAACTGATAAATATTTGCAAGGTAATCGTTTTTGGATTAAATGCGGGAATCAAGAAACATATGATTGGTTTACAACACAACCATTTAAAAATTACCCTAACTATTTTTATCAACCTAATTCTAATGTAAATGCACTAACTAGTAGTAATAAGTTATGGACACCGGGCACAGTGCCGGTAAATAATACTAGTATTGTTGTATTACCTGAAATAAAAGACAGAGCATTGTTTAGTACAGTACAATTAAGATGCTACGGAGTATGTAGCACCTATTTAACTTTTATCAAACGTATGCGTAATGAAGGTGAATGGTATTAACCACCACGACCACTTCTACGAACAACAGTTGCACCACCATTACCCTTAGTTGGTTTAGGACCTTGTGATTTAGGTGCTTTTGCCAATCCTGGATGTTTGTTATTTTGTTTAGCGGCATTAGCCATATTAATAAAAGGGTTCTTGCTTTTCTTTTCTTCAGTCATTTTGTTACCTTTATGCTATCTAAATATTCATTTACATTTCCATACAAACTGATCATTATAGCTATTTTACTATCATAAAATCTTATGTAAGGAAAACTTCTCTTTTCAAGTTTATTTACTCCCATATAATAGGGGCATTTGATTTTTTTATTAAGTTCTAGTATATAAGCATGATATTGAATTTCCGGTTGCAATTTCAATTCATATTGATAAAATTCAATTTCTGCCATTCTAAATGCTAGATCACCGTAATCAGTTAAACGTAATCCATCTTGGCGACCAGTCATCCACCATTTAAATAGTAGCTTATCTACTGGTATAGCTTTTTCTTGTTTAAATGTTTCAGGAAGTTGAGCCAATACAACTTCTGTAATAGTTTCTTTTAGACTTTTACGCTTACTCATCTGGGTAGACTACTCTACCTGAATTCATAAACACTACAGTAAACTTATCTGTTTTAAATTGTAGGTTTAGTTTACGACACAAATTTCGTGCATGACCTGGATTACTGAAACTTGTTTTCTTATACTTAGGAGTTGATTCATTATCTAAGTAATGTTGGCTTTTTAAATTAATAGGTTGACCATCATAGAATACTGCCCATATGCCGGCAGCTTCTACAATTTGATCACATTTATATGTTACTTTGTCTACTAGTTCAAGTAAGACTTTTGGTTGTGTTCTACTCATTAAAATTTACCACCATTAATTTCTACTTGAAATACAGGCTCTATTGCAATTTTATTCTGCAACAATTCATAGTTATCAACAAGTAATTTTGATAGTTCATCACGTAATCCACGTGCTTCACCTATAGGAATTACAACATCTTTTCCCTGTTTAGTTTCCATTATGGATACTTTATCTATAAATCGTTTAATGTGTATCATCAAGTATTTATCGCTTTTTTAGCATCAAATTCAGTTTTGTATGGTCCTTGATAAGGATAACGTTGAATAAAGATATATTTAGGGCAAAAAATAGTTTCACTTTCATTACCTTGTTGAATATTAAACCAGCCTGCGGCATGATAGCATTTGCTTTTTGGGCCTGTGGTAAATAGATGCAATTTACGTTTAATATCTAACATACTATTAAAAACTTTATCTGTTGTAGGATATACCTTAAAGGGCAAATCGTGTTTAGTTTTGTCTGCTTTTTTTACAATTTCAAACTCAATATTTGTCCTACGTTTAATAGCATTAGTGTTTTTATAATGGCTTTTATTGCCATTCAATTTTACTTCAAATCCTGATCCGTCAGCTAATACATTGCCGACTTTTTCTTTACCATCAGTAACAATCCAAAATTGATTTTTAACTACGGGTTTTGCAATAAGTGTTTTTGTCATGTTTATTCCTCTGTGTAAGTATACTATGTTTAAATGTATATGTCAACCTTTGTACCAAGATTATATAAATATCGGTACTCTTGATATTCTTGGGTAAGTTTTAATGATTCATAACGTTTAATTTCGTCAATATGTTCTTGGAAATTGTTGTCTTGTACTAATCGTCTTTCCAATTGTGTTTTTAATATCTTTTCTTTTTCTAACTCTTTAGCCTTTTCAATATCCCGAACTTTTGCTAATTCCATATTATCTTTTAACATATTATACCTTAAGGTATAATTAAGCAAGGGGGTAGGAGCAGATATAGTCATTTAATACCAAAATGATTTTTTATTGCGTTTTTTGCTTCTATAATAGCAGACTCATGTTGAGTTTTATCAAATGAGGTATGTACATGTGGTTTTGCTGTATTATCTATGGCAAGTAAACATTCATCAATTAATATTGATGCAAATAGTCCAACTGCAAATTGATCATCATTGATACATTTTTCTGCTATTCCTTTAAGTTTTTCGTTATCCATATTTGTCCTCTATTTAAATAACTTTACATCCTTATGTTTAACAATTATAACACGATGTATTATATCTTTGTATTTAATCGGCAAATCTAAATGTATACTAATACGTGGACCGTCAATCTCATTAATTTGGGTATCATTACCCACTGTACCTACAAATGGAATCTTATTCCATTTCCCAATAACACGATCACCAATATTATATTTACCCTGATATCGGTTTGCTTTGAAATATTCTGCTAAACTTGGCATTATAACATAAATTGTTTTAATAGATCACGTGCAATAGATAGATCCTCTACTAGAGGTTCTTCAAGGATTTTACGATATTCTGTAATGATTTCTAAAGCATATGCTTGATCCTCATCATCCAATGAGTTCCACCACTCAAATAATTCATGAGGATTTTTGTTTAAAATATATTGAAGGTTTTTGTAATCTCTTTCCATTTTATTCTCCTAGTTTTTCCCAAACATATTCAGATTCTTTCATATACGCTATGGGTTTAAGCCAACCGTTATTAATACATTCGGCAATCAAACTTGCATAATTATTCGGGCATTGTTTACTAATTTCTAATCCAGCACGTGGTGCCATAACGATTCCATTGTCAATCATAAAGTCAGGATCACTTTGCCGAATTGTTTTAATAGTTGTGTTGTTGTCCGGGGATGTAAATATCATAGTTCAACTCCGAAATGTTCTTTAATCTCACTAACAATCTGTGGTCTGGTGCAGTATTCTACACTACAATCAGATACGGTGTCAATACATTCCCGAACAATCAATTCGGCAAACTTTTCAATAGCCTTACGGTCATAGTCATCCATTTCATCCCAACATCCCTGTGCAGTTAGTCCTGCACGATACATTAGGTCATCAAATTTAGTGCCGGTATTCATATAATCACTTGCAGTTGTAAATTTTAAATCTTTCATTCTTCAACTCCGAAATGTTCTTTTAATTCTTCACCTAAATCTTGTAGCAATCTAGCGTGAATTTCGTAGATATCTTCCCACTTGGCTGAATGCCCAGGAACCAAATCGTAGGTTGTAATCTTATCAATACATTCCCGAACAATCAACTCGGCGAACTTTTCCATTACAATTTCTCGATAGTCTTTACCATGATAGTCAAATACTTCTTCTGCGTAGTTAACAGCCTGCTTTTTAAGTTGTTCTAATCGTTCGTTCATTCTTCAACTCCGAAATCAAATTTCACAGAATTTACAATTTTCTCACAGATAAACCGTGTGTCAGGCGTGTCATACATGTCAGCGTGACATTCGATGTTTTCAATGATTCGTTTAACAATCAACTCGGCGAACCGTTCTTTGCTGAAAATCAGTTCTCCGTCATGTTCAACAAGACTTTGTGCGGCAAACTTTTCTAAGAAGGGTATGTCTTTCTTTTTTGGAAAGTCAATGGGATTGCGTGTGTTTGAGTAATGTGTCATTTTATATCCTGGTTAAAGTAATGGGTACGAATGGTTGCGTCATCTTCTCCGCGATTTAATCTAGTAAGTGCATCAATCAAGGCAGGAATAGTTCTACGATCAAAGTTAAACTCTACGGGATCACCCATAAAATCATAGTTGTGTATTTGGATATAGGCTAATCTATCATCCTCACGCAAACTCATATAGGGCGATCCGTCCGGTTTTTCAATAATGACTTTCATCGTTTAACTCCATTGTATTGCCGCTATTGTAGCATACTTGGCATACCGTTGTCTAATCTTTATGGTTAACCTGTTGTCTGTGGCATCACGATCAGCCATACCCCAGTTCCAATCCCAACCTTGCCGGCCAACATGCTGTTCCATCCAGGGACGATAGTGATCGTTTGGATCAGCACTCAAAGTAGAAACTTGACCTCCGGTGCTGTCCTTATTTAATACTACCCATCCCTCTCTGGGCCAACGAACATTGACTACAACTCCGGGTACAAATTGCCACCAAAGTTTCTGTAAGATATTTAGACCCATGGGGATATATCTACCAGAAGGCAAGAAGAACAAGCCCTTGATTTCACTAGTACTCACGATGCCCACCTCAACGCAAACCAAGTTGCCAACTTGGGATCTTTGACTGTGATAGTAGGCACATATCGTCCTTCATTTTGAGGACTACTAGGTTTGGGAATAAACACCCGATCATAAAACCAAGCATACGCGGCACAGTCTTTGGTATTGGTAAGATTGCCTCTGCCCACATTCTCATACAACCATTCAACACACCCTTCAGGCACACCTTGATTGAATTCTACTCTCACGGTCTATACTCCAGTCTGATACATTTCCAACCGTTGCGTTTTGCCCACCACATATTGTAGATGGCTCGGATTACGCTTGGTCCAGCGTAAATCTGTAACCAATAGTAAGGCCCATCAACTGGACTATCCCATACATTAACTTCATATCGCCAACCCATTATATATCACCAATTACTTTCATCACTAATGGTGCAAGTAAATTCACCTTCTACACCCATGTGAGTTATTACAAATGTAGCGGTTAATACTGCACCAATACCACTACCACTTTCTTCACACAATACTACTGACCCATGGTCGCCTGATTCATGTAACTTATTAAACAATTCATATAAATGTTCAACTTCTCTACGATTTAATCTTACTGTGTTTTTCATATATTGCCCAATCCTATGCGACTATAACCTAACTTGCTCTTGATATCTTTACGGTCTCTATTCTCCTCTGGCCGCCAAGCTCTAGGATCCACAGTTTCACCTGTTAGAACATAACGAAAGTCTGGATCATAAACCATTCGGCCCCCCATGTTCCATAAGGGCTCGCCGTTGTAGGGAAAAACGCATCCACGACACATACACCAACTCCAGCCCCGATCTGTCATCACATTACCGTTGACTGTGCCCACATATTTGACCACATTGCCTTTGTGCATTTCTTTAATGGCTTCGTGATAGTCAATCATGCATAATCTCCATGCAAACCATATTTGATTTCCATGTACCATGCAATACCCTCTGCGTCAACATGGTCATATTCTTCACGCACAAAATTGGCACAGTCTTGCACAATCAACTCGGCGAACTTTGTATCTCTTGTTTGTTTGATTTTACCTTCCCAAGTCAATCCATCAAACTGACCCATGTAATAATGAACAGTTTGTTCAGCATATTCATCAGCCAGTTCGGAAAGTTCTTTAATTCGTTGGTTCATTCTTCAACCTCCCACATCAAAACATCACCTTTGCCAGTAAACACCCACCAAGCCATCTTCAATCGTTTGCGAATATTCCATCCAGGATAACTCATTGGTCTGCAACATTTATAAAAGCCTCTATTGTCAGTGGCTTGAACACTCCATGTTCGGATTTCATCGGCACTATACCATCTTGGTGTTTTCATTCTTCAACTCCGAAATGTTGTTTCACGGATTGTTTGATGTGTTCAATAAGGGCCCGGTCCCGATCAGTTTGGAACACCTCTGTATGTGCATCAGTGATATCCAACATTTGATGAACAATCAACTCGGCGAACTTTGTATCATAAGTTTCTGAATAAACTTTCAATGCTTGTTCCTTGTCTGTGATTTTAATCATAGCATCAAGAGCATACTTTTTAGTCTGTTCAGCAAGTAGTTTAATTCGTTCGTTCATGCTAGTACGCCTTGATAAGGATTGTTTAACCATTTTGCATAAGTTTCTGCTTGCTCGCTAATCTTAGTCAAATCATATTTTCCACAGAATCTCATAAAGTGAATACCAACTTGAGGTGTATTAATTGTACGCACACCTTCACGGATATATTTATCTACTGATTGTTTCACCTCATCAGGCTGACAAGTCAAATCAATCAATACCCGATTACGTTCATAATCATCACGTACACGATGTTCCACATCATTGTGGTCAGACCAGCGTTGCAACATCATGTTGTTCCACGAGTAGCCCTGTTTATTACGGTCAGCATAAGCTTCCATCAATCCAACTTTATTCTTACTACCTTTACTACGAACTCCGGGAAAAGCAGAAAATACATTGTCGGTTGCATCACCCCGCATACATTTCTCAAATAGAATATATTGCGGGTCACCTAACAATTTAGGTTCACCTGTTTTCTTATCTTTGACGATTTTACCCTTGTCATCAAAGTACCCTTCGGTAGTAATTAATTGATTACTAATACCATTGTACTGTTTCACATTTTCTGTAATCAGTTGAATGTAATCACTATCGCTACTAATAATGAAATGTTCATCTTCAGGGTGCAAGTGAATAAAACGGGCAATTAAGTCATCCGCTTCTGCCTTAGGATCACGCAATACTGACACGTTAGTTTTTTCACGCAAGAAGGTTGTGAACTTTTCATAAGTGTCCCAGAACATTTCATTTTCTTCTTTTTCAGCCTGAGTTTGTGCTTGAGTATCAACAATACGATTTTTCTTATATGGCTCGTAATAGTCCTTACGCCAGCTACGGCCCTCAAGACAAAACACAACGTGGTCAATACCAAATTTGCGAACTATTTGATTACATGATGCAAGTGTAAGATGTAGGGCCATGCCAATCTTTTCCCATGTATCACTATTACGTGATGCTATGTGACGGGCACGGAAGAATGTGTTTGCTGTGTCAATTAATGCGTATTTCATGCTGTAAGTATACTACTATTTTGATTTAATGTCAAGCCGCTTTGTAGCTATTCAAGTAATCCTTATGAATTAAGGTTTTCAACCCATCGCTGATACCATCACGTGTATATAGATTTTCAGGACGATTATCAGTACGATCACCATTACGATGATCCAATTTTAACTGGCCTTTCCAATACTCGTTAAATTCAACATCAGTCAACTTACGTCCTGCCTCATCTTCTGCTTGTACTCTCCCAATAATTTTGCAGAAGGTAACTCCCTTGTCGTTAACTAATCCCAATTCGGTACAATGTTCACAATAATCTTTCTTGTTTATTTGATTTTGTGAACCGGGATTGTAACCCATGTGAAAGTGAGGTTTGGTTACTTTAGACAGATTGTTCTTCGTAACAGGCACATGCGTATTAATGATGTTTAAATACAGGTCTAAACCTTGATCAGGTGTATACATGTTTTTACGAAAGTTATTATATGCTTTATCCAACAATGGTGAATCGTTAGGAATAACAATATTAGCCGTGTTTACAAATACAACAAACTTAGCCAATAGAACTTTCTGTTCAGAAGACACATCCAATTCTGCAATTTGTCGTGCTTTATCAGTATGGTCATATACATCACACACTAAACGCTTTGCACGTGCCATAGTTTGAAGTTGCATCAAGAAAACATTCTTTGCACTAGGATAACCCAAGAATGAAATTTGTTTCAGACGAGGAATATCCCAACCCATGTTACCTTGCATAATAACGCTTAACAAAAAAGGATCAACAATATTTGATGGATCGTTTGCCTCTCTAATGATAGAATATGCATCTTTGTACTGTCTTCCGTAATTTGGTTTAAAGTATTTCTTTTCATCACTGGTCACAATACCAATATTAGCATTTAAGTCACTGGCAAATGATAGGAAATCATTTCTCCTTCCGCGTGTACTATATAATGGAATAGATTTTGTAGCATCTTCACGACCAAACTTAAAGAATGCACCGGGCATGATTTTTACAATGCCAATATCCATTGCTTTTTGCCAGGTGTCTGCATCAATCTCTTTGAAAAATTTATCACACTTGTTAACAGACAATTCATAAACTAACTTAGACAAGTCGTATGTATTCAATAACTCACTACGGTAGGTAGATGAAAACATATCAGTTTTGATAGGTAAAATTTCTGCAAACACACTGGTGTTTTTATTTTCAGGCATTGGTGTCAATGATTTAAACACGCCTGCACCTAAAGCAGTTCCACCTTGCTGACTAACAGTAGCAGTGCCTGTATAACCTAAAACACGTGATCCAGCAACTGCCATACCATAAATAGTAGGCAACCATTTTGGATCAAAGTTGTTGTTATTACGGCCTTGATCCAAAAAGATTGTAGTAGCGTCAATTGTGCCCATACCAAAATGAATTTCATCTACAAAAATATATTGTGGTACACCAATGGATTTTGGCATGTAGGGTTCACTATATTCACTCCAAATCTGACGTAACCATTGAGTAGATACAAACCATACGTCAACAATCTCGTCTGAGGTAGCTTCACCGATCATCCAAGACAATTTAATATCGTCTTTACGACGGGCCCTAAATTGTTTAATAGTACCGTCAGCACATGTGATACGTTTGCCATTCCACTCAGCATGAAACTTATGATAAGGACCATCAACACATCCCGAATCAGGAGATGTAAAAGTAATACATTTAACTGAAGAATCAAGATAGACTACATAAGGAATCGTAATCTTAGTAATAACAGTAGATTTACCTGCATTAGTTCCTGCAGGGATAATGGTAATTCTTTGGTCATTAGCCAATTCAGAATCACTGATAGATTTAAAAATTTCATCGTGCAAATATTGACGTTGTAGAGGTCTCATAAAAGCTAAATCAATCTGCTTTGTTGCAGTTGTTAGTTTAATTGTATTTGGAGATAAGTGACTCATGTAATTCCTTATAGTTTATATATAGAATGTAACAGATAATGGATTTAATGTCAAATTTTGTTTTGTTGTATCAAAACAACACTTTTTAGCTTACCTCAGTACGGCCATTACCTAAATCCTTAGTACGTATTACCCTTGCATCACGGCTTTCCGTACGGTTCTCCGGATCTGCTACTTGTTGTTCATACATCTCTAATGCCACATTCCTACATACTGTTTGAAACCAACGATCTACTATAATTATATCAGTATCATCATCCCGTTGTCTATATCCTGCTTTGATAAGATTCAATACAAACTTGTCATTAAAATCTAAATCAAATGCACCATCATTGATATTTTCAGGATTGATCTCTACCTTAGTAATAGCAATGTATGGTTCACCTGCTGCCGTTGCTTTTTCTTTTGCTGTAAGTTCAGGTACTGAAGGTTTTTGCTGTTTAGGCTTTGTTTCCTTCTTTTTAACTTCAGGCTTAACCTCTTGCTTTTTAAATAAGTTTTTTAATTTTTCAAACATTTGTATCTTTCTAGTAATTTAAAGCTGGCTAAATTTTTAGCTTTGCTTTCGCACATCATATCAAATTTATCAATAAATGTCAATGCCCAATCGTTAACAGCATCGTTCCAATAGTAGTCCGAATGGGCACGTAGTTTTTGTTTACTGTGTCCTGCTAGAATCAACGCATCATGGGAGGGACGCTCATTTCGGGAGTGTTCAACAAGACAATCTTCCCTACTGACAGAATAATGTAAAGTAGGACGAACGCCACGCCAACTGTCAATGACCCTCTTAACACGGTCATCATTAGGCTCAATGTACTCACCTTCCCGAATCCAGTGGTGATGTATGTCCATAACCGTCGGTACAAGGTCAGATAATGATAAGCAGTCTGTAAGTCCATGTGTGTATTCCTCATTTTCTAATGTAAGTGTGTTTCGTGCCTCGGGGCTAAGTCTACCATAAACATCTCTGATGCCCTGAGGACCTTTTCTACCAGAGATGTGTACATTGATTTTCATATCCTGAAACTTCTGACCATAGCCCATCCAACGAGCCATGTCACAATGATATTCAAATTCATCTATACTCTTATTTACTACTTCTTCACGGTCACTTGCTAAAACTACAAATTGGTCAGGATGAAAACTTAGTCGTACATCATTAGCACGTGCAGTTTCACCAATCGGTGCCATCCAACGTTCTAAGCTATTCTGTACATCAGTTGAATGCCAAAAGTCTTTGTATTCATCCATAGTATAGAATGAAAACATATCACTAGTAAGACGCAACATACGTAATTGTGGGTCAAGTGTAGCAACTTTTTTAACAAGTGCGTGAGTATTCATAATATTGCGTTTAGCAACATCCATGATCTTTTCTTCTACAACACTACGTGTATTACGCTTTGCCCAAGCATGAGTTGTACCGCCTGTGTTAAGTCCTTCGGCTGATACAATCTCACCTTTCTTGTTGATTTCTGCCCATTTGCAAGCGAAACCGATACGTTTAGTGGTAATGTCAAAAGAGTGCATAGGAGTCCAAAGTGATAAATAATAGATGTAGTGTAGCATATCTACACAATAAAGTCAACTATTTACGGATACCAATATGAGATTTACCGAAATTATATCAGAGAATGTCAGTCCTAGACTGAAAGACCTAGCAAAAATTGCTACTAATATGCCAGACGCTGACTTTTGGTTAGTGCGTAAGGGTAGTGATAAGACAGTGGGTAAGCCTGTTAAAGAGTTTGATCCATCAAGAATTGGTATTAAAGTTGTAAAAACTGATGTTATTGACCCAAACTATCTTTATTACGCAATGATGAATTTACATAATCAGGGAATGTTTGCCCGTCTAGCAAATGGTACAACTAATTTAGTTAATATTACTGTAAATGATATTGCTAATATCCCACTAGGTCAACAGGGAATGACAGAGGATTGGCAAAAGGTCAACAAAAAGGACAAAACATCTGGTATGAGCCGTAAAGCGGTAAAGGCATATCGTAGAGAGAATCCAGGCTCAAAGTTAAAAACTGCTGTTACTACTAAACCAAGTAAACTTAAAAAGGGTAGTAAAGCCGCTAAACGCCGCAAATCATTCTGTGCAAGAATGAGTGGAATGAAAAAATCCCGAGCAAGTGCTAAAACTAAACGAGATCCGAATAGCCCAATCAATAAAGCATTACGCCGTTGGAACTGCGAATCTGTTCAACAAATGGAAAAACTAGTAATGATAGCTGAACAAAAAATTAGGAATCTTAAAAAATGAATTTTGTAGAATTATTTGAGGGTGCAACACCTAAATTACCGGGTGCTGTGGGAGGCATTAAAGTTATGAGTATGGATCAATTCCTAGCTCAATCTGATGATTTACCCGACAACGAAATAGATGAGGCAACCAAACTACCAGCACAAACACGTGAACTAAAAGGTAAAGAACTAGACGATTACTTAGATAGAATTCGTAATCGTGAAAAGGGTAAAACAGACAAATATAAACTACCTTACATCCATCGCTCAAGTGTAGTCAAATACTACAATGAAGAAGGTAAACGCTACGATACAGACCAAATCAAAACAGCATTAGGTGTTCGTCCAAAGAAACTTCTTAAACAAAATGAGAAGATGAAACATTCTAATGGTGAACTAGAACAATTCTATAACATTGGTTTTGCCGCACTAGTTGGTATCGCATTAGATGAGGGTACAAACGAACTAATCGTAGTTAATACATGTCCGGGTGCTGGTTCATGTAAAGTAGACTGTTTCGCTATGAAGGGTGGTAAGGTTCAGTTTGAAGGTCCTTGGTTAAGTGATGGAAGAATACTTACTTTCTTATTGAATGATCCAGATGGATTCTTCAATCAATTAAGTGGTGAAATTACAAAAGAAGAAAAACAAGCACAAAAGGGTGGTTATAATCTAACTATTCGTTGGCATGATGCTGGCGATTTCTTTAGCCCGGAATATATGGATTTAGCATTTAAATTAGCGGCTTCTCACCCTGATGTTAAGTTCTATGCTTATACAAAGATAGCAGATGCGGCATTGGGTCAAAAGCCAAGTAACTTCATTGTTAACTGGAGTGAAGGTGCAAGCACTAGCCAAGAGAAACAAGTTAAACAACAAGACCCACAACTAGATGTAACTAAGAATAGTCGTATCGTTCCAAGTAAGTTATTCTATGACTTATTGAAGAAAGATAAAGATGGTAAATTAGATAAGACTGCTGATGGTGCTTGGCAACCAAAAGATGCTGCCGCATTAGACGAACTGAAAGATAGATTAGCACAACAATATAATCTAAAGCGTGATACTATCATTGATTATAATGAGATGATGGCTACTCCACAAAAGAATAACATTAAGAAATGGAATGTTATTATTGCTCCTGGTGAAGGTGATATCAGTGCTAATAGACAGGATGTATTGTCTACGTTACTATTGAAACATTAATGAAAGCAACAGAGTTTATTATTGAAGGAAAACTTAGCGTAGATGTACCCAATGAAGATTGGCTACAGGAAAAGATTGAATACGCTAAAAGTAAAGGCCGTAACAGTTATGGTGTTCCATATATGGGTAGTACCACTGCTCATGTTATTGGAATTCCACCTAGAGTACGTGTAATGCGTTTAGCTTCACTACCAGGTATGCGTCACGAACAAACCAATGTACGTAAAGATGACCTAAAGTCACTAATGAATTACATGGAAAAGACTGGTAAGTTGCCACCAGGACGAGCAGGTGAAGAATATCTACCTTACATCATGGTAGCATACAATGGTGAAGCTTGGGTCAATGAAGGTAATCATCGTATCATGGCTGCATATAGATTAAACTGGCCAGATATGCCTATTGAATTACGATACTTTGATGGGGGTGAAAGAGTTAAAGATGGTCCAATGTATCCAGGAAAGATTGGATTGATTTAAACTTTCAATAACTGATCCATTGAATACAGATTACGCATATAGGGTGATACATTAGCTAGTACTGAACTAGGTAAATCACCCTTTCTTCTTGGACCGGATAATACGTTAAAGTTAACATTATTTACTTTTTTAAACTCATCAACAATCTCCTTAACAGTCCATCCTACTCCGTGACCTAATGATTCAACACTATTGCTAGGTTTTTCAATTGCTTGCATTAATGCGTCACAAATCTCATTCACATGAACATAGTCACGTACACATGTTCCATCATCACTTACATCATAGTCATTACCGAATATAGTAAACTCACCTGTTTCACGTGCTTTCATTAGATTGTACATTAGTCCATCAGGGTTAGTAGGTTCATACCCATCACTACCTACAACGTTGTAAAATCTAAAGATAGTATAATCTTGTTTTCTATGCTGTGTGCAATATTCTCTAACTACATCTTCTGCGGCTCGTTTGCTGATACCATAAGCACTTTGACAATCTTGTGCGGTGCCTGTACTTGAAAATATAAAGTTCTTTGCTTTTATTCTGTTAATAACATTCATCGTACCATTCAAGTTAGTGATATAATATTTGATTGGTATTTGTTCACTTTCGCCCACACGAACTAATGCGGCTAAGTGAATAACAGCATCGTATTCAATATCGCCGGGTATAGCAAATTGTCTATTAATATCACAACGATAAAACTCATTCAACGGTGCTTGTGGTTCATCAATATCTAAGCCATGAACTTCATATTCATTCTCAAGCATTTTGCATAGATGACTGCCAATGTAGCCTGAACTACCTGTAATTAAAACTTTTTTCATAAACCCTCAAATAATGATAGACCTTCTGTTTCTTCTATTGGTTCAAAACTAGGATCTTTTGTTAAGTATGTATCTTGGTCTGTATAGATAACTCTAAACTTATGCTTATTAGTTAATACACTACGTACATCATCAATACAGATAATACTACGGTTTAAACCACTAATAAAATCAACATGTTTAATTGTAGTCTCATTACATATTTTAGCAGTATTACTATTAGATTTTTTTGACTCAAACGTATTAAAACATGTATTCCATTTGTGAAAGACTATGGCTTCTTGTTCTTGTGCATGTTGTAATGATCCTAAGTTATACCATCTTTCTGCTTTTTCAAAAATATCATACAACTCTTTTGCTTTACTTGCCATGTCTTTTTTAGTACAAGTATAAAAGAAATGTTTGTTAAAGTTATTAGTCCAACGCTGATTTTCTAATACTAAGGTAGGCATTTGAATATGTTGTTCATAGAATGCCATACCATAACTTTCAACAATACTAGGATTGAATGCAATTCTAGCACTAGTCATAAAATCAACTTTCTCTTGTCCAATAATGCCTACACGAATTTCGTATGGTACACCAATCTTCTTCAGTCTATCTTCAAACTTTTTTGCACCATTTGCGCTAGTCATTACTTTTGCTGGAAGTTGTGTTTGTTCAATCAAGTCTAAGAACAATTCAGGATTTTTACCCTCTTCCCAACGACCGACAAATAGTATACCTTCACGTTGTTTATGATGTTCTTCTAATAATGCAGGCTCGCTGATAGGAATGGGAAGATGCCAAACTGTATCACTGATACTTAATTGATTAAACTTACTTTGTGTACCTACAAATAAAGCATTCATTTCTAACTGTTTACGCATCATTTCATTTGTTGCGTTTAAGAAAGGATTCTTTGTATCTGTAAAGATTTGACTTTCTAAATGTGTATAAGCAATGACTTGAATTACATCCTCTAATCCCATTGTACTTGCTACCTGTACAGTTTCATACGTATTGCATATTAGAGCATCATATAGATTATGTTCTAATGCCTCTACAATTGCTGTACGGAAGTTAGCCATTCTCTCATAGCAAAATGTATCACCATACATAAAGATATTGCTATGATCGGTATACTTTAATGATTCTAATGGTGCAATAATATTTGCGGGAATAGATTTAATGAACTCATTATCATGAGGTTCTTTATCTGTAATGATATCAACTTTAATGTTATGACTATCCATCAACTCACAAAAACTTTTTGTAAATTGTCCTATGCCACCATGTGGAATAAGTGTTTGATAGCTTACTAAAAAACCAATTCGTTTATCGTATGTTCTCATATATCTTTTACAGTGGGCACGTCACGCCAGTCAGTCCATTTTTTTACTGATATATATTTACCTTCATCAGTCTTAGTGCTGTACTCAGTTACTTCTATTTGTGTTCTATATTGTAGCACTTTTTCTGGTCCGTCCCAACCGTTTCGGACAAGATATCTTAATTCATACATATATTTACCTTTTTAGTTTCCAAATGATGTGCTCTATTTTATCGTGCCATCTATGCTCAAAGATAGGATCACCGGGACCTGTATACATTCTAGTCATACGATAGCCCTTCTTTAACCAAATACGTTTGCCTGATATATCACAAATTTGTGGTAACCAAGCAAACTTAAGTTCAGTACCTATCAATTTGTCATAGAAATAATCGTATGATTGTACTTCATCTAGTGGCATCACCAACTCTCTACATCGGTAATATCTATCTTTATTGTGCTCTTTGGATCGAATTCAAGTGTGACATTAGGACCAATGCCGCTTGGTGATTCTTCTTTCCATACCACTCTATCAAGATCATACATCTCAAATACTTCCTTCAGCTTTTCAAACTGATTTCTTGTAATTACTATTTGTTTCATTATGTCCCCCACTTCACTATTAAATTGTATCCTGCGTTTTTTATTTTATTCTCGTACATCATTGTCTTTTCATATAAATCCTTCATAGGAAGTTTGACTATGGGGTGAATCATTTCTGGATCAAATGTTTCAGGGCAACCATGCCAAAATCTACCATGATAAAGATACACCGTATTTGTTTTAGGATCAAACCCATCTACTTTGTATTTTACATCCTTTAACCACACTTGTCTATCCTTAACGGATAATTCATCTAACCATTTTGTCTCGCTCTTGCTTACAAAACTACCTGAAGATTGACTTTCCCAAGCCACTACTTGTGCTAATTTCAATCGCTCTAAGTTATATTCCTTATAACATTCAGGACATTGGCCTGTTTTATTTCGGGCAATTGAACTATAATAGATATTATGCTTGGTACATCGAATATTTGACAGCCGTTTGTATTTCCCGGATTCATCTATGAAGCATTCCGAAACATCAATATCGGACCTATCTCTTACTGCTCTTTCTTTCAAGTCATCCAATGAATTAATTCTTTTTTCCCACATTTTACCGCTATCATAATAACTTTTTCGGCAACAGTACTTCATTTTCTTAATTTGCCATGGATAGTTAAAATGTGTTCCGTGACTACACTTATACTCAATTTTTGTATCAGTATTCACATAATCACCTATAATCTCTATATCTAAATCTTTTGGTATTTCAGATATAAATTGTTCTTTAGTTTTTTTGTTTATCGGATTAGTCATAGTTCCCCTAATGTTTTCATACTAATATTTATAAAACATTGGGGGACTTAATAGTATACTATTTTACGTATTCCATGCGTTTTTGAATAGTGGCACCTGGAGCCTATCGCTATAACGATAACCACGATTCATTGCTTCAATTGCTACGTTCTTTGCATTCATGCTGTATACAGATTCTACACCACCGCATGGCATAAAGTATACTGGACCTCTGAATCCACCTGTACGAAATTCTTTTACTGCTTTATCTGCTTCTAGTGCATCTTCTTTAGTAGCAATAACAAATTTAAGATATACAAAACCAATACTTTCATATTGACGAATAATACTAGGGCAAATTGCGTCTTCCCACTTCTCACCGCTGATACTTAGTTTAGGACTTACGCTAAATGTAAGTGCATTCTTTTCACGATTGATCTTCCAGCGTTGTAGATAAGTTGTGAGGTCTTGACTTAGTTCTTGCGTACCATTAGTTTCAAATGTAATTTCTTTGAGACCCCTCATTTTTTCGTTTGAAAGTAAGTCAGGATATGCTCTTTGCCAGCCAAGTAAAGGTTCACCACCTGTAATAACAAGATGTTCATCCATCCAACGATTGTTAGGAAGCATAGCCATAATATCGTCAACAATATCATCAGTAGGGCGAACAGGACTAAGATGCTTAAATCTAGGATCCCATGAAGCATAACTGTCACAACCTGTACTGACTAAAGGTAATTTTTTATAATCATCATAATAATGAACCCTTGAGGCAATATCTTCTACTTCTGTGCTTAATTGACCTTTAGGCATACCAAAGCCTGCACATTTAAAGTTACATCCGAATGTTCGTAGGAAAATACTTGGTACTCCGATATATCGGCCTTCTCCTTGTATACTATAAAAAAGTTCACTTACTTTTATGTTTGCCATTTATATGTTCTTTCAAATCGTTCATTGATATATAGAGTTTTTCACAAGTGAATCCCTCTTTTTTTCGTTTACTGTTAGGTAAACACCATCCCCTAACAGTTGTTTCATGTACATTATAATGTTTTGCCGCATGTATCATTGAAGGAAACATTCCATTAGGAGTAGTTACCATCATTTTCCAATTAGGTCTATCATTGTGCGTAATTCGCTCAATTGAATCCAAAACATTGGGTACATTATAATCTCGCTTTAAGTATTCTACTGCATTTAATAGATTTTGTAAATCATCTTGGAACTTCCCAAGTGCCATATTACAATTGGTACAGAGTAGTCCTCTTACCTTTTTTGTAACATGACAATGATCCACTGCTAAATCCCTATTGCATATATCATGTCTACTACAAATTGCACAGACATAATTTTGTTCTACTAGCATTGCCTCATACTGGTCAGCATTTATTCCAAAATCTTTCATCAAATCTGATCTTTTTCTACGCTTAGTCGTTCGTTCTTTACTGTTGAGTATTTTTTGCTTAATCATTTTTATCTCCTTATATGTATTTATACAAGGTGACGGTAAAGTATAATTTAACCAACACTCTGAATACTATATTTTTACCAATTATGTATTGTGTTTGCGATAATAAAACAACATGTTATCACATGTAGCACCACCCAGAAAGTTTTTAGGAACAATGCGATTTTTGCTTCTCTTAATGTAAGAATGGGAACATCCGGACGATCATCATCTGTATTACCCATTAAATGACCAGTTGCTCTTGCCCATATTTTTTCTAAACTATTCATTTTTTTCCTCAATAGAATAAAACCAATCATCTCCTGCACTCCATTTACGTGTGCCATCTACTGTGAATATAGTCTGTGCGGCTTTAAAGTCTGGGAATTTAACATTTCCTGAAATCAAACTTTGATCGTACCACAAACATCGGTTGTTAGGTTGACAAGCAAACTGACCGTTTTCTAATTTAATAAAGTTAAACGATTTATGTTCTTCTGCAACTTCAGTAAACCCAGTATCTACATCCATGCCATCTGCACAAAAGTCTACAGTAAACAAGTAAGTTCCGTGATGCCACTCTTTATCTTTACCTAGAAACTTAACACCTAAATTACGTAAGCCTATTTTTTCAATAATAGTAAAACGATAACCCATGCAATCCCATAATTGTAAAGTATCTATGGGCAACTTGCCTGTATAGTTTTCTTGCCATACGTAAGCATGAATAGGCAACTTGTCGTATAGTGCACCATAGTTGGGTAATAATGATTCAATACGAAATACTTGTCCACGCAATGCTTTAAGACTTACCCATATAGCAGGTTCTAATTCTCCGTGACCTTTTTCAAAGTTGTAGAGAAATTCACGTTTTATCCAACACTTGATAGGTGGCAACGATCCTACAATGTAACTCATGTTAATATTTACCCGACGCTAAAACAATTTGACAAATATGTTCTAATCGTTCAATGTGTTCAAATGCTCGCCATGGACTTGTATCTATAGCAACTACACCATGTCCCTTAATACCCACAATGTCGTAAGCAATATTACCGTCATGATCTAATTGTAAGTTTTTATGACACTCATCACCTAGTTCTTGACTGATAGGAGCAACATCTCCTACATTTGGTGCTACTTTAGTATACCTACTTAGTTCCGGAAAGTCATTAGCAAGATTACTTAATTCAATGCCACGATGCATAGCGGCAACACAATAAGTAGGATGTAAATGAACTACTACCCTAACATCATTACTGTGTTGCCCCATATTTTTCTGTAGGCCAAAGTGTAATGGAATCTCTCCGCTGGGCTTTAAGTTAGCACTGATGTCAGAGTATGATTCTTCTCTCCACATTAGACTACTGACAATTTTGATCTTTTTAAATTGATCAGGTTGCATGGTCTGCTTACGAACGCCACTGGGTGTAATATAAAAATGATCACGGTCGTGATGACGAATACTTACATTGCCATCACGACTGGTAATCCAATTGCGTCTATATGCTTCAACTAATGTATCGCAGATTGTTTCTAACATTATTCAAACTCTCTATCTTCTCTGTGACCACCACGACCTGCCATGTTGCTGTCAGTCTCACGTACTTCTACTCTACAGCACCAAACACGTTTTGCTTCTTCACTACCACAATTAGGTAAAAAGATTGTGTTAACGTATTCGTACAAGAAGTCAGCAATACCTTCACAACCAGTGCGTTCTACTTCTGTAATCTTTGCTAGTTTCAAACGACCTAGTTCTAATAGATGTTCACGCATTGGATCATCTTGTGCGACTAATAGAGTATGGTCAAACCATTCTTCTAGTTTATCTTTGAGTGGTCGTAATCCACCGAAGTCAGTTACCCAGTTACGTGCATCTAATGTATCAGCTTCAAACTCAAAGTGAAAACTCATAGCATAACCATGAATTAAGTTACAATGACTGTCAGCACGCCATTGACGATATGCGACAGGACCTATTTGTCTGTATGTTTTTGTTGAAAAGAATTTTTTGTTTGCCATGTTTTTCTCCTATGTTATATTATAGCATAGGACGCAGAATTTGTATACCGGGATGAGCCCAAAGAGACCGGTTGTATTATTTAATCTTTATCTGTTACAATTACCGCAACCTTGTCTACCCAAACCATTCTACCATGACAGGCAATATTCCATTTAGTTTCACCATGTTCATGTGTACATTCAGTAAATGTTTCCCCGATAATTCTAACATCAGTAGCAAGATATTCTACACCATTCTCAAAAATTCTCCACACTAGATCACTGCCATTGTGTTTGGTATTAAATCTAACATGGTATTTGTTCATTTTAATCCCAATTCTTTACGAATCTTTGTGGCACTGATAGAATGGGTAGCATCGTCAAAAGTTTCTTGTTCAATCTTATATCCAACATCACGTCCATATGTAATGTTAACAATGTTTGGAACGATTTGAATCTCATACTGACCTTGATATAACATATCTAAGTCACGTTTGATAAAACTCTTAACTTGGTCAATTGCAAAAGGATTAGAACCTTGCCATCCTTGACAGTCTCTAATTTGAATAACTACTTGTCCTGTCTTAGCGATAGCACGTTCAAACAATTTACGATGTCCTGCATGCCATGGTTGCCAACGACCTAACATTTGTACTGTTTCTTTTTGCCAATCAAATACTGGTCTACGACGGTTGTCATATAAATGAGCAAAAATGAATTCACTCCATTTTTCTGCGTTCTGTTCAGTGATACGGAAATCATATTGTTCAGGAGGAATAAATGCTTTATTAGTATCTTCGTAGCGACCTTTTTCAATAGTATCAACCCAAACAGTCCAATCTGCTTTGAAGTTGTTACGCATTTCAACTAACGGAGCAACAAAGTCACAGATGACATAATCCATGTCTGTCATACTATCTGCTAGTTCACGCATACGATGACTTTGACGAATACGACCTTCTGTGCTGAAGTCCCAGTCGTTATATTTCTTACGGACATCGTCAGCGTTGAGCCATCCTACTTTTTTCTTTTCAGATTGTAAATGGTCATTAAGATATTGTGCCAGATATGTTTTGCCGGCTCCTGGTAAGCCCATGATTAAAATTCTTTGAGTCATATTATTTATTAAGTGTATTTATAATTTGGGCATCAGCTACCCGTTTTCTTAAACTTGAACTACTGAAACTATGGTCACGTCCATTAAACACAATTTCAATGTTTCTATCAAAGCATTCATCCCTACCTGAAAAATCTTTATCTGCATATTCAATACCCAAAATACGTACATCTACGGGAAGAATAAGCAACAAGTCTCGCAAGTCTTGTTCTGTCTGGTATACAACTACTTCATCAACATAGCGACATGCACTAAGTTGAATCTGTCGTTCTACAATACTTTGAACTGGTTTATTTTTAGTATCAGGTCTATCAATCGTTGGATCAGTTTGTAATCCTGTAATCAAATAATCACAATGATTCTTTGCTTCACTTAACATAGCAATATGACCTGCATGTAGCATATCAAATGTGCTAAAGGTAATACCAATTTTCTTACCTTCTTGTTTAAGTTTCTTAATGTGATTGAAAATCATTTTGACAATGTTCTCCACATCTTAGTTTGGTCGTGTTCTTTTAAGAATTCTTCTTCACCTGCGAATGTGGGACTGTCAGCCATTATTTCATCAAGTAACCACTTGATACGATGTAGGTCTTTTTTGATTTCAAATTGATTGAACCCATCATTATATTTGCTATGTAGTTCTACACCTGCAATATAGATTTGATGATGTACACTATTATAATCCATTGGTTTTCTAAATCCCATTATTGGTCTCCATTTCTGTCCATAACTCAAGGGCCTTTGCAGGATATATTTGTACAGAGCCTTTTTCAGTGTGGCTTTCAACTGCATATCCTTCAGGTGTTAACTCTGTTGAATATGTGCCTACTACTTTACCGTGCCATTGTGAGCCAGACACTTTTTTAACCATGTTACCTAATTTAAATTTCATTTGCAACCCTTATTAGCAATCTGTAAGAATTCACTACGTGCCGCAGGGTCAGTTTTGAAACCACCACCTAAACGACAAGTAACAGTACTACTACCTGTATCTTCTACACCACGTGATTTTACACAATAGTGTTGTGCATCAATCATAACTGCAACATCTTCTGTATCAAGGATGAACTGTAAGGTGTGAAAAATCTGCTCTGTTAACCTCTCTTGAATTTGAGGTCTTTTGCTGAAATATTCTACGATACGGTTGATCTTACTAAGCCCTAATACTTTTTGTTTAGGGACATAAGCTACAGTAGCCAATCCATCAATAACTACAAAATGATGTTCGCAGTTAGATTGAACATTAACATTACGCTCTACAACCATTTCGTTGTATTGCATCTTGTTGTCAACTGTTGTACATTTAGGGAATGCTTCGTAATCAAGACCCCACATTGTTTCGCCTACCATCATTTTAGCAACACGCTTGGGTGTTTCAATAAGACTATCATCAGACAAATCAAGTCCTAAGGCTTTCATAATATCGGTAAACTTTGCTTCAATGATATCAATTTTATCTGTTCTACTCAATCCATTTGGAATAGTAGGAGTTTCAACACCCATTTTAACTAGATGTGCGTGTACCTTTAATCCTAGCTCAGGATCTGTTTTGGTTTTGTTAAAAGACATTTTTATTTTTCCTTATATGTTGTGTAAAGTTACCTAAATCCCACTCTCTTTTACAGCAAATACAACTTACTTTTTTACCTTGTAGTTGCGGCCCTGTTCCTCTTAGTTTAGCACTATTACTATATTTTTGTCTAGAGCTTTCGGATCGTATTTTACCTGTATTTGCCCTAGAAATTTTTAAACTTGATTCAGGGGTATGTGGTATGTTTTTTCTAAAAGAATTACCTTTTATTTTTTCTGATTGTGATAGTCTTCCGGCATCATTTTCTTTTGTCTTACCTAAATTACGCAACCGCAACTTTTCTTGATGTTTGGCTTTTCTTTCAGGTGAATAGTTTTTGATTGTTTCAATTCTTTTTGAAGTAGCCTCCAGCCCCAAATCACCACCATAACCACCTTTAGCAACATTATAACCATGTTGTGTAATGTGTGTTTTTAATCGTTGAATGGTAGGTTCTTCTAATCCACTGATAACTTTTCTATCCTCATTTTCTTCTAAAAGATTAATTGTAAAAGAAGTTGATCCGTACTTTACTATAGCAAAATGCAAAGGATATTTAAGTTTTCTTGAATTGGAGATATGAGCATTCCATCGCTCAGTTATGGAAAGTTTTGTGATACCTATATACGATTTTCCGTTGACCGTATTGATTATTTGATAAAGTTTATACATATGTTCCTTTCAAAGCATCTATCGTTAATGCTCAACGAGACCTAGGTCTATTTAGTTGCCTTTATGCAACATATGTATTTATCACTTTGTTTTACTAACTGATTTTTTTGATTTAGCCTTAACTGCAGGCTTCATGTTAGCAAGTTCAGCACTAGCACACGCTTCTCGTACCTCATTAACTAGTGCGTCCCAGTCCCAAACTAATTCAGTGTGCCCATCTTCAAATGTTTTCACAGTGAGATGAGTACCCTGAACGATTTTAGGCCAACCACCAGAAGGAACATTACCTGATTGCTTCTTGCGGGTTGCCATGATTACGCCTTAGCTTTTGCTTCTGCACGTGCGGCTTTTTCTGCTGTAATTTCGTTACGGCGAGCCTTAACTGCTTTTGCTAACTCTGCCAATGCTTTACGGGCACGGGTGCCAGCGGCTGCATTACCTTTGTTAAACTTATCATTTTCAGCATTGTATGCTGCCAAACTAGTTTCAATATCATTTTGTGCGCTCATTTTATTTCCTTTATGTTATGGGTATTTTGTTTCTCTTGTGTATTTACGATAGTCACTACTCATGCGTAAATATTGATCTCCCTTGCCTTCCATGATATCACAGATACGGTCAATAGTTCCATCATTGTAATCGCTAATACGACCTTGAAAGTTATGCGGTGCTACTAACAAGTTTTGCAATTTTGACATAGCATCATCGATACTCCAGGGGATGTATAATCTTGTATTGTCATTTGCAAAAGTTTCAGGGAAGCTACGGTAAGCAGGATAGAGAACGTTACAACCCAAAGTATCTGCTTCACTGACAGTGTTAGACACCCAGTCTTGTAACGCACAATTAAAAAGCACACGAGTATCATTAAGGAGATCATAGTAGTCATTTTTTTCTAAATCCTCATATATAACAAGTTTACCTTCACTCTGTAATTTGCGAGTGCGTTCCATATAACTTTCGTTATTGCTTTTTAGTTTACTACCACTGAATACACAGAATTCAATATTATTATTTGATCTGGCATAGAATGCTTCAATCAAATCCATATAGAAGTCTGGTTGTTTTTCTTGATCCCATCTTGCGCTAAATGCTACACGCATTTTACGTTGATTGAAAGGTTTGAGAGGACCAATGATACGACTACGAACTTCATGTTTACCGAATGCAAGCCCGCTAATGTTATATAGTGGTGCCTTCCATCCTGCAACCTTCATGTGCATAATCATTTCTTCATTAGTAGCTAGTACGCCATCTACAAAGCTATCAACCATTTTTTCATAGTGACCCATGAATTCACTCATTCCCCATACATGTACGAAATCATCCGGATCGATTGACTGAGCAAGACAACGGACAAATATACGAGGACGGAGATTAGCAGGAACTTGCTTAAGTATATACGGCAAACTCTCAATACCTGGTTGAAACATATCTTCAAAATATACAATATCTTCATCACTACACTCACCTTGCTTCATCATCTTAACTAAATTCATTAGTTGACTCATACCGAAGTATGTACGACCATGTGCATCTAGTACTTGACCTGTAACAATAGCTTGGTCATTGCTGAGAGTTTCACCCGGGACAATAACATAGTTAATGCCACGTTGTTTAAAGACACGTTCATTCCACTCTTGTAATTGTAAAGTGTAACGTGCTTTGTAGGGTTCAAGACCCATGTAAAACAGTTTTCTCATGGACGTGTATCTTCGGCCCATTGATCTTTAGCCCACTTGCCAGTTACTGCTTTAGTAAACTGACGATATGCAAAGCTACGCATATCATATAGTGTTGATTCATCAAACTTGTATCCATAATCCTGACAGAACATTAGATAGTTTTCTAGATCCTCAAAGATTTGTTGAACACGTGGGTTAGATTGTTGTTTTGCCATTTTATATTCCTTTAAATAGCGAGTTGTTGATAAGGTTTGTTTGTGTTATAGACAATAGTAGCACCATTCTCATTATCTTCCGATACTTGAATAGCGATATTACGATCTGGATACCGAGTTGCAATAATCTCATAAAGATCATCACTAATCATTTCACAACTTTTGTAATTCAATTCTAGAATGCCTTGAGAATATTGATTCTCTAACCATCTTTTAAATTGAATAAACTCAATATCACGGTCGTTGTGAAATACTTCAATAGACACTTCAAAATGAAAGATGTGTCTATGTGGAGTAGCTAAAAAGCTAACATCATACTCATCACCTGTAGCAAGTGCTGGGTCTGTTG
>Ga0214921_10002359_pt1 | contig 30894 bp, 29 predicted proteins | sample LL1505_MetaG_FD_177992 | JGI IMG/M metagenome (GOLD analysis project Ga0214921, IMG submission 177992) | Freshwater microbial communities from Lake Lanier, Atlanta, Georgia, United States - LL-1505 | ecosystem: Environmental > Aquatic > Freshwater > Lake | place: USA: Georgia | collected... | reverse complement strand
AGATGGTCATTTCCATTTCATGCATTCACAATAATTTATGCAAAAAACAAACTTCTCATCTTTAAAAAAGCGAGCCATCAAGAAGCTTCCTTCTACTTCAATTGGCTTGCAAACGAATGGCATGAGCCGTGAAGAAATTTTGCGCGCATTAAAAGCCCAAAAGCCAAGTGAGTTTGACGTTTGGGATGGGGCCAGCGAAGACGATAAGCCACTGACTCAAAAAGAAATGGCTGAAGGCTTGATAGCTCATGAAAAATTAAACCTCTTAACCAGTGACAAAGCTGCCACAGACAATTCCGACCTACCTGTTGAGTTTGTAAAAAATCTAATGCTTGCTAAAGCAGAAGATAAATCTTTGGCAACAAACTTCGTGCCGCGAGCTAAGCCCAAATAAATAGGGGGCTATAGCGACAGCTATTTGGGCAATTGATGAATCTGAGAAATTTAGAAGCAACATGAGCGTTGATTCAATGTATTACACGTGATACATTTATCACAACAAAAGGAGTCACCATGGCTGTTTCCATCAGACTAGCGCCAAACATTGAGCAAAGATTGAATCAATTGGCCGAGCAAACAGGCCGCGCCAAGTCTTACTACCTGCGCGCACTAATTGAAGGCGGCCTAGATGATCTTGAAGATTATTACTTGGCAGACGCTGCCATGGAGCGCATTCGCAAGGGCCAGGAAACACTAATAAGTTCAGACCAGTTGAGGCAAGAACTTGGCCTGGATCATTAATTACACGAGTGCTGCATCCAAGCAGCTTAAAAAATTAGACAAATCCGTTGCTCTGAGATTACTAGACTTCATGGATCAACGGGTTGCATCGGCAGAAGACCCAAGAACATTAGGCAAAAGCTTGAAAGGTCCAAAACTTGGCGAGTATTGGCGCTACAGAGTGGGTGAGTATCGAATCATTTGCAACATTCAAGATGGCCAAGTGTGCATCTTGGTCATCGAAATTGGCAATCGCCAAGACATCTACAAATAAATGGGGTCAGATGCACATTAATTTGGTCAATCGAAGGTGATAAAGGCTAAAGGGGGCTGAACGATTTCTGGTACCCCAGTATGAGGAAGCCCCCTTTAGCCTTTGTCGCCTTTGATTGGCGAAATTCAAACAATTGGGGTCAGAGCACAATTAATTTTGCTTCGCAAATTAATCATGATCTGACCCCAATTGTTTGTGACCCCAATTATTAAATTAATGTTCATCTGACCCCATTTATTTTTGCCACAATGTCCACATTGGAGGCATTCATGAGCGACGTGATCACAGACATCCAGGTTGACGACAAAACAACCCAAGCGTTGCCATTCAAAGCAACCCTCACAGCCAGTGCCGCAGCCAGCTTCCTAGCGGCCTGCGGGGGCGGAGGCGGTAACTCCAGCAGCAGCCCCGTGGTCAACGCCTCCACCGTGAGCGACAAAATAACCTACGCCGCCGACTACGCGGCCGCCAGATTTCTTCAACACGCCCAATTCTCAAGCTCCGAAGCCGACATCACGGCCGTCAAAAACATGGGCGCCAGCGCCTGGCTCGACGCCCAAATGGCCCTGCCCTCCAGCACCGGCGGCTGGGACTGGCTGGCCATGCGCGGCTACAACGTGATTGACAGCAACAAGTTTTACGAAATGGACTACCAAGCCAACTACATGGCCTGGCAACAAATCATGTCCTCGCCCGATGGCGTGCGGCGGCGCATGGCGCTGGCCTTGTCCGAGTTCTTTGTGGTGTCCATCTCGGGCGTGTCCACCATCAGCTGGTCGCAGTTTGCCATGGGCCACTACTGGGACATCTTGTGCAAAAACGCCTTTGGCAACTACCGCCAACTGCTCGAAGAAGTCACCCTCAGCATTGCCATGGGCGAGTTTTTAAACACCCTGGGCAACCAAAAAGAAGACCTTGCCACCGGCCGCCTGCCCGACGAAAACTACTCTCGCGAAGTGATGCAGCTCTTCACCATCGGCCTGCAAAAACTCAACCTCGATGGCACCTTAGACAAAGTCAATGGCGCTGCAGTCGACACCTTCACCCAATCCGACGTGTCCAACTTGGCCCGCGTTTTTACGGGCTACCAGGCCGACGACACCGAAGGCTTTTCCGATACGGTGGTAGCGCCCACTTACAAAGTACGCAACGTGGGCTATACGCGCCGACCCATGGTGCTGAACGCCAACCGGCACTCCATGTTGGAGGCGCGGTTTTTAGGGGCCGTGGTACCGGCCGGCACCGAAGGCAAGGCCGCACTCAAAATAGCTTTAGACACTTTGTTTCAGCATACCAATGTCGGCCCTTTCTTTGGCCGACAAATGATCCAGCGCTTGGTCTGCAGCAACCCCTCGCCCGCCTATGTGGCCCGCGTGGCCACCGTGTTTAACAACAACGGCAAAGGCGTGCGCGGCGATTTGGCGGCGGTGTTCAAAGCCATCTTGACCGACGTGGAAGCCACGCAAGACAGCGGCCTGACCAACCCCAGCTTTGGCAAACTGCGCGAGCCCATGGTACGCGTGGCTCAGTGGGCGCGAACCTTCAAGGTGAGCTCCATCAAAGGCACTTGGAAAATAGGCAACCCCAATTATTCAGCGGTGAACGCGCTGGGCCAAAGCCCTTTGCAAGCGCCGTCGGTGTTCAATTTTTTCAGGCCCGGTTATGTGCCGCCCAACACGTCATTGGCCAGCATGCAATACACGGCGCCCGAGTTTCAGCTGGTGAACGAAAGCACCACGGCCTCGTACATCAATTTTTTGGAAGAGATTTTGGTCAACGGCATTTGGGTTCGCGCGCCCGAGCTCATCACCTCGCCCTCCGACAAAACCGCCACCGACGGCTTCGACATTGCACCCGATTACACGGCCGAGATGAACTTGGCGGGCAACGCACCGGCCCTCTTTGCGCGCTTGAACATGCTGCTGTGCGCCGGCCAATTGTCGGATGCCACCTTGAAAGACATGATCAATGTGTTTGTGGTGGACAAAACCAATTCGGCCAGTAACGACAACAACAAGCGCAGCTACGTGGCCAAGGCCATCATGTTTGTGATGTGTTGTGCCGAATATTTGGTGCAGAAATAACCAGGCAGAGCAGACCATGAACCATCCCACCTCCAACTCTCGCCGCTCTTTTTTACGCCAAGCGGGCCAGCTGTCGCTGACCGGCATGGCCGCACCTTGGCTCGCCAATTTGGCGGCCATTGGCGATGCCGCAGCCTTTAGCGCAACCGATTACAAAGCCTTGGTGTGCGTGTTTTTGCAGGGCGGCAACGACTACGCCAACACCGTGGTGACCTACGACAACGACAGCTACAACAAATACGCCGCCATTCGCGCAGCAGGTGCGGGCAGCAGCGCGTCTGGCGTGGTCTTGTCGCAGTCGGCCTTGGCCGCTACTGAACTCAAACCCACGCAAGCACTTGCAGGCGGAAGAAAGTACGCCTTGCACCCCAGCATGACAGGCTTGGCGCAGCTTTTCAATTCGGGCAAGGCTGCCGTGCAACTCAATGTAGGCCCGCTGGTGGTGCCCCTCACACGCCAACAATACTTCGGCTCCGACCGCGCCAAGTACCCATTGCCGCCCAAACTTTTTTCACACAACGACCAACAATCGGTGTGGCAATCGTCTGCGGCCGAAGGCTCCACGGTGGGCTGGGGCGGGCGCTTCGGCGATGTGGCCATGGGCAACAACAGCAACTCGCTGTTTTCGTGCATTTCTTTGGCGGGCAACAATGTGTTTTTGTCGGGCGACACCGCATTGCAATACCAGTGCAGCACCGACGGCGCCATTGCGGTGCGCTCGGCCACCAACAACTTTTTTTACCAGTCCGAACTCAAGACGGCCTTTCAAGACATGCTGCAAAAAAGCAGTTCGCATTTGTTAGAGAATGTGTACAACACGGTCACCAAGCGCGGCATGAATGCGCAATCCATGGTGACCAATGGCATGGCCGGCGTGTCGCTCAAAACCAGCTTCCCCACGGGCAACAGTTTGGCCGATCAGCTCAAAACCGTGGCCCAACTGATTGGCGCGCGCTCAAGCTTGGGCGCCAAACGCCAGGTGTTCATGGTGATGTTGGGCGGCTTTGATTTGCACGATTATTTGGACACGCGGCATGGCCCTTTGCTGACCCAAGTGGACCAGGCCATGACGGCGTTTTACCAAGCCACCGTGGAGCTGGGCGTGGCCAACCAAGTGACCAGTTTTACAGCGTCCGATTTTGGCCGCACGCTCACATCGAATGGCGACGGCTCCGACCACGGCTGGGGTTCGCACCATTGGATGGTGGGCGGCGCGGTGAAGGGCGCGGCGTTTTATGGCACACCGCCGCCGGTGAGTGTGGGCGACACCACTGCCGCGGAGGACCAATGGCATGTAGGCCAAGGCAGGCTCTTGCCCAGCACATCAGTAGACCAATACGCCGCCACGCTGGCCAAGTGGTTTGGCGTGAGCAGCACCGAGCTGCCCTTGGTGCTGCCCAACCTCAAAAACTTTGACATCACCGGCTATCCCACCGACTTGGGGTTCCTCTAAACAGAATTGGGGTCAAGCAAATTGGGCTGCCAGCGAATTGGGGTCAGATGAACATTAATTTGGTCAATCAGGGGCAACAAAGGCTAAGGGGGGCTTCCTCATACTGGAGTACCAGAAATCGTTCAGCCCCCCTTAGCCTTTGTCACTCCTGATTGGAAATTAATGTTCATCTGACCCCAATTTGCTGGCTGGCCCCAATTTTCAGAACAATTTAGGCACAAAAATCAAAGCGCCCACCACCGCGGCGCCTATGCTGCAAATTAAAACAGCAGCCGCGGCCACATCCTTGGCCTGGCCCGCTGTGGCGTGCCAATCGGGGCTGGCCAAGTCGACTGCTTTTTCAATGCCCGTGTTCATGGCTTCGGCGCCCAAGACCACGCTGATGGCCAACACCACGGCCACCCACTCCATCGTGCTGATTTGAAAATACACACCCAATGCAACAGCCACCGCGGCCAAGGCCACATGGATGAGCGCATTGGGCTCTTGCAAAAACACCTTGATGCCGCGCACTGAATGCCTGAAAGAATGCAAACGAGAAATTGATTTTTTAGACATGACAGTTCATCTCAGCTCAGCCACCCCAGATGGCTGAGCTTGCAGTTTCTAAATTAGCATGACATCAGCTTACAAGCCATGCGATTAAAACAAGGGCGTTTTCCAAACGACTGCCAGGCCCGATTTTGCAGGCATGAGTGAGACCTGACCACCCGACACCGGATGGGTGAAATACTCAGCCGAAAAAACACCCAAGCCAGCACCCGCCAACACATCGTGTGCGTAATGCTTGTCGGCCTTCACGCGGGCCAGCGCCGTAAAGCCAGCCACAGCGTACAAATAAGGCGAGAACTCGGCGTCGTATCGCTTGTCCATGAAATGCGCCGCCGCAAAAGCAACGGCAGCGTGACCAGAAGGAAAGCCGTCAATGCCAGAGCCGTCTGGGCGTTTTTCATGAATCACTGACTTCAGCACTTCAGACGCCGCAAATGCAGAGCCCAATGTGTAGCTGAGTTCTTTAAAGCCTTCCGTATCGCCTTTGACGTAGACATTGCCAAGGGCCACCAAGGGCAAGCCAATGGCCGTCACGTCTGATGCGGAGCCCCAAGTTTTGGGCCCGCCCGCATTGGCCACACAAGCCGTGGCGAGTGTCAGGCTCAAGATGAGAAACTGTCTAAGTTTCAAAGTTTTTTTCATGGCTTGTTTGCGCTAGCAGGCGCAACGGGCGCAGCGGGTGCAACGGGCGCAGCGGGCGTAGCAGGTGCAGGTGCCTCAGCAGGCGCAGCAGTGGGCGCGGGTGCCGGCGTATGCACAGCCTCAGAGCCATGCTTCTCACCAGTCATGTCAACGTTGTCGCCGCCTTTAGAAATCACAAACAAAGCCAGACCAGCAAACACAGCAAAACCAACAGCAATTTTCCACATAACTTATCTCCAAAAAAAGAACGGGGGCTCAATAAATGGGGTCAGATGAACATTAATTTGGTCAATCAGAGGGGCTAAAGGCTAAAGGGGGCTGAACGATTTCTGGTACCCCAGTATGAGGAAGCCCCCTTTAGCCTTTAGCCCCTTTGATTGGAAATTAATGTTCATCTGACCCCATTTATTGATGTTCATCTGACCCCAATTAAAAAACCCTCCACTAGGGAGGGTTTGAATGTAGCACCGGGAAAGCCCCGGTTGGCTTACAAATTAATCGTTGGCAAAAATGTCAACGTCTTTGGTCTCTTTGATGAACAAGCCACCAATGACCACCGTAGCGCCCGCAATGATGATGGGGTACCACAAGCCGTTGTACATGTCACCTGTCTGCGCCACGATCGCGAAAGCAGTTGTAGGCAGCAAACCACCAAACCAGCCGTTACCGATGTGGTAGGGCAAAGACATGGACGTGTAGCGAATGCGTGTGGGGAACATCTCCACCAACATGGCAGCAATCGGGCCGTACACCATGGTGACCAAGATCACCAAGTAAGTCAGGATCACAATCACTTTGACCTTGTCAAACTTGGCCATGTCGGCCTTGGGCGGATAGCCAGCAGCCTTCAAAGCAGCGCCCAAATTGGCCGCAAACAAAGTGGTGCCCGCTGTTTTCTCGTTGCTCAAATCTTTGACAGACTTGTTGGCAGCTTCCAAAGCTTTGGGGTCTTGTGGTGTGGCAGCCATCAGATCAGCCACTTTGGCTTCGGCTTTGGCCTTGGCTTCGGCAATGTCTTCGGGGGTGTACTTCACCTTCACCAAAGTCTCGCCCACCTTGATGGTGGCTTGTGTGCCGGCAGGAGCCACTTCATTAGAGTAGCTCACAGAAGCCGCAGCCAAACGCTGCTTGGCAACGTCGCAAGAAGAAGTGAACTTCTTGGTGCCTGTGGGGTTGAACTGGAATGAGCACTCAGCAGGATCGGCTGTCACCACCACCTTGGCGTTGGCTTGTGCGGCGGCCAAATCTGGATTGGCAGCAGCGGTCAAGGCTTGGAACACTGGGAAGTAAGTGACAGCGGCCAAGAAGCAACCGGCCAAGATGATGGGCTTGCGGCCAATCTTGTCAGACAAGGTGCCAAAGACCAAGAAGAACGGCGTGCCGATGATGAGGGAAACAGCCACCATGATGTTGGCTGTCGGGCCGTCTACTTTGAGTGCTTGTGTCAAGAAGAACAAAGCGTAGAACTGGCCTGAATACCAAACCACAGCTTGACCGGCGGTTAAACCGACCAAAGCCAAGATCACAATTTTCAAGTTTTTCCATTGACCGAAAGACTCGGACAAAGGTGACTTAGATGTTTTGCCTTCTGCCTTCATTTTGGCAAAAGCAGGTGACTCGTTCATACTCAAACGGATGTAGACCGACACGGCCAACAACAAAATTGAGACCAAGAACGGAACGCGCCAGCCCCACTCGGCAAAGGCTTCTTCACCGGTGTAGGTCCGCACACCCAAAATCACCATGAGCGACAAGAACAAGCCCAAAGTGGCTGTGGTTTGAATCCATGAAGTGAATGCACCACGCTTGCCCATAGGAGCGTGCTCGGCCACATAAGTAGCAGCACCACCGTACTCACCACCCAATGCCAAGCCTTGCAACAAGCGCAAGCAGATCAGGATGACAGGAGCGGCCACGCCAATGCTGGCGTAGTTAGGGAGCAAACCCACGATGAACGTGGAAATACCCATGATCAGGATGGTGACCAAGAAGGTGTACTTGCGGCCAATCATGTCGCCCAAGCGGCCAAAGAAAATGGCGCCAAAAGGACGAACAATGAAACCGGCGGCAAAAGCCAAGAGCGCAAAAATGAAGGCAGAGCCTTCGTCCAAACCGCTGAAGAATTGTTTCGCAATGATTGCGGCAAGTGAACCGTACAAGTAAAAGTCGTACCACTCAAACACGGTGCCCAAGGACGAAGCGAAGATAACTTTCTTCTCTTCGGCCGACATCGGACGGGGATCTGCTGTAGCCATAGAGCTGTCTCCAAAAAATAGCCCTCGACACGAAGGCTTGGGCGCATTCTTGGTGTGAGCTCTGACCTCCCTCTGACACCAAACCAACAGAAACTGACAAATTAAGGTGAAACCCTTGGTTTTAATTTTGCGATGCAGGATAGGACGCAATCACAAGGGTAAGCCCCTAGGTCTTTAAAGGCACTCATAATCTTTCAATGACTGACTTTCTAAGCCCCACTCAATTTGCCTTGCGCGTTAAACGACTCCGATGGGCACTCTTGGGGCTGTGGGCCAGCGTCACATTTGGCACCGCTTTTTTTGCGCGTGATTTGAACTTCATGTGGCAGGACCGGCCGTTTGGATTTTGGATGGCGGCGCAGGGTTCTGTGTTGATATTTTTGGCCATCACGGTGCTCTATGCCGTGTTGGTGAACCGCTGGGAAAAGCGCGCAACCAGACCTTAACTTTGCACGAGCCGCTCGGCGCAACGCACTTGAATGCGTTGCCACACCTGGCGCTGCTGCTCGCTTTGCATCTGACCCCACGCTGCCACTTCGTCTAGCGTGCGCAAGCAGCCTTCACACAGGCCATCTTTGGGATGCACCACGCACACCGAAACACAGGGCGATGGCACGTGCAAAGTATCAGACGCCAACACATGACCGGCGCGAACTTGAAGGCGCGAATAAATGCTCATGGCCTGATTTTTAAGCCGTTGCAGCCGCATGTCAAACGCGCGCCTCAGACTCGCGCTTGGCCAACATGGCATTGGCCACGCGCGAGTTGGATTTGCGTTGCAAAAACTGACTGATGTAATGGCCCGCGTCCACCAGCTTGTCGAGGTCAATGCCAGTGTCGATGGCCAAGCCATGCAGCATGTACACCACGTCTTCGGTGGCCACATTGCCGGTGGCGCCTTTGGCAAAAGGGCAGCCGCCCAGGCCAGCCACCGAGGTATCAAAATGCCACACACCCACCTCCAAAGACGCCAAGGTATTGGCCAATGCTTGACCATACGTGTCATGAAAATGGCCGGCCACATGGTTGATGTCGTAGTGCTTTAAGGTGGCTTCTAGGGCGGCTTGAACTTTGCGCGGCGTGCCCACGCCGATGGTGTCGGCCACGCCAATGTGCTGCACGCCAATGGCCTTCATACGCTGCGCCAAACGCGCCACATTGGCCGCAGGCACATCGCCTTCGTAAGGGCAGCCCGCAATGCACGACATGGCACCGCGCACCGCAATGCCTGCAGCCAGCGCAGCCTCGACCACCGGTGCAAAACGATCGATGCTTTCGTCAATGCTGCAGTTGATGTTCTTCTGACTGAAGGCTTCGCTGGCAGCGGCAAACACCACAATTTCGTGCGGCTGGCTTTGCACCGCGGCCAAGTAGCCTTGCAGATTGGGCGTGAGCACTGAATAGCGCACGTCATTTTGGCGATGGATACCGGCCATGACTTGGGCGTTGTCGGCCATTTGCGGCACCCACTTGGGGCTGACAAAACTGGTGACCTCAATTTCTTTCAAGCCGGCCTGTTGCAACAAATGCACGAGCTCAATTTTGATGGCCGCGGGCACCATTTGCTTTTCGTTTTGCAGGCCGTCGCGGGGGCCTACATCGATCAGTTGAACGCGTGAAGGAAGGGTCATGCGGGTACTTTACTCAATTTGTGTGGCATTTGCTGTGATGGATGTTTCATGCCAGCGAGAGCAAGGCCGCCCCCTCCACAATTTGATCGCCCGGCGCATACAAAATCTCGGTCACTTGCCCATCTTGGGGCGCCATGATGGTGTGCTCCATTTTCATGGCTTCCATCACGGCCAAGCTTTGACCCGCCTTCACAGAGTCGCCCACCTTCACGGCAATGGACACCACCTTGCCAGGCATGGGCGCCGTCAGGCCGCCCTGCTTGTCTTGCGCGCCATCTTCAAATGCCAAGGGATGGATACACCGGATGCGCGTGGCCCCTTGCGCCGTAAACACATGCGACCACTCGGCCACTTGGCCGGGCTTGCCTTGCTGCAATATGACGTCGCTGGTGATGCGTTGGCCTTGCCATGTGACATTCAATGCGGGTGCCACAGAGAATTCAAAATGGTCGGCAGGGTTTTCAGCATTGGGACCTGCATCGGTGCCCCATGTGAGGTGCATGTTGGCTTTGAGAGCATTGACTGAAGCTTGGCCTGATGATTGGCTTGATGCTTGTCTCGTTACATCACTTTCATGCCCATAACGCAGCCAAGCCACATGCTTCTGACCTGCAAATTCAAAGACAAATCTGCGCAGGGTTTCGGCATGCGATTGCCAGCCATCTGTTTGGCTAAATGGATCTTGGCCTTGCGTCAATTGTTCTTGGTACAAGGTGTGCGCCACCACCGCAGCGGCGGCCACATTCAAGCCCACGCGCTCTTGGTTGAACAGCACGTCTGCTTCGCGCGGAATGAGGGCGGTGTCTAAACGCGCTTCTGCAAACGAGGGGCTTTGCACAACGTACCTTAAAAACTGCACATTGGTGGCCAGGCCCACCACCTGCGTTTGCGCCAAAGCTTGATCGAGCAAGGCCAGCGCTTGCTCGCGCGTGTCGCCATGCACAATGAGCTTGGCCACCATAGAGTCGTAAAAAGGGCTGATGCTGTCGCCCTGCCGCACGCCATCGTCAAAGCGCACAGTGCCTCTTTCAAACGACGTGTGCGCAGGTTTTTTGTAAACCTGCAATTGACCGGTGGCAGGCAAGAAATGATTGTCTGGGTTTTCTGCGCAAATGCGCGCTTCAATGGCGTGGCCCTTCAGCTGTATTTGGTCTTGCTGCAACGGCAGAGGCTGGCCACTGGCCACACGCAATTGCCACTCGACCAAGTCCAAGCCCGTGACCGCTTCTGTGACGGGATGTTCCACTTGCAAACGCGTGTTCATCTCCATGAAGAAAAAGGTCATGGCCACTTGGCCTGTGGCCGGGTTGTGGCGCTGTTCCACAATGAATTCGACTGTGCCTGCGCCCACATAATTCACGGCACGCGCGGCCGCCACAGCCGCCTCGCCCATTTGCTGCCGAAGGGTGTCAGACAATCCGGGGGCAGGCGCTTCTTCCAAAACCTTTTGATGACGCCGCTGAACCGAGCAATCGCGTTCCATGAGGTACACGCAATTGCCTTGCGTGTCGGCAAACACTTGGATTTCGATGTGGCGCGGACGCTGCACATATTTTTCAATCAGCACCGCTTGATCGCCAAAGCTGTTTTGCGCTTCGCGTTGGCACGACGCCAGTGCTTCGGCAAAGTCTGCCGATGATTCGACAATGCGCATGCCTTTGCCACCGCCGCCGGCACTGGCTTTGATGAGCACAGGATAGCCAATCCGATCGGCTTCAAGTTGCAACAGCGCTGGGTTTTGATCGGCACCGTGATAGCCCGGCACCAAAGGCACACCGGCCTTTTCCATGAGTTGCTTGGATTCTGCTTTGAGGCCCATGGCCTGAATGGCCGACGCGGGTGGGCCAATGAACACCAAGCCCGCTGCGGCACAGGCCTTGGCAAAGGCTTCGTTCTCGCTTAAAAATCCATAGCCTGGGTGAATGGCTTGAGCCCCTGTGGCCAGCGCGGCTTCTATGATTTTTTCCCAACGCAAGTAGCTGTCTTTGGGGGCCGAGCCGCCCACATGAATGGCTTCGTCGCAAGCGGCCACATGCTTGGCGGTGTCATCGGCATCAGAGTACACCGCCACCGTTTGAATGCCCATGCGCTTGGCCGAGGCCGCCACTCGGCAGGCTATTTCGCCGCGGTTGGCAATCAGGATTTTTTTGAACATAGAGCGCCTTTACGAAGGGGTGGTCCAAGCAGGTGGACGCTTTTGCAAGAACGATTGCACGCCCTCTTTGCCTTCGTCACTGGCACGAATGTCTGCAATGCGTTTGGCCGTTTCAATGCGCAGGGCTTCGTCAATGGGCATACCCGCGACGTCTTGCACCAAGCGCTTGCAAGCGCGCACCGCCTGCGGGCCATTGCCACACAGGGTGCTGACCATGTCGGCCACTTTGGCATCCAAAGTGTCGGGCGTGCACAGCTCGTGCACCAGGCCCATGGCGTGTGCTTGCGTGGCTGAAAATTTTTCGGCCGTGAGCATGTAGCGCTTGGCCGCTTGGGCGCCCATGGCCCGCACCACGTAAGGGCTGATGGTGCCGGGCAGCAAACCCAAGCGGGCTTCCGACAAACAAAAATTGACATTGTCGGACGCCACCAGCACATCGCACACCGAGGCTAAGCCCAAGCCGCCGGCATAGCAGTCGCCTTGCACGCGGCCCACAATGGGCACCGGGCATTGGTCCAAGGTCCAGAGCATGTCGGCCAGCTTTTGGGCATCGGCCAGGTTTTCAGCCCAACTGTAATCGGCCATGCTGCGCATCCAATGTAAGTCGGCACCGGCACAAAATGCTTTGCCATGCGCGCCCAACACAATGGCGCGCACATGGGCGTCTTGCGACAAAATTTGAAAGGTGGCGGTGAGCTCTGCAATCACGTCGTCGTTGAACGCATTGCGCACGTCGGGCCGATTGAGCCACACCTCGACCACCCACTGAGAGGGGCGGCGGATGTCAAGGGTGTTTAAGTGTTGGGGCATGAAGCTTCACATCCTAAAAATACCAAACTGCGTGTCTTCAATGGGCGCATTGAGTGAGGCCGACAGGCCCAGCGCCAACACGCGGCGTGTGTCTGCCGGATCAATGATGCCGTCGTCCCACAGACGTGCACTGGCGTAATAAGGATGCGACTGCGTGCCAAACTGATCGAGCACAGGCTGCTTGAAGGCTGCTTCTTCTTCGGCACTCCAAGTGCCGCCGCGCGCCTCAATGCCATCGCGCTTCACGGTGGCCAAGACGCCCGCCGCTTGCTCGCCGCCCATCACACAAATGCGCGCGTTGGGCCACATCCACAAAAAGCGCGGGCTGAAAGCGCGGCCGCACATGCCGTAATTGCCCGCCCCAAAACTGCCGCCAATGATGACCGTGAACTTGGGCACCTTGGCAGTGGCCACCGCGGTCACCATCTTGGCGCCGTTGCGCGCAATGCCTTCGTTTTCGTATTTGCGGCCCACCATAAAGCCGGTGATGTTTTGCAAAAATACCAGCGGCACTTTGCGTTGGCAGCACAGCTCAATAAAGTGCGCGCCCTTGAGCGCCGACTCTGAAAACAAAATGCCGTTGTTGGCAATGATGCCCACCGGCATGCCTTCAATGTGCGCAAAGCCGCACACCAAGGTGGGGCCAAAGCGCGCTTTGAATTCTGCAAACTCGCTGCCGTCCACAATGCGCGCAATGATTTCGCGCACGTCAAACGGTTTGCGGCTGTCGGAGGGAATGACGCCATACAACTCTTTGGCGTCGTACAAAGGTGGCGCGGGTTCACGCAGTTGCAACTCGATGTGTTTTTTGCGGTTAAGAGTGCCCACCGCTTGGCGCGCCAAAGCCAAGGCATGGGCGTCGTTTTGCGCCAAGTGATCGGCCACACCCGACAAGCGGGTGTGCACATCGCCCCCGCCCAAGTCTTCGGCACTGACCACCTCGCCCGTGGCCGCTTTGACCAAAGGCGGGCCGCCCAAAAAGATGGTGCCCTGGTTTTTGACAATGATGGCTTCATCGCTCATGGCCGGCACATAGGCGCCACCGGCTGTGCAACTGCCCATGACCACTGCAATTTGGGGAATGCCCAAAGCACTCATGTTGGCTTGGTTGTAAAAAATACGGCCAAAGTGATCGCGATCGGGAAACACCTCGTCTTGGTTGGGCAGATTGGCGCCGCCCGAATCGACCAAATAAATACAAGGTAAATTGTTTTGCTGCGCCACTTCTTGCGCGCGCAAATGTTTCTTCACCGTCATGGGGTAATAGGTGCCGCCCTTCACAGTGGCGTCGTTGCAAACCACCATGCAGTCCACCCCATTGACGCGGCCAATGCCCGCAATCATGCCCGCGCAAGGCGCATCTTCCAGGCCGTCTTTGTTCAGGTACATGGCGTGTGCGGCCAAGGGCGCCAGCTCTAAAAAAGGTGTGCCTGGGTCGAGCAGCATTTGCACACGTTGACGGGGCGGCAACTTGCCGCGCGCCACATGCTTGGCCATGGCTTTCTCGCCGCCACCGGCCGCCGATTTTTGAAGTTGCAGACGCAGGTCGTCCACGGCCGCTTGCAATGCAGCGGCATTGGCCAAGAACTCTGCCGAGCGATGGTTAAGCTGTGTTTGAATCACCGTCATGTCTGAATTCTCCTGGTGCGCCAACACCTTGTGGGGCCTCAATGGATCAAGCTTGCATCAAGCCAGCGCGCGTTGAATGATGATTTTTTGCACGTCGCTGGTACCTTCGTAAATTTGGCACACACGCACATCGCGGTAAATGCGCTCCACCGGAAAATCGCTCACCACGCCATAACCGCCCAAGGTTTGAATGGCGGCGCTGCAAACTTTTTCGGCGGTTTCGCTGGCAAACAACTTGGCCATGGCGGCTTCTTTGAGGCAAGGCAAGCCGGCATCGCGCAAGGTGGCGGCGTGCCACATGAGTTGGCGCGCGGCTTCGAGTTGGGTGGCGCAGTCGGCCAATCTAAAGCCCACGGCTTGATGGTTAAAGATGGCGGTGCCAAAGCTTTCGCGCTGCTTGGCGTACTCAATGGCCACCTCCAAAGCGCTGCGTGCCATGCCAATGCTTTGTGCGGCAATGCCAATGCGGCCGCCTTCTAAAGCCGACAACGCAATCTTGTAGCCTTCGCCTTCTTGGCCAATCAAATTCTCAACGGGCACTTCGCAGTTTTCAAAATTAATTTGTGCGGTGTCTGAAGAGTGCTGCCCAATTTTGTCTTCCAAACGCGCCACCACATAGCCAGGTGTGGCCGTGGGCACAATGAAGGCACTCAAGCCTTTTTTACCCGCCGCTTTGTCGGTGACGGCCAAGACAATGGCCACATCGCCATGTTTGCCACTGGTAATGAACTGCTTCACGCCATTGAGCACATACGCGTCGCCTTGGCGTGTGGCCGTGGTTCGGATGGCCGAGGCGTCGGAGCCCACGTGCGGTTCTGTCAAACAAAACAAGCCCAACAACTCGCCTTGGGCCAAACGCGTGAGCCATGTTTTCTTTTGCGCATCGTTGCCGTAGCGCATCAGGATGGCATTCACCGGGCAGTTGGTGACGCTGATGGTGGTGCTCACACCGCCATCGCCTGCGGCAATTTCTTCCAGCACCAAGCCCAATGTGAGGTAGTCGAGGTTGGCGCCGCCTAAGTCTTCCGGCACGCAAATGCCGTAGGCCCCCAACGCGGCCAAGCCTTTGTGCGCGGCCTTAGGAAACTCGTGCGTTTTGTCCCAGGTGGGCGCATGTGGCCAGAGTTCTTCTTTGGCAAACGCGCGCACGGCGTCTCGAATCATTTCTTGGTCGGGCGTGAGCAGCATGGTGGCCTTTGAAAAATGTATTAAATAATTTCAAGGGCCACAGCCGTACCTTCACCGCCGCCAATGCACAAAGTGGCCAAGCCTTTTTTCAGGCCGCGTGCTTTGAGCGCATGAATGAGCGTGACCATGATGCGCGCGCCCGATGCGCCAATGGGATGGCCCAAAGCGCACGCACCGCCATTCACATTGACTTTGTCGTGCGGCACATTGAGCTCTTTCATGAGGGCCATAGGCACCACGGCAAAGGCTTCGTTCACTTCCCACAAATCGACATCGCTCACTTGCCAACCGGCTTTGGCCAAGGCTTTTTGGGTGGCGCCCACAGGGGCCGTTGCAAACCACTCGGGCTCTTGCGCGTGCGTGGCGTGGCTCACGATGCGGGCCAAGGGTTGGCAGCCCAGTTTGTCGGCCGTGCTTTGGCGCATCATGACCAAGGCCGCGGCGCCATCGTTGATGGACGAGCTAGAAGCCGCCGTGATGGTGCCGTCTTTTTTAAACGCAGGTTTGAGCGACGTGATCTTGTCTAGCTTCACTTTGCCGGGGCCTTCGTCAATGCTGACCACGGTTTCGCCGGCCCGCGTTTTAACGGTGATGGGCGTGATCTCTGCTTGGAATGCGCCTGAAGCGGTGGCTGCTTTAGCGCGTTCCACACTGGCGGTGGCAAACGCGTCTTGCTCGGCGCGCGTAAAGCTGTACTTGGCAGCGCAGTCTTCGCCAAAGGTGCCCATGGAGCGGCCCGATTCGTAGGCGTCTTCCAAGCCATCGAGCATCATGTGATCGTAGAGTTTGTCGTGGCCCATGCGATAGCCACCGCGGCCTTTGAGCATGAGGTAAGGCGCGTTGGTCATGCTTTCCATGCCGCCGGCCACCAACACGTCGTGCGAGCCCGCCATCAACATGTCGTGCGCAAACATGGCCGCGCGCATGCCCGAGCCACACATCTTGGACAAGGTGACAGCGCCTGCGCTCTTGGGTAAACCGCCTTTGAAACCAGCCTGACGCGCAGGCGCTTGGCCTTGGCCCGCCATGAGGCAATTGCCAAACAGCAGCTCCGTGACCAGCTCGGCGCTGAACTGCGAGCCATGGGCCGCGCGCTCTAAGGCGGCCTTGATGGCCGCGCCGCCCAAATCGTGGGCCGACAAGCTGGCAAAGTCGCCTTGAAAACTGCCCATGGGCGTACGGGCTGCGCTCACAATCACAATGGGGTCATGCGGGGTGTTCATTGGAATGCCTTCTGTTGACGAATGGATGGGGTCATTGATTAAGGTGTGAGTTGGCGCGGATAGCGCTTCAGGGCACCCCGAAACACATCCACCACCTCTTCGGCGTTGGTCATGGTGACGTTCATGTCTTTCACCAAGCCATCATTCAGGCCATACACCCAGCCATGCACCGCCACTTTTTGGCCGCGGCTCCAGGCGTCTTGCATCACATTGGACAAAGCCACATTGCCCACTTGCTCAATCACGTTCATCTCGCACATGGCGTCTTCAAGCTCTTGTTGCGGCAGGTGATTGAGGCGCTGGCGATGGCGCAAGCGCACATCTTGCACGTGCCGCAGCCAGTTGTCGGCCAAGCCAATGCGCGTGCCGCGCGTGGCGGCCAGCACACCACCACAGCCGTAGTGGCCCACCACCATGATGTGCTCGACCTTGAGCGCATCGACCGCGTATTGAATGACCGACAAGGCATTGAGGTCGGAGTGCACTACCAAGTTGGCCACATTGCGATGCACAAACACCTCGCCCGGCTCGAGCCCCGTGATTTGATTGGCTGGCACGCGGCTGTCGGAGCAACCAATCCACAAATATTTGGGCGATTGCTGCTGCGCCAAATGGTTAAAGAAGCCAGGTTGCTCACGCTCCATGCGTTGGGCCCAAGCGCGGTTGTTGTCAAACAGGTGGGAAAGGTGTTGTGTGCTCATAAGCCCATTGTCTCATCAGCATGTTTCTGAAAACAACTCGCGGCCAATGAGCATGCGCCTGATTTCGCTGGTGCCCGCGCCAATTTCGTACAGCTTGGCATCGCGCCACAGGCGGCCCAAGGGATAGTCGTTGATGTAGCCATTGCCACCAAATATTTGCACACCCTCGCCCGCCATCCAAGTGGCTTTTTCGGCACACCACAAAATAACGCTGGCGCAATCTTTGCGAACTTCACGCACATGGTCTGTGCCCAGCATGTCGAGGTTTTTGCCCACCGTGTAACAAAACGCGCGGCCAGCTTGCAGCACGGTGTACATGTCGGCCACCTTGCCTTGAATGAGCTGAAACTCGCCAATGCTTTGGCCAAACTGCTTGCGATCGTGAATGTACGGAATGACGTTGTCCATGACCGCTTGCATGATGCCCAAGGGACCCGCGGCCAGCACCGCGCGCTCATAGTCCAAACCGCTCATGAGCACCTTGGCCCCCATGTTGAGGCCGCCCAAAATATTCTCGGCTGGCACCTCCACGTTTTGAAACACCAACTCACCAGTGTGGCTGCCGCGCATGCCCAATTTGTCGAGCTTCTGCGCAATGGAGAAACCCTTCATGTTTTTTTCAATCAAGAAGGCCGTGACGCCGCGCGCGCCCATCTCGGGTTCGGTTTTGGCATACACCACCAAGGTGTCGGCGTCGGGCCCGTTGGTGATCCACATTTTGTTGCCATTCAAAACGTAGTAACCGCCTTTGTCTTCGGCCTTCAACTTCATGCTGATGACGTCGGAGCCTGCACCTGGCTCGCTCATGGCCAGCGCACCCACATGCTCACCGCTGATGAGCTTGGGCAAGTATTTTTGCTTCTGGGCTTCCGAGCCATTGCGCTTGATTTGGTTGACGCACAAATTGCTGTGAGCGCCATACGACAAGCCCACACTGGCCGAGGCACGCGAGATTTCTTCCATGGCAATCATGTGGGCCAAGTAGCCCATGCCCGCGCCGCCATCGGCTTCTGGCACCGTGATGCCCAACACCCCCACCTCGCCCATCTTGCGCCACAAGTCCATGGGAAACTGATCGGTGCGGTCAATCTCGGCCGCACGCGGCGCAATTTCGGCTTGCGCAAAATCGCGCACAGCATCGCGCAAAGCATCGATGTCTTCACCCAATTGGAAATTCAGTCCTGGCATGTTCATGATGGGGTCTCCGATGAATCAAGAAACTTTGGAGTCCTTAGACTCTTTGGAATCTTTGGAATCTTTGGAATCTTTTGATTTTTTAACACTGGGTTTTTCAACGCGCATCAACAAATTGCGTGCTTCCTTTTCGTGCGTTTTAACCTCTTCCAAAGTGGCATGCAAGTCGGCCAACTGCGACTCCAATTGCTGCCGATGCTCGGCCAACACAATCAAAAACTTTTTAAGCTGCGGCCCGGTATCGCGCGGGCTGTCGTACATGTCAATCAGCTCCTTGCCCTCTTTGAGCGACAAGCCCAAACGCTTGGCCCGCAAGGTGAGCTTGAGCCGCGTCCGGTCGCGCGCTGAATAAATGCGGTTGCGGCCCCCAGGGCCAGAGCGCTCGGGCTCTAACAGCCCCATGTCTTCGTAAAAACGAATGGCCCGGGTAGTGAGGTCAAACTCTTTGGCCAGGTCGCTGATTGAATATTGCGTTGCCATTCCGACTGCTTTCCTGCTTGCGCACTGGCCACAAAATGTGTTCATCCGTGCGACTGACAATGCCTCAAATGTAATTGACGTTTACGTCAACGTCAATCTCATTCAGCTGAGAAGAATGGTTCAAGCCCAATTGGCCAAATTCTCTTTTTGCAAAGATTTACGCCGTTCCACATGGTCCGGCAATATCCCGGCCACCACCTTCCAAAACGCCGGACTGTGATTCATCTCGTGTAAATGCGCCAACTCATGAACCACCACATAGTCAATGGCCTCGGGCTTCAAATGAATCAAGCGCCAATTTAAACGAATGGCGCCATCCACCCTGGCACTGCCCCAGCGCGAACCCGCATTTGACAAGCTCAAACGACGCCACTGCACATTCATTTGCGGCGCAAAAAAATTCAAGCGGCTTTCAAACAAAATCTTGGCCTCCCGCATCAACCAAGCCTGCACCGCATCCCTAATTTGAGAGGGCTCCGCGCTGTGCGGCAAAGCCAACATCAACTGGCGCTGCGCATTCAATTCACTTCGCCCAACTTCTGGGCTTAAACACAAATGAATGGGGGCGCCCAAATAATCCAAACTGGCCCCTTCACGCCACTCAATTTGCCGGATGTTTTTTTGCCGCTCTTGCATCTCAGCCCACTTGCGCAGCACCCACTCGCCACGCTCTTGCAGGCCCAACTCAACCTCTTTCAGGGTGACCCACTTAGGCGCTCGCACTTCTAGCCCATCGGGTCCCACCACAAAGCCAATGGAGCGCCTGCGAACACGCTGAAAAAAATAAGCCACACGCATGCCCTCTAACACCGCTTCGCGATTGGCGCGTGGGTGGGCAATGAGCACCTTGTTTGAAAGAGGGGGCGGCGCGGGCTCGGCTGGGGGACTGATGAAATCTAAAACCAATTGGAGCGGGTTGCGCATCATGGTGTTTGCGTTAGGCGTCGATGTCTTGATCGGTCTTCGGATGGGCGTGAACCGCTGCCATGGCGGGGCCATCGGTGTAGGCCTCTGGGTCCAATCGACGCATTTCGGACTCAATCCAATGTTCCACTTCTTGCATCAACTCTTCAGGCTGTCGGCCCACGCTGGAAATGGGCTTGCCAATCGAGATATCGACAATGCCAGGCCTCTTCACAAAAGCCTTGGTGGGCCAGCATTTGGCCGATGTGACCGCAATGGGAATGACCGACACGCCGGTCTCGACAGCCAAGCGAGTGCCGCCGGTTTTGTAAACGCCTTTTTGGCCACGTGGAATGCGTGTGCCTTCGGGAAACATGATGACCCACACGCCTTGTTCCATCAAACGTTTGCCTTGCGTGACCACCTTGTGAAAGGCTTGCGCGCGTTGGCTTCGGTCGATGTGAATCATGTCCATGCGGGCCATGGCCCAGCCAAAAAAAGGCACACTCAGCAATTCTTTTTTAAACACATAGGCCAGCGGGTGCGGCATGATGGCCGGCATCAAAAAGGTCTCCCAAGTGGACTGGTGCTTCACCAACAAGATGACCGGGTCTTTGGCGCCCAAAGGCAAATTCTCCATGCCTGTGATGCGGTTTTGAATGCCCAAAATAAAAGTGCCACTGTCGATGGCATTTTTAAGCCAGCGCGCGCACCACCAGTACAAACGACTGCTACTGATGAACCAAGAGGCCACCACCACCACCAAGGCCCAAGGAATAACCGTGACGGTCATCCACACCATGTGCAGCACCGAGCGAATGAAGTTCATGTGGCGGGCTCCATGGATTTTTTCAACAGCATATCGACAAACGCTTGGAGGTCGGTGTGCATTTGCGTGCTGGCAGGAAATGTTGGCGGTAAGGGACTGCCTCGAAGCGCTTCCGACTTGCCCGTTAGCACCAAATGCGGCGTACAACCGGCGGCTTCAGCGGCTTGCATGTCGCGCAAACTGTCGCCCACAAAAGGCACGTCTGTGATGTCAATGCCAAAACGTTCGGCCACTTGGTCGAGCAAACCTGGCAAGGGTTTGCGGCAGGTGCACGCGTCTTCGGGCGTGTGCGGGCAATAAAAAATAGCGTCAATGCGCCCACCCACCGCCGCCAATTGCTTGAACATCTGCTTGTGAATGGCGTTGAGAGATGCCACATCCATGAGGCCGCGGCCCAAGCCCGATTGGTTGGTGGCCAAAACCACGTGATAGCCCGCGTGGTTCAAGCGCCCAACGGCTTCCAAAGCACCTGGCAAGGCTTTCCATTCTTCGGGGCTTTTGATGTACTCATCACTGTCGTGATTGAGGGTGCCATCGCGATCGAGAATGACCAATTTGAGGCTACGGTCCATGGCGTTTGAAATCCTTCTCGGTGTTTAAGCCAAGCGCGACAAATCGGCCACGCGGTTCATGGCCACATGCAAGCACTTGAGCAATCCTTGGCGGTTCAAACGCACGTCCATCTCTTCGGCGTTCACCATCACGTCGTCAAAGAACGCATCGACAGGCGCGCGCAAGGCGGCCAAAGTTTGCAAAGAGCCCGTGTAGTCGCCAGCATTGAACAGCGCTTCCGATTCGGGCAACAAGCGTTGCATGGCGTGATGCAAATCTTGCTCGGCGGTTTCTGTGAGCAAGGCAGGGTTGACATGCGCGTCCACGTCATCGGCCTTCTTCAATATGTTGCCAATGCGCTTGTTGGCGGCCGCCAAGGCGGGGCTTTCGGGCAAGGCCGCAAAGGCGCGCACAGCGGCCAGCAGTTTGGGAATTTGGCCAAAACGCGCGGGGTGCAGCGCCAACACGGCATCGACTTCTTGCGCACTGAAACCCTGCTCGCGCAAGGCGCCCGCCAAGCGATCGAACAAGAATGTGGTGAGGGCTTCGGAGGGGTCGGCTATTTTGGCGCCAAACACAGGCACCGCCAGCGCCAGCAACTGACGCCAATCTAGCGGCAAGTCTTTTTCCATGAGCATGCGAATGACGCCCAAGGCATGACGGCGCAATGCAAAGGGGTCTTTGTCGCCACTGGGCAAATTGCCAATGCCAAACATGCCCACCAAGGTTTCGAGTTTGTCGGCCAAGGCCACCACCAAGCCCACTGGGTTGCGTGGCAATTCATCGCCGGCAAAGCGAGGGCGGTAGTGGTCTTCAATGGCGTTTGCAATGTCGGCGCTCAGGCCATCGTGGCGCGCATAGTAAGCGCCCATGATGCCCTGCAATTCCGGAAACTCGCCCACCATGTCGGTCAGCAAATCGGTTTTGGCCAACTGCGCTGCGGTGTCTGCGGCTTGCGCCAGTTCTTGGCCGCCAAGGGCTTGACCCAAGGCTTTGGCAATGCCGCGCACCCGCGCCATGCGCTCGCCTTGTGTGCCCAGCTTGTTGTGGTAGACCACTTTGTTGAGGCCTTCAACGCGTGAGGCCAAAGTTTTCTTGCGGTCTTGGTCGAAGAAAAATTTGGCATCGGCCAAACGCGGGCGCACCACGCGCTCGTTGCCGCCAATGACGGCGCTGGCATCAAGGGGCGAAATGTTGCTCACCACCAAAAACTGGTGGGTGAGTTTGCCGTCTGCGGTCAGCAGTGGGAAATATTTTTGATTGGCCTTCATGGTCAAAATCAAACATTCCTGCGGCACTTCTAAAAACTGTTTTTCAAATTCGCAAATGAGCACATTGGGGCGCTCGACCAAGGCCGTGACTTCATCGAGCAACGCGTCGTCGTCAATGGCTCGAACGCCGCCGCCCACCTTGGCAGCAGCAGCTTGAAGCTGCCTCACAATGTCGGCGCGCCGTTCGGCAAAGCTGGCAATGACCGCACCATCGCGCAAGAGCGTGGCGGCATAACTGTCGGCGTTTGCAATGACCACAGGCGAGACCTTGGCCTCAAAACGATGGCCCTGTGTTTGTTGGCCAGCCTTCAAGCCCAAGGTTTTGACGGGCACCACTTGGTCGCCATGCAAAGCCACCAAGCCATGCGCAGGGCGCACAAAGTTGACGCTGGTCCACCCTGGCAATTCGCAGTCGGTTTCCAACTGATAGGTCATGACTTTGGGGATGGGCAATTTGGCCAGTGCTTCGTCCAAGGCCTTTTGCAAACCTTGCAGCAAGGTAGCGCCTTTGGCCACGCTGTCGTAAAACAAGGCCTCGGCTTTGCCGTCGGGTGCGCGTTTGAGCGACGCCACCAGCGCATCAGGATCGGCAACATCGGCACCCAGGGCTTGCAGTTTTTTGAGCAAGGCGGGTGTGGCTTTGCCGTTGGCATCCAAGCCCACCGCCACAGGCATGAGCTTTTGTTGAACCGCTTTGTCGTCTGCTTGCGCAAGCACTTGTGTGATGTGCGCAGCCAAACGGCGCGGCGACGCATAGGGCGTGACCATGGCTTGAGTGCCAGCCAAACCGGCTGCCTGCAACTGTGCCAACAGCACCTGCGCAAAAGACTCGCCCAATTTGGAGAGCACCTTGGGCGGCAACTCTTCTACAAACAATTCGACCAGAAGGTTTTGATGTGTCATTTTTTAGGGTTACCTTCAAGCTGCTTTTTTGCTCAAGGCATTGAGCTGTTCAACCCACTCGCGCGGCGCCATGGGGAAGCCCAATCGCTCGCGACTGTCCCAATAACTTTGCGCCACAGCACGCGCCAAATTGCGAATGCGGCCAATGTAGGCGGCGCGCTCGGTCACGCTGATAGCGCCTCGTGCATCGAGCAAATTGAAAGTGTGCGCAGCCTTGAGTACTTGCTCGTAAGCGGGCAAGGCCAACTGTTCAGCGATCAAATGCTGCGCTTGTTTTTCGTGCGCACTGAACGCCGTGAACATGAACTCGGCATCGGAATGTTCGAAGTTGTAGGTAGACTGCTCTACTTCGTTTTGGTGGTACACATCGCCGTAGCTGAGGGTGTCGGTCCATTTCAAGTTGTAAACATTGTCGACACCTTGCAGGTACATGGCCAAACGTTCGAGACCATAGGTAATTTCGCCGGTGATGGGTTTGCAGTCGATGCCGCCCACTTGTTGGAAGTACGTGAACTGCGTCACTTCCATGCCATTGAGCCAAACTTCCCAGCCCAAGCCCCATGCACCCAGCGTGGGGTTTTCCCAATCGTCTTCGACAAAGCGAATGTCGTTTTGTTGAAGGTTAAAACCCAGGGCTTCTAAAGAGCCCAAATACAAATCCAAAATGTTGGAAGGGGCTGGCTTGAGCACCACTTGGTATTGGTAGTAGTGCTGCAAACGATTGGGATTTTGGCCATAGCGACCATCTTTCGGGCGGCGGCTGGGCTGCACATAGGCGGCCTTCCATGGCTCGGGGCCAATGGCGCGCAAAAAAGTAGCGGTGTGCGAGGTGCCCGCACCCACTTCCATGTCGTAGGGTTGCAACAGAGCGCATCCTTGCGCATCCCAGTACGACTGGAGTTTCAAAATAATTTGCTGGAAGGTCAACATGGCTTCAAACTTAAATGCCTCCGAACAGCGGCGGCAGCCCTTGATTTTAAAGCGAGCGCAGCGCTGGGCGCCCTGTATAAAGGCCCAAAACCAGAACTATTAAGCTGCAAATGAGCCAAAGAGGCATCAAACCCCATTGGGAGGTCCACCGCGCATAGGGCGTGAGGCCTGTGCGGCCTTCAAATTCGCCCAACAAACTGCCCCGCGTGAAAACGGGCAATGCGGCGGTGATTTGGCCTTGGGCGTCAATCAGGGCGGTCAAGCCTGTGTTGGTGGCCCGTATCACGGGGCGCTGAAACTCCAAGGCCCGCATGCGCGAAATAGCCGCGTGTTGGGGTGCTGCGGTAGTGTCGCCAAACCATGCCAAGTTGCTCATGTTGACCAAGACGGTGGGGGCGGTGGCTTCGTTTGCAAAATAACGCTGCGCCATTTCTTCACCAAACAAATCTTCGTAGCAAATTTGCGGCAGCAAGCGTTGATCCCGCCAGCTCAATACAGAGGAAGCTTCTCGGTTCTGTTCAAAGTCGCCCATGGGCATGTTCATCATGCGCACAAACCATTGAAAAAACGGCGGAACAAATTCGCCAAATGGCACCAAGTGTTGTTTGTCGTAGCGGTATGCAATGGCTTGGGAAGGTTCAGCGCCATTCACGCCAGTGCTGCCCATGGCCATGACCGAATTGCTGTAGCCCAAGCCAGGGCCACCAAGAGGCAGTCCAATCAAAGCCAATTGCGGCCATCGGGCAGGCTGAGAAACGGGTGACGCTGACGTGTCCAAGCTCTCTGTGTTCAATGAACTTGTCGGGTTCTTTGCTGGCTCGTATTTGTCTTTGAGCGCTTGCCAATAAGCTGCCGGCAACTGTTGGGGCAAGACCGGAATGGCGGTTTCGGGCGTGACCAACAAGGGCGCATCGTTGTCTAGCATTTGCGCGCGGTACCAACTCAAAGACATTTTGACGCCCTGCCCCGGCACAAACTTTTCGTCTTGGGGAATATTGCCCTGAAGCAACTTCACCTGCATGCGTCCCGCAGCTTGCGAGAGTGCTGGGTTGAACTGGCTTAACAGCCACGGCACCCCAGCCCCACACACCAACACCACCGCCAACAAGGCTTGCCAAGCGGCGGTGCGGCGGGCCAAGAATTGCGCCAGCAAGATGGGCACACACATGCTCACAAACACAGCCACAGCCCCCATGCCGTAGACACCCAGCCATGGTGCGTAAGCGGCCAGCGCGCTGTCGGTGTGGGCATAGCCACCGGCACCCCAAGGAAAGCCTGTGAACCACTGACCGCGGCAAAGTTCGGCCAAGGTCCACAGCGCGGCCAACAACATTGCGCCGCCCAAGCCTTGTTTGAATTCGGCCAAGCCCCAGCCCTTTTGGCCCACCACATAGCGGCCTTCTACGGCTCTGGCAGCCAACACCCAGCCCCTGAAAATGGCCACCCAAATACCACCCGCCACAGCAAAGTAAACCGACAAAGCCAGCGCCAGCAAACACACGGCCAAGGCCGACAGCCAAGACGGCAAGCCACCGTATCGATGCATCGACACATAGAGCCAGCCCCAGGTTGCCACCATGGCGCTGGTGGCAAACAAGCCTGACGCCCAGGCGGCTTGGCGCCAAATTGGCTTGGGCTTTGACTTTGGATGGGCGTTTTGAGGCGCAGCGGGCTCAGGTATTTCTTGTGACGCCAACTGCAGCAACACGCCGCCCAACAGCGCCAAACTGAGGCATTGCAAAACACCACTGGCTTGGCCTTCAGCCAAGAAAATGGTGTGATTTAAATCGAGGCCAAAGTCTGGCCACGCCATGGCCACGCCATGCAAGGCTCCCGCCAACAAGGACAAGGCCCATGTCCACATGCGCATTATTTGGGCTTGTGGTGAGTGGGCGACACCTTGAACCAGCGCACCGCACCGCCGCGGGTGTGCAAGACCACAAAGTCGAGACCCGACAGGCTGAACTTTTCGCCGCGCTTAGGCACATGGCCCATCTCGTGGGCAATGAGCCCGCCAATGGTGTCAAAGTTGTGCGTTTCCTCGTCTTCCACCTCAGGGTTGAGCTTCACATTAAAGGCTTCCGACACCCGCTCTAGCGAGGTGTCGCCACTCACGCGGTAGGTTTGATCGGCCAGGCCAAAGATGTCGCCGGCATCGTCTTCGATGTCAAACTCATCTTCAATTTCGCCCACAATTTGCTCCAGCACATCTTCAATGGTGATGAGCCCTGCGGTACGACCAAACTCGTCGATGACCATGGCCAAATGCTGGCGGTTGTCTCTAAATTGGCTGAGCAAATCGTTCAGGCCTTTGCTCTCTGGCACAAACACCGCCGGCCGCAAGAGCGCACGGATGTTGAGTTCGGGGGCCCTTTGCAATTTGAGCAAGTCTTTGGCCATCAAGATGCCAATGATGTTTTCTCGGTCGCCCTCGTACACCGGAAAACGCGAGTGTGCGGTGTCGATGATTTGGTGCAACATTTCTTCGAAAGGTGCATCGATGGACAGCAGTTCCATGCGCGGTGCAGCCACCATGGCATCGCCTGCGGTCATGCCGGCCATGCGAATCACGCCTTCCAGCATGCCCCTGCTTTCGGCATTGATGATGTCGTTGTGCTCGGCCTCTTCCAGGGTTTCAATCAACTCGTCAATGGAGTCGGGCCCGGGATGAATGAACTCGGCCAGCTTTTGTAGAAAGGATCGGTTGTCTTGACGTTTTTCGTCACGTTCATTGAAACGTGCAGGGAGGGGGTCGGACACAGTGGGGCGGGCAGAAAGCCGTTGTTGCAGTACCCGTAGGATAGCGGATTAAACGCCCGATTGGTGACGCGCGTTGCGCACACCTCGCCTGACTTCTTGCAAGGTGGCAAGAATTTGCATGAATTGTTTGGCCCGGGTTTTGATGTGGAAGTCCAAATCGGCCATGCCCTCTTCCCACAATTCGTTCACTTGGCTGTCAATGTTGGCGGGCGGCAGGCTCAAGAAAGCGTCACTTTCTCCGCCCTCTCGCTCTAAACGGGCACCGACTTTGCGGGCTATTTTGAGCATCGGGGTGTTTTCGCTCAGCGCATGAATGAACAACAAAGACACACTCTGGTTTCGGGCATGTGTGACGGCTCTCTCAAACAAACGCGCGCCCAACCCTTTGCCGCGCATTTTGAGATTGACGGACACCCCAAACTCGGCACAGGTAACCCACTCTGGATCCACTGAAAACGCCAAGTGCGCCATGGCCACCAAGTCTAATTTGCGATTGAAGACGCCATAAATATCGTCTCGCTCAAAGTCGAGGTGCGCGACATAATTTTCAATTTGCTCATCGGTGGCGGGGTAGCCAAATCGCAAATACCGATCTTGCGCCCCCAACCCCAGCAGGTGCGCCACAATTTTGGGCCGGTGCTTGGGGCTCAGAATTCGAATCGGAATCCAGCCCGCCCAGCGTTCCCAAACCGTTTTTTTGAGAGCTTTGAGTTCAATCATAGGGTAATCCCTTATTTTTGCACACATCCTTGCTCATTCATACCCCTCTTTGTCAAGAAAGGATGAATGGCATTTTATTTTGGCTTTGATACAGGGCTTTGAAGTCAGCCTTTGCAGGCCACATTAAGGGGTAAAGCCTCATGGTTTTGCATTGACAAAATGGCGACAATGATTGCATTCCTAGGAGCAGTACATGGACAGAATTTGGCTTCAAAATTACCCCGCCAAGGTCAAGCACGAGATCAACCCCAACGAGTATTCATCCCTCACCGATTTGCTCAACCAAGCCTTTGAGCGCCATGCAGACAACCCGTTCTCGGTGTGCATGGAGCGCTGGATGAGCTACCGCGAACTCGACCAGTTGTCGCAAGCTTTGGGCGCTTGGCTTCAAGCACAGGGGCTGGTCCCTGGTTCGCGCATCGCCATCATGCTGCCCAATGTGCCGCAGTTTGCGGTCACCATGGCGGGCATCTTGCGCGCTGGCTACACCTGCGTCAATGTCAACCCGCTGTACACCCCGCGCGAACTGGCACATCAGCTCAAAGACTCGGGTGCATGTGCCATTGTGATTCTTGAAAACTTTGCTTCCAAACTGGCAGAAGTGCTTGATCAAACCCAAGTGAAGCACACGGTGCTGGCCTCCATGGGCGATTTGTTGGGGCCAGTCTATGGTCGTTGGATCACGTTTGCCGTCAGGCATTTGGCCAAAATGGTGCCCGAGTTTGAGCTGCCGCAAAACGAACATCACAAAGTCACGTCGTTCAAACAAGTCATTGAAGACGGCCGTCAAAGCCGACTCAAGCCAGTCACTCATTCCTTAGACGATATTGCGTTTTTGCAATACACGGGCGGCACCACCGGATTGTCCAAGGGGGCCATTCTCACGCACCGCAACATTGTGGCGGCCATTTTGCAAGCCGAAACTTGGTTTGCACCAGCCCTCACGCGCATGCCCGATTTGCGCAAAGTTAACAACATTGCGGCCTTGCCGCTGTACCACATCTTTGCACTCACCTTGTGTTTGCTGGCCATCCGGCAAGGCTCGCACCTCACCTTGGTGCCCAACCCGCGCGACTTTGCCAAGTTCATTGACACCCTGAAAAAGAGGCCCTTCCATTTGTTGGCGGGCGTCAACACCTTGTTCAACGCTTTGCTGCAACACCCGCAGTTTAAAAGCATCGATTTTTCCAGCTTGTGCCTCACCCAAGCGGGCGGGATGGCAGCCTCTGAAGGCACCGCGCGTGCATGGCAAGCGGCCACCGGCAGCGCCATGATTGAAGGCTGGGGCATGAGTGAGACTTGCGCCATTGGCAGCAACAACCCCGTCACGGCCACCAGCTTCAGCGGCAACATTGGCCTGCCCTTGCCCAGCATTGACATGGCCATCAAAGACGATGAGGGCCATTCCTTGCCTCAAGGCGAGACCGGCGAAATTTGTATACGCGGCCTCAACGTCATGACCGGTTATTACCAACAAGAAGAAGAAACACGCAAAGCTTTTACCCCTGATGGCTTCATGCGCACAGGCGATGTGGGCTTGATGGACGAGCAGGGTTACTTCAAGATTGTCGATCGCAAAAAAGACATGATCATTGTGAGCGGCTTCAATGTGTACCCCTCAGAACTCGAAAATGTCATTTCGATGTGCCCGGGCATTGTGGAGTGTGCGGCGGTGGGCATTCCCGACGACATGCAAGGTGAAATGATCAAAGTGTTCGCGGTGCGAAGCGACAGCATGTTGACGGAGGAAGCCGTGTCTCGGTATTGCAACGAGAATCTGACAGGCTACAAGCGACCTAAGTACATCGAGTTCAGAGATGAGCTGCCCAAATCCAATGTGGGTAAAATTTTGAGACGTGAGTTGAGAAGCCACACTTGACGCCGCCGTTAACGCCACCGTTAACGCCCCCCTTAACGCCACACATAAAGCCTTACTTGATTGATAGATGTCAGCCACTCTGAACATTCCAGGCCTTCAAGTTTTTGAAAGAGGCTGGCTGTCTGCCAACAACATTTTGTTAACAGACCACCACTCTGCCACTTTGGTAGACAGTGGGTATGTCACGCATCAAGCGCAAACATTGGCGCTGGTTCAAACAGCGCTCAAAGATCGTCCTTTAGACAGGTTGGTAAATACCCACTTGCACAGTGATCATTGTGGCGGCAATGCTATTTTGCATACCCACTATCCCCAGTTGCATACCGCCATTCCGCCGGGTGAGTCTGTGGCTGTCGCAGCGTGGAACGAATCTGCCTTGACTTATGAGCCGACGGGCCAGCTTTGCCCGCGCTTTGGTTTCAATGAAGTGCTCTTGCCTGGCAGTTTCTTGCACATGGCCCATTTGGATTGGCATGTCTTGGCCGCCCCTGGCCACGATCCTCATTCTGTTATTTTGTTTGAGCCCTTGCACCGTGTGCTTATTTCAGCCGATGCACTTTGGTCCACTGGTTTTGGTGTGGTGTTTCCCGAAATCGAAGGTCAAGCCGCTTTTCATGAAGTTGCAGCCACCCTGGATTTGATTGAATCTTTGAATCCACTCTGGGTGATTCCGGGCCACGGGTCTGTATTTACCGATGTGGCGGGGGCTTTGAGTGTGGCTCGCAAAAAACTGGATGGCTTTGTGACCAACCCAGAAAAACATGCCCGCTACGGCGCCAAGGTGCTCATGAAGTACAAAATGCTTGAATATGGGCAAGCCAACTTCAGCACCTTTTTAGAATGGGCGCAACATGTGAGGTACTTGAAAGTACTGCACCACACCTATGCACCCGACATCAGCATGCACAGCTGGCTCAAGGATTTGCTGGCCGATTTGGCCAGAAGCCATGCGATTGTTTTGGAAGACGACTTGATATTGAACGTCTAATTTCCAAACGACTTTAAAAACCTCTTTAAAAAAATCGGACCAAAAAAAACGCCCCATATTTCTATGGGGCGTTTCTCGCTATAAGAGCCTGACGATGTCCTACTTTCACACGGGAACCCGCACTATCATCGGCGCTGAATCGTTTCACTGTCCTGTTCGGGATGGGAA
>Ga0214921_10002358_pt1 | contig 30897 bp, 27 predicted proteins | sample LL1505_MetaG_FD_177992 | JGI IMG/M metagenome (GOLD analysis project Ga0214921, IMG submission 177992) | Freshwater microbial communities from Lake Lanier, Atlanta, Georgia, United States - LL-1505 | ecosystem: Environmental > Aquatic > Freshwater > Lake | place: USA: Georgia | collected... | reverse complement strand
TGAGCCTCGTCCTGAATGACATCGAAAAAGCCGTCGACGCGAAGACGTTCAAGAAGTTGACCATCGCGGGCCGCAAATAATCGTCACAGAAACGGTTGGATCAATCGAGAAACACGCCGGGCCTCGCCCGGCGTTGTTTTTTTCTCCGTGAATCGCGCCGACTCAGCCCACGGGTGGGCCTTTGGATCGGCTTCGTCCGCGCGACGGGGAATGACGTGCCAGTGCAAGTGCTCCACCACGTTGCCAAGAGACACGTAATTCATCTTCAAGGGCGTAAATGCATGTTCGATCGCCCGACCCAGAGTCATGATATCGTCGAAAATCGCCCGCTGAATTTCCAGCGGCAGGTCATGCATCTCACGCGCATGATGGCGCGCGACCACCATGCAGTAACCGGGGAAAAACTGGTGCTCGCCAACCACGATGATGGAATGTTCGCGAACCGCGACCAGACGGTCGAGGTCGCCGGCAACAGCGGCCGCGACATCCCGACAAAGAGGGCATTGAGTTATCAACTGATCTGACACAACATTTTCCATGAGGATACTTTACCAGCCAAACTGCTGGCACCAATACGGTCCGTTGGAACGGGCCATACCCACTCCGATGGACTTGAACCCTGGACGCAGGATGTTTGCCCGGTGACCGGGTGAGTTCATCCACGCGGTGACCACTTCCTCCGCATTGGCCTGGTTCCATGCGACGTTCTCGCCGCCAAAGTCCATATTGCTGTGATACATGCTGTGGCGATTCGCCATATTTCCCGCCCAGCGGCGGCAGTTGTCCAGCAAATGCCCGTTGACCGTCAGGATGCCAAGGCCGCGCTTTTGCCTCTCGGCGTTGGTCAGTTCGATGACGCGGCGCTCGAAATCCTTCATGACGACGCCCTGCGGATTCGGCGCGAGAAGAGTACTCTGCGTCGCCGGATCCACCGGCTGCGTCTCAGGCTGCTGCGGCTGTGCCGGCACTTGGGGCACTTCTTCAGGAATCGTCACGGGATCAGGAATGGCAACCGGTTCATCGTCGCTGAAACCATCCTGCGCGCCTGGATAAACGGAATCCGCCGCGTCGCCTACATCGCTGGTGTAAGAGCCAGCACCCTTGCGACCGCACGCGGCCAACGCCTGGATCAGGATCAGGTTCAGGATCAAGGCATTTCTCAGGGTCCATTTGGCGCTCGGGCGCATCACTGGCCTCCTTGGGGGCGTTCACTGGGTCTTTTTACCGGCTCTTGTCCGGTAAATGTTGCAAGGATAACGCCACCCGGCAGCCAATCACAACTCACCGTATCCACTGACTAAAAACTAAAGAACCCCGGCGATTTTACCTGCCGGGGCGTCTAAAAACAGAGCACTGCCTAATTGATTCTCACCGACTGCGCAGGGCCGTCAGGACGGCGTCGATGCTCTTCTTGGCATCGCCAAAGAGCATCCGCGTGTTGCTGTTGTAGAACAAGGGATTGTCGACCCCCGCGTAACCAGAGGCCATTCCGCGCTTCAGGACCACGCACGTTTTTGCCTTCCAGACTTCAAGGACCGGCATCCCGTAAATGGGACTCGACTCATCCGTCTGCGCGGCGGGGTTCACGACATCGTTGGCGCCGACCACGATCACCGTGTCGGTCTCGGGGAAATCCTCGTTGATCTCATCCATCTCGAGGACGATGTCATAGGGCACGTTGGCCTCGGCAAGCAGCACGTTCATGTGTCCCGGCAAACGGCCCGCCACCGGGTGGATCGCGAATCGGACGTTGACACCGCTCTTGCGCAGGATGTCGGTGATCTCGCGAATGGGATGTTGCGCCTGGGCGACGGCCATGCCGTAACCCGGGACGAAAATGACGCTCTTGGACGAGGCCAGCATCTCGGCCACTTCGCCCGCGTCAACCGACACGACTTCCCCGGCCGGCGCCTGAGAGGCCGATGCGGCGGCTGGTTTGCCACCACCGGTGCCGAATCCGCCCAGGATGACACTGACAAATCCCCGGTTCATCGCGCGGCACATGATGTAACTCAGGATCGCGCCGCTGCTGCCGACGAGGGCGCCCGTCACGATCAACAGGTCATTGGCCAGCATGAACCCGGCCGCCGCCGCCGCCCAACCGGAATAGCTGTTGAGCATCGAGACCACGACCGGCATATCCGCGCCGCCGATGGCCATGACCATGTGCACCCCGATCACGCACGCGATCGCCGTCATCACGAGCAGTGGCGAAAGTCCCGGCGCGACGCCTGCGACAAACGGGTCAACACCCGTGCTGGCCGAGCCCACAAATAAAGCGCCAAGCCACAGCGACGCGATCACCATGGAGAGGTTCAGGAGATGACGGGCCGGCAGCATCAGCGGATTGCCCGAGATCGAACCGCGCAGTTTGCCGAAGGCGATCACGGAACCAGTGAACGTCACCGCGCCAATAAAGACACCGACAAAAATCTCGACATCGTGGATGACGGTCATCGCGCCGGTCACGACTCCGTGCGAGGCGGCTCCTGCGCCGTGCGGGGCCTGCAGGAAGTTGCCGATGCCGACGAGGACGGCGGCAAGGCCGACGAAGCTGTGCAGGATCGCGACCAGTTCGGGCATCGAAGTCATCGCGACCCGGGCCGCCAGGATGGCGCCAATCACAGCACCGGCGATCACCGCGGGAACAAGCAACGAGAAATCCGCGACGGCAGGGCTGAGTGCCGTCACCGCAACGGCGATCAAGATGCCGGCAACGCCATACAGATTCCCGCGCCGCGCGGTTTCCTGCGTTGACAGGCCACCGAGGCTGAGGATGAAGAGCATGCTCGCGAGGAGGTAACTGACGGTCAAAATAGTCTGTGGCACTTTTGTTTTCCCCCTACTTCCTGAACATCTTCAGCATGCGCTGGGTGACGAGAAAGCCACCCGCGATATTGATCGTCGCGACCAGGACGGCAACTGCCGCCAGCCAGGTACTGATATTTTCAACGGGCCCGGAGATCTGCAGCATCGCGCCGACCACGATGATCCCGCTGATGGCATTGGTGACGCTCATGAGCGGCGTGTGCAAGGCCGGCGATACGTTCCAGATGACCTGCCATCCGATGAAGCAAGCCAGGACAAACACCGTCAAGTGATTCAGGAACTCCGACGGCGCGACAGAACCAAGCCACCACAAAAAAGCCGCCAAGATAGCCCAGAAGGCCGCAGCCTTCCCGGCGCTTGCCGGTTCCGAGGCCGCTCCGTGCCCGTGAGATGCCTTGCCCGCCGATTTTGGAGCCGATTTTGGAGCCTCTTTGTCAGCCTGCTTGAGAGCCTCTTTTCCAGCAGCGGGTTTTGCGGCCGGTGCCGCCGGCGGCGCCGGTTTTTTCGGCGGCGGCCATGTGACATCACCCTTGTGCGTGACGAGCGCCGGCCGCACGATGTCGTCCTCAAGGTCGATGCGGAAGTGTTTCCCTTCCCGGTCGGGCACAGGACCGAACATGGACTCGACCAGGTTGAACATGTTGTTGCCGAGGAGCTGGCTCGCCTGCGACGCCATGCGCGAGGGCAGGTCTGTGAAGCCAATGACCGACACGCCGTGGGCGACCGCCAACTGGCCCGGTCGCGTCAACTCGCAGTTACCGCCCTGTTCCGCGGCCAGATCCACAATGACACTGCCGCGACGCATCGACTGGACCATGTCGGATGTGATCAGCACCGGGGCTTTCGTCCCTGGAATGAGCGCCGTCGTGATGATGATGTCGACCTCTTTTGCCTGTTTCGCGAAAAGTTCCATCTCGGCCTTGATGAACTCCGGCGACATGACCTTTGCATAGCCGCCCTCGCCGGTGCCGTCCTCATGGAAGTCAAGTTCCAGGAACTCGGCTCCCATGCTGGTGATCTGGTCTTTCACCTCAGGCCGCGTGTCAAACGCACGGACGATCGCGCCAAGGGCACGCCCGGCGCCGATGGCCGCAAGGCCCGCGACACCCGCGCCGATCACCATTATTTTCGCGGGCGGCATCTTGCCGGCAGCGGTGATCTGGCCGGTGAAGGGCCGGCTGAATGCCGCCGCGGCCTCGACCACGGCACGGTAGCCGGCAAGGTTCGCCATGGAACTCAAGACATCCATCTTCTGGGCCCGCGTTGTGCGCGGAATCGAGTCCAGCGACAAAGTCGAGACCCGCGCGCTGGCGAGTTGTTTCAGAAGATCCGGATTCTGCGCCGGCATGATCAGGCTGGCGAGAAAACCGCCGGCTTTCAGCGCCTCGATTTCCTCCGCCGATGGGGCGCGGACTTTCAACACGACGTCCGAACTGCCCAACAACGACTTCGCGTCGGGGATGATGACCGCGCCTGCTTTCGCGTAATCGGCGTCGTCATAACCGGCGGCAAGGCCTGCCTCGGACTGGACGGCAACCTCAAAGCCAAGTTTCTTGAATTTTTCGACGTTGGCGGGCGTGATCGCGACACGCCGTTCGCCGGGGAAAGTTTCCTTGGGCACGCCAAGACGCATTTTTGGCGCTGAGGAAGCTGACTGTTTTGATGCCGGATCGCTGACCGTCTCGTGCATGTAACCGTCCTGTTAGGGTTCCTGGGCTGGACCGGGTGGAACGCCGGTGGTTTAAGTGTACGGCTTTACTGCATAAAACGAAATATTCTCAAGGAAAAGCACAAAACCCAGCCCCGTACCGGACCGCCTGTTACACAATTGTTACTCGGCATCCGCCCCGCGATCCCCGACAATGAGCGTGTTCACAACTGAGCTGGAGGACCATCCATGGTCACGCACCCGACCCGGAAAAGCGTCGCGGGCCTCGAAACCACGGGCCTGAACTACGGATCGATCGTCTGGATATCCCTGATGCACGTGGGCGCCATTGCGGCTCTCCCGTTTTACTCCCCGCGCAATCTTGCCGTTGCCGGCTTGCTGTATGTCGTCACCGGTTGCCTTGGCATCACGCTGACATTTCACCGCATGCTGTCACACCGGGCGTTCAGCGTTCCAAAATGGCTCGAAAGGATTCTGGTCACGTGCGCGGCCCTCGCCATGCAGGGCGGTCCCGTCAAATGGATCGGGCACCACCGCATGCACCACGCGAACGCCGACACGGACCTCGATCCCCATGATTCACGGCGCGGGTTCTTTTACTGTCATGTGGGTTGGACCCTCGTTTACAAACCCTACTTCGACGACCCTGATCGCCAAAGGCGTTTCGCTCGCGACATTTACAACGACCCCTACTACCGGTGGCTCGATACCGTCTCTGGCATGCTGATCCCCCAGGGCATTCTTGCGGCGATTCTGTTTGTCGCCGGCGGCGGCGGGGCCTCCGGCTACGGCCTGGTCCTGTGGGGCGTCTGTCTGCGGATGACCGTTGTCTACCACGCGACGTGGCTGGTCAACAGCGCCACGCACTTCTTCGGGTACAAGACGTACGCGGTGGATGACCTCTCTCGCAACACGTGGTTCGTCGCGTTGGTGAGCTTCGGCGAAGGCTGGCACAACAACCACCACGCCCACGAGCATGTCGCCGAGGCCGGCCACAAGTGGTGGGAATTCGACCCGACCATGATCATCATCCGCCTCCTGAGCGCGATGGGTCTTGTGACCAAGCTCAAGTCCATCAAGGATGCCGGAAAAGTTCACAAAAATGAGGCCGCCGAAGCCGACGCAGTCCTCGAGATCGCTTGACGCGGTCTATGCGCCATCCGACGACCGGAGCAAGTTCATGACCGCAAGATCACCAATCCCGGAATGCCCCAAGTGGGCCGCCGACCTGCTCGCCAAGTTGCACCGCCTGGAAGTCAAACTGGGTAACATCATCGAGGCGACGCCAGCCAAGGATTCTACCAAGGATTCTGCCGGGGATTCTACCGGGGAGGATTCCTCTGACGGAACAAAGGCGTGGCACACGCGGGACCTTGGCGACCTTATTCCCGATGACAGTGACGAAGACGAATCTGGCGGCGATGCCGACCTGGCGGAAGCCATCTTTGACCGCGTTTGCGCGGGACTGGCCGAGGATGGATTCACGGCTCGAGAGATCGCCGACATCGTGAATTCACGGGTCGGCAACGGCGGACGCATGAAGTACTGCGACGCCAGCGACGTAAACGAGGCCCTTGAAGCCTGACGCCATGAATGCAAGCCATCGTGTCTATTGAGCAATTTGCTTGGCTCTGATTTTGTAGCCAAAAACCTCAAGGACACAAACCACGTTTCCGATACCTCCCTCGCGAGGTCATCGATGAAACGACTCAGTAAAATCGTCAAACACAGCGTGACGCTCCTCATGATCTGCGCCGCTGGATGGTCATGCAGCAGCAGCAACTTCAGCGGGTCTTCGAAAATCGCGCGTCCCAAGCCCCCGCAGGACCAGAACATTATCGGACAAACCACAGGAGGCGGGAGCAGCACCGGCACCACCGGCACGACGCCGGAGCGCAGCACCAGCGTGATCAACGGTCAGGCATGCGTCAATGAGATCCCGACCGTCGATGTCGCCATGGTGATCGACCGCAGCGGTTCCATGGATCCACAACTCCACGCCGTGCGCGACGGCCTTGGCAGCTTTTCGAGTGCGCTCCGGTCGCAGGTGCTGCCAGGCTTCAATCAACCCATCAAAAACCTTCGTTTTACGCTGGTCGCCTACGAGGACGAGGAGGACCGCCCAAATTGTCCGTGGTTTGTCGGAGGACCTTACGGAGCCAACGATCCGGGACTCGCGAGCGCTTTGCAGTCTGAGTTCACCCGGGCCAACCGCGGGGGGTCAGACTCGCAAGAGGGCGGTATCGCCGCCATTCGCAAAGCGATGGAAATCATGACCAGCCAGCCCGAGGATTCCTTGAAAGTCGTTGTGCTCGTGACGAACAATTACATGCACGATGGCACCGGCACTCAATTTCAGCGATACGGAGGGTTCTCCACCCTTGACGCGGTTTTTTCGTCCCCCAAGGCGAAACCGTTCATGCTTTTCTCGTCATCCTCAACCAGCAACGGCGCTGGAGGATGGAAAGACGACACCCAGGACCTGTACGACCGCAGTGGGCATGGTACGGCCCAGATCGCAGCCCTGCGAAATTACTACAAGCAAGTCGCTGGCTTGCCGAATGCTTATGTTGGCGAGGAATTCACGCCGGTCAATCGCTTCAACAGCAGCTCATTGAGTTCCCTGGTTGCGGCCAAGATCGCTGCCGGGATCAAGAAGTGTCCGTAAAGAAAGGATCCTTCGCTCTTCGCTGCGCTCAGAGCTCAGAATGACGCCCCCCGTCATTCTGAGGCCGAAGGCCGAAGAATCCTCTCTTTACATCCCGCGAAGTTCTGTCTAGGATGTGTCTATTGAGAATGATTCTCATTAGCACATTGACCCCAACGAATGGGATACTTTTCCTGGAGCAGAAGCCACCATGTTCGTTTGTCTGTGCGCGGGCGTGAATGAGCGGTGTCTGAGGGATCTGGCCGAGGCGGGTTGCCACGACTGGCGCGAGGCCATGGAAAAAACAAAGGCCGGAAAAAGTTGTGGCTCCTGTCGGAGCCACGTTCAGAAGGTCATTCAGTCTTCATATTCTGGGCCAGGTAGTGTTCCTTGCCAAGATCGTTGACAAGGCTGAGCTGGGTCTCCAGCCAGTCGGTGTGCTCCTCCTCTGACACGAGGATCTTTTCCAGCAAGTCGCGCGTGCCGTGGTCGTGCACTGATTCGCACAGCTTGATCGCCGCCTTGAGGCGCGGGATCGCTTCCATCTCGAGCCCCAGGTCCGACTTGAGCTGCTCGACCACAGTCTCGCCGATGTTCAACTTGAAAAGCCTCTGCAGATTTGGAATTCCCTCGAGGAAGAGAATCCGGTCCGTCAAAATCTGGGCGTGCTTCATCTCGTCGATGGACTCTTTCCAGATCTTGTCGGCAAGGCGGTCGTAACCCCAGTTCTTGCACATGCGAGCGTGAAGGAAGTACTGGTTGATGGCCGTCAACTCCCCCGTCAGGATTTCGTTGAGCGCCTCGATTACTTTTGCATCACCCTTCATGACCGGCTCCTTCCTTTGAAGTCCAGAAAAAAGCCCTTGAGACTCTGCCCAAGGGCTATCCGAAAACTACTTGTTCTGGACCTTCACCTCAAGTTCATTTGACTTGAACATTTGCTGGTCACCGACAAAGCCCTCGACGTGGATCTTGTAAGTCCCGTCACCGAACATCTGCGTCCGCCATCCAAACATGGCTTCTGTTCCCGGGTCTTCAAAGCGCAGGCGGGCGGCCTTCGGGCCGTTGATCACAAGTTCAGCATGCGTCAGCGGGGCCTTTTGAGCGGCAGCCAGGCCGTGAGCATCGAACTTGAAATAGACGCGTGCCTTGACCGGTTGAGCGTTGTCGAAATCCGGAGTGATGGCAACCAGGCCGTCGGAAGGGTTCGTCACCGGGTGGTTGACGATGACAAAACGGCTGTAAACCTTGCGCCCCTTGGAAGATCCTTTCGCGACGGCCTCGAGGGCCAGCGAGCTGATGCCGTCGTCCATCGGGGTCGTATCGATCGTTCCGCGGAAGACACGGGCGCCGTTGCGTTCCTCGAGCGTCGGCTTGAACTCGCCCTTGAATCGATGATGAGCGCGCCCCTGGAGCCATTGCTGGTCGGCTGAGGCGAGTTCCCAGTTGATGGTTTCAACCGCGGAGTCAAACACGGACACTTCCAGTGGAACCTTGCCGTTGATGGCCGAGAAGTCCCGCGGCGTGTCAAGGCGCATGGTCACTTCGTTGCCGTTCACGGTAAATCCGTAAGCGTCGTCGGCAAAGCCGCTGACATCGTCATAGGAGATGCGGAAGTAGCCGGCCTCGCCCCAACCGGTTCCCCATGAGTTCTTGGCGATCCAGTAACGCTCGTCATCGTTGTACCCGACCAGGGTGATCGCGTGGCCGCCCTGCATCGCGCCGGTCACGTGCTTGTAGATGCCCCCTGAGTAGAACATGAAGTCCTCATAGACGCTCATCGTCGTCTGCATCGGGCCAGTCATGAGAGCCTGCTTGATGGCGGAAGGAGAACTGGCGAAGTCATCGTCCGACGCCTTGATCAGGCGCGCTGAGCGATCCTTGCAGGCGTCATCGGCGTCGCCGTCCTTGCCGAGGCGACCCATCGTATAGGGATGGCAAGCCTCGTCGGGAACACCTTCCTGGGTCACGTGGGACATGCCGCTGGTGGGCCAGGATCCAAAGTCACACGAACCGATGTTGATGAAAATGTCTTGCTCGGAAACGTTGGCGTCAAGGCGCGGCGTTCCTGATGCCACAGCCAGGGTTCCCTCAAAGGCAGCGGCGGTCGCGAAGGAAACGCAACTTCCACACTTGCCCTGGTTGCGCACGGGCGACATGAAATCCCCCGTTACGCCACCCACGGTGGCGTTGCGCCAATCCCACTTTCGCGGAAGGGCCGGCGTCGGCTCATCGACGCGGGCGCGCTCGAGTTGTGTCTTCTTGCGAGGCCCCTGCCAGTCGCGCAGACCGAAGTTGACGCCTGATACCGCGCCGGATTCCGTTACGACCGGCGTACCAACGGATCCTGCAGCACCCGTGTCAGCGGCCTGCCACTTGGCGTCGGGGCGGCCTGCCAAGACCTTCTTGAGTTCCGCCAAGGTCAATTCCCCATTGCCGGCGAAAACAGCGGGCGTCGCGGCGCCCAACGCAATCCCCGCGATAACGGCAGCGGCCAGCGCCTTTGCGCGAGACATTCCCTTGTTTCGTCCCAGACCCCTCTGCGATCCTTGCATAGAGCCCCCTGAATTTACGTAGTATTTAAGAAAAGTTTACGAGGTACCCAATCCAGTTGCAAGACACGTGCAAGAAAAATAATTCTTTCCAAAGCCCCCAACATCCGGGCTCAACCGCGGAGATCACCATGGCGCAAGACTTCAACGGTAAAAATGCAGGTAACGACGCGACGGCGCTCCAACACGCTGGCGGCAATTTTCGCGTCGGACGTGGCCTCGTCGGGGCGCTCGAGCAATCCGTGACGTTCGAAACCAGCGACCCGACGGACTTTCCCGTATACGCACGGCTCGGCAACACGGCGAACCATCAGGAACTCGAGGCCATGCTGGCGGCGCTGCATCACGGGGACGACGCGATTGCCTTTGCCAGTGGCATGGCGGCGGCGAATGCCGCCTATTTCGCCCTGCTGCAACCCGGGGATCATGTGCTGGCGCAGGAAAATTGCTATGGCGGCATTCACGGTTTTTTCACGTCGGTCTTGTCCCGTTGGGGGGGCGAGGTGGAATTCGCGCCGGTCGAGGCATGGCCGCGGCGCGTACGACCAAACACGCGCATGGCGCATCTGGAAAGCATCACCAACCCGTTTTGCAAGCCTCAAGATGTCGCGCGCATTTGCAGCGACCTGAAAGCCGCCACGCAAGGTCGCGTGATCACCGTCTGCGACAATACGTTCGCCAGTCCTGTCCTGTGCAAGCCATTGAATCTTGGTGCCGACATTGTCCTTGAGAGCGCCACCAAATACCTGAACGGCCACTCGGACGTGATTTGCGGGGCCCTCATCGCGAACAAGGAACTTGTCGAGACCATCAGGAACCAAGCACGCCTGATCGGGGGATTCCTCAATACGACATCCTGCGCGATGCTGCTGCGGGGGATGCGGACTCTTGGCGTGCGGATGGCCGCGCACTCGGCCAATGGCCGCGCGTTTGCAGACGCGATGCGCGAATTCAAACTCGTGCGCCGCGTGCATTATGGGGACCCGGCGTTGGAAAGGTTTTTCCCGGCGGGATTTGGCGGCATGTGTACCGTCGAATTCGATCCGTCGGTGGACACCGTGGCAATGCTGCAGTCATCGAAATTCATCAAGAACGTGCCGAGCCTTGCCGGCACGGAGACCACGGCGACGCTGCCCTGGTGGTCCACCAACCGCATGCAACCGGAAGAGGAGAAAAAACGCCTCGGCATCTCGTTGCAGCTTGTCCGTTTCTCGATCGGACTTGAGGACGTGCGGGACATCATCTCGGACGTGATCGCCGCCGCGTCATCCTGAGGGCGCAGCCCGAAGGATCTTCTCTTTGAAAGACAGGATTCTTCGCCTTCGGCTCAGAATGACGTGCCGATCGCGAGGTTCAGCAAACCGAAGACCGAATTGCCGCCGAGATAGCGGTTGAGTCCGATTTGATGGGGCGTGGGGCGGTCTTGATCAATCGAACGCCAGACGGTGAAACGAAAGCCGACCGGGACAAACTCAAACCGCACCGGACCTGCGTCACAAGTCAGGACGCTCGCGACGGACGCGTGGATGATCTGGGCGCTGAAACCACTGCCGAGTAAATCGTCAGCCACGGGATCACTGGTAATGTCCGTTCCACGCTGGGTGAAACTTCCGGTAAACGACGAATAGCCAAGGCCAGCGCGCAGGGAAAGATAGCGCGACAGGGGCAGCCACTGCCCGCCAACCGTGACACTTCGCGCCAGAGCCTTGATGTCCAGTTCCTCTTGCGCGTGGGGCCAGGCAGCCTGCCTGAAACGTCCGGCACCGACGGCGACGAAAAGCGGCGCGTCGACACCTGGACGCTCCACGAGAACACCATAGGCCGTCCAAGGCAAGGCCTCGCCCGCGTAAAACATCACAGCCGGCCCCGCGTGCGCGTCGCCACCCTCGTGAACGAGGAAGTCACCGCTCTCCTCGTTGACGAGGGGTTCCTGCGCGGATCCCGGCGAGACGGTCTCGACCCCGGGATCAGACAGGGTCAGATTCGCTGCCGCGGTCAGATTCGCTGCCGCGGCAAGATTCGCTGCCGCGGCCACGATGACAAGGGCCTTCGAGAGGAGGAATCCCGGAAGCTGCCAAGGCAACCTCCAAGAAGACCGGCGGGTCATCCGGCAGTTCCCTTGCCAAACAATTCCACCACCGCCTTGTAGACATCGTTATCGACGTTCGGCATGAGCTTGTGCCGGATGAAGTCAAGGGCCTCGTAGCGGGTCCGGCTCACTTGATAAGGGCGCGCCGTGGTCAAGGCGTCAAACATGTCGGCAAAGGACGCGATGCGCACTTCCTTCACAATTTCCTGCCCGGAAATCCCATGCGGATACCCGCCCCCGGCAATCTTCTCGTGATGATGCAGGATGATCTCGCGCGCCGTCTGGTCAAACACAGGATTCGGCGCGGCCTCGACCAGTTCGATCCCGAAAGATGGATGCCTGCGCATCAATTCCCACTCGTCCGGGGTCAAGGCGCCGGGCTTGTGCAGGACGTCGAGAGCGATACGGCTTTTGCCGACATCGTGAAACAGGCATCCGAGGGCAATGGCTCGCAGGCGCTCGTTGTCCGTGAGCGACATCGATACGGCGATGGACAGGGAATACGCCGCGACGCGCGCGCTGTGGTAGTAAGTGTAATCGTCGTGACGCGCCAACTTCCCGATAGCCGCGACAGATCCCGGATCCTCCTTGATCGCGCGGATCATCTCCCCGGCAATCGCCTCCCCCTTCGCCACGGCGACCGCGGTCAAGGGCTGCTCGTAGAGGATCCGCGTCAACTCGGCCGCGGCATCATTGATCTCGACGACGCGCTGGGCGGGAGATTTTTTGCGGAACGCCTCGATGCCCGCGCCACGGGTGACATCAACGCGCTGGATGCGACGCCACAAATCCACCTTGGCTTGATCGGGCCTGTGATAGAATAGCTCGGACTGGCCGGAAGCCAGTAGCTTTGTCAATTCATCGCGTGTCCATCGCCAGGGAGCCGGCGCGAATAGCACGTACCGCCCTTCGGCCAGCAAATAGAGGTCAAAGTCCGTGACGCAGTTGTCCAGGATCGCCCCGGTCGCAAAAGGCAGGAAGTCCATGCGGGCTATTGAGTTGTCTTTCACGTTCGCGCTCATGACCTCCAGCGTACTCGTAGCGACGGCCATCCGTCCACCGGTGGCGCGCGCGGCGGAGTTCCGTCTGACGGGCGGGGCCATCGAGGAAGGTGACGACCGTTACCGTCCCGCTGCCGGGATCGAGTTCGTCGCCGGCAGCGGACTCCGTGGTGAAATCCTCGTCTGGGGCCGGAATTTCGGCCTGGTCACGGAGAGATCCGTCCTTGTCGCCGGGATGAAATCCCTGGACTTGTTTGGCAACAAGGCGCTTTCCGGCGTGTTCGGAATCACGTTTCTTGGCGAATCAACGGAAGTCACCGCGGACAGCGCAAACGACGTCAAGGTCGAGGGCGATTCCAGCCAGAGCACCAACATCGGCGGCGTGTTCGGCGTGCGCAGCACCTTTCTGGAATGGAAAAACATGACGGTTGGCGCCGCGTGGGAGAGCCACGTGTTTCCCGCGGGGGTTGGCGCCGTGTTGCTGGTCACAGGCCGCAAACAAACACTGACCGTCAACGCGGGAGTGGCCCTGTGATGACACCTTCAACAAAATGGATCCTCGTCGCGTTTCTTGTGTGCGTCTCATGCCTTCAGGCCCCAAAAGCCGCGGCAACCACGGTCATCGCGCGTTTTGGCCCCGCGGCCGCGGGACAAGGCGGCCCCAACGTCCCCGACATTCCACCCGGGGCGACCGACACGGAACTCAGCATCGTCACGGCGTCAAAAACCGAGATCAACATTGCCCTGTTTCCAGGGATTCTGATTGGCAGGCGGTTTGACAAGGACGGGTATTACGGCAGTGGTGGCGCCGGCGCCGTCATCTCGGGGGAAGGCCTTGGCCTCGGGGGTTACGCGGCAATCGGGTACGAGACCCAAGGGACGTGGAAATTCAACGTCGATTTCAAGCAAGCCATCGGCCTTGCCGGTCGCGGGTTGATGTCGGGTTACGCCTTGCGCGTTGGCGCGGGCGTTGAATTCTGAGGGAGGCAGGCATGTTCAAAAATCATGGCAGGCGCGTGCTTTTTCTCTTGGCATCGGTTTGGACGGGAGCGCTGTTCACGACCCTGCCAGCCCGGGACGCGAAAGCGTTCGTCCTTGTATCAAAAACACCGCGACGCCTGGACGCGAGTCCATCGAGCCCCACCATCATGTTCAAATGGAACGAGACGACTCCGTCCATCAAGGACAAGGACAAGCTGTTTGATGGTGCCAACAAGGATCTGGACGATGTCGAGTACATGGCGCTCATGCTGCAACTGGCGATGGACCAGTGGAATGACGTCCATGGATCCTACCTGCGCCTCGCGTTTGAACGGGATCCCACCGTTTTCACAGATACCGAGGACCGGATCCACGCCATCTCCGTCTCATCCAAAGTCGGGCCGACGTCGGCTGCCTTCGCGCAGTTCAACTATCAAGTCGGCGGCAACGAGACCAACACGATCGCCGACTGTGACATCTATTTGTCAGACAGCTCTGTATCCGCGCGCAACATGATGACGACCCTCGTCCACGAACTCGGGCACTGCATCGGTCTCGGCCACAACCACACCAACTACCAGTCCATCATGGGATATTCCCGTTCGGGAAACTCCTACAAACTTGGCACAGACGACAAGGCCGGCGTGAGCTGGCTGTATCCTGATCCGGCAGTATCGGACGAGGCACCGGCGGAACTCGTCGCCTGCGGCGTCGTGGCCAGCAGCAACGGCGAAAACCAGCGCGGGATGAATATCGTGATCTGGTCCTTGCTCGGGTTGCCATTGCTTGTTGCTCTGGCGACCGTGATGACAAAGGGAGTGTTTTCGTCACGGGCAAGTGCTCGCGGCCGGACTTGAACCGGCACGACCTTGCGGTCTCGGGATTTTAAGTCCCGTGTGTCTACCAATTTCACCACGCGAGCTTCGAGGCCGTCGAGGCCTTCGCGGCCACGAGATCCAACTAGAGGTACCACATGAACGGGAACGAGCCAATGTGGACCTTGCTTTACGATGGTGAATGCGCCCTGTGCCGCATGCTGGCCGGGTTGTTGTCGGGGCCGGTGATGGCGTGGCAAGACCTCGGGGAGAGGATCCTTCACTCCGCTCAGGATGACGGGGAGAGGATCCTTCACTCCGCTCAGGATGACGGGCGGACGGACATTGGCGTTGCCGACCTGTCCCGGGACCCGCCTTTGATCATCACGGGGACGCAGGCCTGGGAAATCCTGATTGAGCAGGAACCAGGACTTCAAAAGTGGCAGTGGCTGGCGGGCAAACTGGGCATGTCGCCCGGCACTGCGGCCACGACCCTGCGCAATGGCGCTCATCTGGCGCGCCGGATATGCAGTCGATGCTGCCCGCGCAGCCCCCTGACGTCCCATTCGATCACGCGTAACCCGTCAATCCGCTTACTGGAACAGCCCGTACCCAAAATTCAAGTAAAAGAGGAAACATGAGCCGCATCGCGATCCTGTCGCAAGACCCGACCCTCTACTCAACCCGCCGGTTGCGCGAGGCCGCCGAAGAACAGGGGCACGACGTCAAGCTGATGAACTACATGCGTTGCACCATCCATATCCGCCCCAACGCGCCGCAAATCAGTTACCAGGGCGACGTCATCGAAAACTACGACGCCGCGATCGCGCGCATCGGCACCGGCAACACGGCCTACGGCACCGCCGTCGTGCGACAGTTCGAGTTGATGGGGACACGCGCGTGCAACAGCGCCTCCGCCATCCTGAACGCGCGCGACAAGTTGCGTTCCCTGCAACTCCTCGCTGGCGCGGGGATCGGCATGCCGGCCACGGGATACGCGCATTCGACGCAAGACCAGGCGGCACTCATCACCGCCGTTGGCGGAGCCCCCCTGGTTATCAAACTCCTCGAAGGCACTCAGGGCATTGGAGTCGTCCTGGCTGACACCGCGAGCGCAGCCAAATCCGTCATGGAGGCCTTTCGCAGCCTCGACGCGGACATCCTGGTCCAGGAGTTCGTCAAGGAATCGGCCGGTCAAGACCTGCGCTGCTTCGTGGTCGGCGGGAAAGTGGTTGCGGCGATGCTGCGCAAGGCCAGTGGCGGTGATTTCCGCGCGAATATCCACCGCGGCGCGACGGCCGAGGTCGCGACCCTCTCGGAACTCGAGACTCAAACCGCGTTGCGCGCGACTGAAGCCCTGGGCCTTGAGATCGCTGGTGTTGACATGTTGCGATCGTCGCGTGGACCGCTGGTGATCGAGGTCAACGCCTCGCCCGGGCTTGAAGGCATCGAAAAGGCCACCGGCGTCGATGTTGCCGGGGCCATCATCAAGTCGGTGACGGCGTCGCCTGCGCCGGGCTCACAAGTTGCCCCTGTACAATGACCGTCGGCCCCGACGAGACTGGCGCCGTGATGCCATTTTTGTCGAACGCATCCTTGATCTTCAGCAACAACGATTCCTTGAGCTGCTGGAAATTTCCGGTTGCCGTCCACACCGAGAAGACAACATGCAGCGCCGCGTCCCCGAAACTGTCCACAATCAGGGTGGGTTTCGGCTCCTCAAGCACCAAGCGGTGGTCCCGGGCGATGTCGATCAACATGCGACGGAACTCGCGCAGGTTTTGCGTGTATGAGACGCCAATGCGCAGGTCAAGGCGCCGGATCGGATGCCGGGTGAGGTTGGTGATCTCCGCCTTCATCAGCATCTCGTTGGGATAACGGACCATCAGGTTGTCGGCCGTGCGGATCCGGGTCGACAGAAACCCGATCGTCAAGACTTCGCCCGAAACGCCAGCCGCCCCGATGCGGACCCAGTCGCCGGGGCGAAAGGGTTTTTCGAAGATGATGAACAAGCCGCTGATCACGTTGGCGACCGATGTCTGCGACGCGAAACCGAGCGCCACAGTCAGGATACCGGCGGCGCCAAGGAACACCTGCAGGTCAAACCCGAGTTGCCGCAGCGCGCTGAGCGCCACAATCGCCGACATGAGATAATAGGCCGCCCTGGATCCCATTTCTGCCTGCTGCGGCTCAATCGTCCGGCTCAGGACGGCGTGGAGGGACCGGCTCACGATCCGGACCACGAGCATCCCGGCAAGTACGATGATGGCCGACTGTACCAGATTGATCATGCGGGTCGCGGCGAAAAGTTCCTTGAGCATTTCCGGGTCGATGGTCATGGCGAGAACTCCTTTCGGGCGAGCAAATTGCCAAGATGCAGGTTGCCGAGAAGCCGGCCGTTTCCGGACTCCCTGAGCGTCTTGACGTCCTTTCGTGACGGACCCGCGAGGCTGCAACTGCCCTCTGGACCGAGCGGCTGGCTCATGACGTCCAGCTCCGCGAAAGAATCGCCTTCCTTGTGTTCGAGAACGATCCCCTCGGTGCATAATGCTCCGTCAGTGGTCGCGTACACGTGAAGCCATGGCGCCGGCAGGCTCAACTGATCGATGCGCAAAGGTCTCGTGGCCAGGTTGCGAACGACCACGCCGGTCGTGGCAAGGTGGGGCTTGCTCTTGACGTCCTTGTAGGCAAGGCGCGCCTTGGTCAAGGCCGCGTAACCGAGTTCGCCATCGACCGTCGTGGAGCCGATCCACGTGTCACTCAAGTGCGCCGCGGGAATCTCCGCGACATGACTGCCGTCGTTGCCGCCAAGCGCGTTCAGGTAGACAGAGATCCAGACCGGGGTCGACAGGAACATCTCGACCTGGTCGCCAGGCATGACAAACAATGGGTTGAGTGGACGGCACACCACCGCACGATCCGCGAGCAACGGAACCAGGCGGAAACCGGCCGCCGATCTTCGCGTCGCGTAACGGCTGATCTCGACTTCCCGCGACGGGGTGTTCAGGGACGTCGCCAGAACGGGTACCGGATCGTCGATGACCAGGCGATTCAATTCATCAGGACCCGCCGCTTCTTCCACCCGTGAGGCAGCGATCCGCCACTCCCGGTCAACATGTGCGACCTGTACGCGAGTTGGTCCGATTTGCAAATTTTGCATGAAACCCGCAGATAAATCGAAGTTTCGCCACCAGTTTTTCCGCGATTCTTGCACTCGTACCTCCCATGACGCACGCCGGACGCCACCATGTGATAAAATAACATCATGCCCCGGACAATTTCACCAGTGGTTGGATCCCTGCGCAAGAATCCACGCGGCGACAAGCTGCGCCTGGAAAAGCGCCTCAAGGTATCCATTTTGCCACAACCAAACGAAACCACGTGCGGCCCGACGTGCCTGCACGCCGTCTACCGTTATTTCGGCGATGACATCGCGCTGGGCCAGATCATCAACGAGGTTCCCGCCCTGGCCGGTGGCGGCACGCTGGCGGTTTTTCTGGCGTGTCACGCCCTGCGCCGGGGATACAACGCGAAAATTTTCACTTACAACCTGCAGATCTTTGACCCGACCTGGTTTGACGGCGAGGTACGCATCACCGAACGCCTGCGAAAGCAGATGGCCGCCAAGACGGACCCCAAGTTGCACATCGCGACCCTCGCCTACATGGATTTCCTGCAACTGGGCGGCGAATTGCGGTTCGAGGAGATGAACCCCGGAATCTTCCGCAAGTATTTGAACCGGGGAATCCCGATCCTGACGGGGTTGAGCGCGACCTACCTGTACCGGACCCAGCGTGAACACCCGTTCACCGGCCAGGGAAATGACATCCGCGGGGAACCGTCGGGACACTTCGTCGTGTTGTCCGGTTACGACCGGCGCCAGCGCAGCGTGCTGGTCTCGGACCCTTATCTTCCCAATCCGGTTGCCGATGGACAGGAATACCTGGTCGGCATCGAACGCCTGATGTCTTCCATTTTGCTTGGCATCGTCACGTATGACGCGAATTTGCTTGTGATCGAACCGGGAAAAACAGGAACGTGAATGCAGACACTGATTGTCGTCGACAAGCCCTCTGACTGGCCGCTTGACCTGCCCAACGTCCTCGTGGTGTCAGCCAGGGACTACCTGAGCCAGCCGCTGTTCCGCGACATGCCGCGTGCGAAGGTGTTCAACCTTTGCAAGTGCTACAAGTACCAGTCGACCGGGTATTACGTGTCGCTGCTGGCCGAGGCGCGCGGCCATGACCCGCTGCCCAGCGTCTCCACCATGCAGGACATGAAATCCCAGGCCGTGATCCGGCTGGCCTCCGGTGACTTGCAGCGGCAAATCGAGAAGGACCTCGCCCCGATCCGCAGCGACTCGTTTGTCCTCAGCGTCTATTTCGGCCGGAACCTGGCCAAGCGTTACGACCGGCTCGCCGGACAGCTTTTCGAATACTTCAAGGCGCCATTCCTGCGCGCGCACTTTGTCTGGCACCAGGGCACGGGCGCCAACAACGCCCAGGGCGGCAACTGGGCCCTCGTCAACGTGGGCCCGATCGCGGCGGCCGCCGTCCCCGAGGATCACCGCCTCTTTGCCATCAAGGCAGCGACTGATTACCTCGCCGGCCGAAAACAGACGGTATCGCGCCGCAGCGAGAAACGCTTTGACCTGGCGATCCTCTATGGTGGCGACGAGACACCGCCCTCCAACGAACGCGCAATCGAGAAGTTCATCAAGGCGGCCGACCGCCGCGGCATGCATGCCGAAGTCATCCGCAAGGAAGACTTCAACCACCTGCCGGAATTTGACGGCTTGTGGATCCGCGAGACAACATCCGTCAACCACCACACGTACAAGTTCGCGCAACGGGGTGAGGCCGAGGGGCTGGTCGTCATTGACGACCCCGAATCGATCGTCCGTTGCACCAACAAGGTCTACCTGACTGAACTGATGGAACACCAGCGCATCCGCATCCCGCGGACACTCATCCTGAGTCGCGCCAACTTGAGCCACGTCGCGCGCGACCTGGGATTCCCGTGCATCCTGAAGCAGCCGGACAGTTCCTTTTCACAAGGTGTCCTGAAGGTCGTCGATGAGGGCATGCTGAGGATTGTCGCCGACACCTTGTTCGAGAAGAGCGAGCTGTTGCTGGCGCAAGAGTACATCCCGACCTCCTACGACTGGCGCATCGGGATCATCGACCGCAAACCGGTTTATGCCTGCAAGTACCACATGGCGCACAAGCACTGGCAAATCACGAAAAAAACACGCGGCGGGAAGTTCCTGGGGGGCCGTGTCGAGAGCTTCGCCCTTGAGACTGTTCCCGAGGAAGTCCTGACCACGGCGCTGCGCGCCGCCAACGCGATCGGCAATGGCCTTTACGGGGTGGACCTGAAGGAACACAACGACCTCGCCTACGTGATGGAAGTCAACGACAACCCGAATATCGACGCCGGTTATGAGGACGGGATCCTCAAGGACGAACTTTACGACATCATCGCGGATGTATTCTCGACCCGGATCGAATCACGTAAACAACGGAAGACGGCATGACAGGCAAAACTTTCAGCGCATTCTCCGGATACGGCATTGAGCTTGAGTACATGATCGTCGACCGCAAGACGCACGACGTCAGGCCGGTGGCCGACATGGCCCTGCACGAAGCCTGTCGTGAGAACGGCGGCGAAATTTGCGGCGACGTTGAGCGCGGCGCGTTTGGATGGTCGAACGAGCTCGTCCTGCACGTCATTGAACTCAAGACAAGTGGCGCGGCAAAAGACCTGGCGAGGCTCGCAAGCGGGTTCCACGGTGAGGTCCTCGCCATCAACCGCCTGCTGGAGAAACACGGCTGCCAACTCGCGCCGGGCGCGATGCATCCGTGGATGGTGCCGGAGCGCGAGACGAAACTGTGGCCACACGACAACAACGAGATCTACGACGCCTACAACCGGATTTTTGGCTGCAAGGGCCACGGCTGGTCAAACCTGCAGTCAATGCACATCAACTTCCCTTTTGACGGCAATCAGGAATTCGGCCGCCTGCACGCGGCCATCCGCCTCGTGCTGCCCCTGTTGCCCGCCATCGCCGCCTCGTCGCCGTACTTCGAGGGGAAAAAAGGCCCCTGCATGGACAACCGCCTCGATTTCTACCGCAAGAACCAGGCGCGTGTCCCAGAGATCGCTGGGTTGATCGTCCCGGAGGCCGTGTTCACAAAGGCGGCCTACGAGAAAGAAATCTTCGCGAAGATCAACAAGGCCATCGCGCCGCACGACACGGACAAGATCCTGCAACATGAGTGGCTGAACTCGCGCGGCGCCATCGCGAGGTTCGACCGCAACGCCATCGAGATCCGCCTGATTGACATCCAGGAATGCACCGCGGCCGACATCGGCGTCGCGGCGCTCGTCATCTCGCTCGTGAAAAACCTCTACGAGGAACATCACATTTCTTATGACGCGCAGTGCGCGTGGGCCGCCTCAGACCTGGCAGTCATCCTGGATGAGACCATCCGTTCCGCCGAAAACGCGATGCTCCACGCCAAGACCTACGGACGTGTTTTCGGCATCGAAAACGCCGCGACGACCCGGGACCTTGTCGCGACCCTGATTGAGAAATTCCTGCCCGATGCCCCTCAAGAATGCGTCAAGGCACTGGATGTGATCCGTAAACAAGGAACTCTCGCAACCCGCATGATCCGGGCCCACGAAAAACAAGGCGAGTCACTCGAAGCATTGATGCGCCGCATGGGCGATTGCCTTGCGCACAACGCTCCTCTCGAGGCCTGACCCATGCGCGCGGCGTCGAGACCGGGGGGGAGAGAGGATTCTTCGGGCTCCGCCCTCAGAATGACGATGCTCCTCACCGCCGAACACGCCACCAACCACGTGCCGCCAGGCCTCGCGAAAAAACTGCGCGTCCCCCCCGGGGTTTTGCGTTCGCACCGCGGATGGGATCCAGGCACGGAGGAACTTGCCCGCGCCATTTTCGATGCCACGCCGCGCGACCGGCGCCACGGCCGCATCCTCGAGGGCGCCGTGACGCGCCTTGTCGTCGACCTGAACCGCAGCGAGAACAACCCCGAGGTTTTCTCGAAGTGGGCCCGCGGTAACCTCTCGGACGCGGACCGCGAGAAATTGCTGCGTTCACACCGCGCTTTCCGGAAGCAAGCCCGCCGCGCCGCCGACCGGATTTTGTTGACACCAGAATCCCACGTGATTCACCTGTCGATTCATTCTTTTACGCCCGTCTTGCGCGGCGCGAGGCGCACGACAGACATTGGCATCCTGTTCGACCCGGCGCGCCCGCAAGAGGCCGCCATCGCGCGGCGCCTGATCCGTATTTTGCAATCACCGGCGATGACGGAGCGTTTTGGGGTTTTTCGCGTCGACGCCAACAAGCCCTATCTCGGGACCGCCGATGGCCACACTGTTGAACTGCGTTCAAACCTAAGAGCGTCAAGGTATTCAGGTATCGAGATTGAAGTGAACCAGAGGTTCGTCCGAAAAAAACATCAGAAGGTTCGAAACGACCGCTGGGCGAAGGTGTTGCGGTTGATCAGCCTGGCTGTCCGCGAACTTCTGGAGCCGGAAGAAGAAAATGACGGAAAAGGGCCATCAAGGCACAAGCGCGCTCGTCCTGTCGGGCGGCGGATCGCGCGGCGCGTATCAAGCCGGGGCGCTCAAGGCCATCGGCGAGATCGCCGCCGGCGCGGGGCATGAATGGCCATTCAAGATCGTCACCGGACTCAGCGCCGGGGCCCTGAATTGCGCCCATCTGGTTTCCAGCAAGCAATCGATTGAGATCACATCCTCTGAACTCACCGACATCTGGGCCAACATTACAGCCGACCGGGTCTTTCGCACCGACCCCGCCTCCATCTCCTCGATCGGCGCACGGTGGCTGGCCGGTGTCGCCTCCGGTGGCGTCGCGCGCACGAAAAAGCCGGCTTCCCTGGTGGACACAACGCCACTCAGGGACCTCATCGCGAGCCGCCTGAACGCCAACGCCATCGATCACAACATCACCTCCGGCCGTCTGCGCGCGGCGTGTGTTTCGGCCACCGAATACGCGACGTCGCGCGGAGTGTCCTTCATCCACGGCCACCGCGATGTCCCGTTGTGGCGAAAAACAAGGACCGTCTCCATCGCGCAGCGTTTCCGGACCGAGCACATCATGGCATCTTCCGCGATACCGCTGCTGTTTCCGGCCATCAAGATCGGCCATCGCCACTATGGCGACGGGTGCCTCCGCAACCTCACGCCGCTGCTGCCCGCTGTCGAACTCGGCGCGACACGCGTGATGGTCATCGGAGTCCGGCGCGAGGCTCAAGTTGATGAATTGCCGCGGACAGGCAGCGAAGGCGCCTCGGCCGGCCGTGTCCTGAGCGTCATCCTGAATGCCGTCTTGATGGACGGCCTCGAGGCCGACGTGGAAACGCTCAACAAGATCAACGGTTTTGTCACCGAGATCCCGGCGGCGACATCACGTTACCGTAAAATCCCGTTCCTGATGATCCGGCCGTCGAAAGACATCGCGGCCATCGCGATGGATTTCGCCGCGGAAATGCCGCCCCTTGTCCGTTACTTCACCCGGGGCCTCGGCCCCCTGAGCCAGTCGGCCGAATTCATCAGCTATCTCTTGTTCCAGCCCGAATTCTGCCGGGCCCTGATCGATCTCGGGTACAGCGACGCGATGGCCCAGGCATCGCGGATCGAAGCCTTTCTGAGAGACGAGGACAACGGGGGAACCGGCCATGAGTGAGCTCCGCCGAAACCTCGCCAACTCCATGAAAGACGGCGCCGCGGCGAGTCTCATGACGGGCATCGGCGAAACCTACATTCCGGCCTTTGTGCTGGCCGTCGGCCTGGCCGAGACTTCCGCCGGCCTGATTGTGACCATCCCGATCCTCGCGGGCGCCATCCTGCAACTGGTCGCCCCTGCCGCCGTGACCGCCCTTGGTTCACACAAACGCTGGGTGGTTGGATGCGCCGTGGCCCAGTCCTTCGTGTTCCTCGCCCTCATGATTGCCGCCTTGACGGGATCCCTCGGGACGATCGCCGCCTTCAGTATCGCCGCCGTCTACTGGGGTTGCGGAATGGCCGGTGGGTCGGCGTGGAACACCTGGATATCCACCCTCGTCCCGGCCCGCATCCGCATCCGGTTTTTCTCGCGGCGCAGCCGCTGGTTGCAGGCATTCACGATGACGGGATTTCTCGTCGCGGGAATTACCCTCAAGGTCGCCCAAACCCTGCGTGGCGGTGATCATGATCTAATCTTGCATGCGTTCGCTGTCTTGTTCGGCCTTGCCTTCGTCTCGCGCCTTGTTTCGGCGTGGTACCTCTCGCGCCAGACGGAACCGGTCCCGGTGCCGCACAACCAGCGCCAGGTCCCGGTCTCGCAACTCCTGCTTCGCTTGCGGCGCAGCCCCGACGGCAAACTCATCCTGTACCTGGTCGTGGCGCAGGCGGCGACCCAGGTCGCGGCCCCCTACTTCACGCCATTCATGCTGCGCCAGATGCAACTCGACTACGGGACTTACGCGGCGCTGGTGGCCACGGCGTTTGCCGCGCGGATATTTTGCCTGCCGTTCCTTGGACGATTCGCCGAACGATCGGGCGCCAACAAGTTGCTGCTGTCGTGCGGGGTGGCCATGGCCCCGATGGCCGTCATGTGGGTTTTCGCGTACCAGAACATGTCGGCCCTGTTCGCGTTGCAAATCCTGTCCGGGGTCGTCTGGGGCGGGTTCGAACTGGCCTCGTCGCTGCTCATATTCGAGCGGATCGCCCCCGCGGAGCGGACCAGCGTCCTGACAACCTACAACCTCTCGAATGCCAGCGCCCTCGTGGCGGGTTCGTTGCTCGGCGGCGCGGTGTTCGAGGCGCTCGGCGCCAATTTCCAGGGCTATCTGGTGATCTTCGCGCTGTCCTCACTGCTGCGCGCCCTGACGATCACATTGCTGCTGCCGGCGGCCGGTAACCTCGAGAAATCGCCACTTCAGCGGGTCCCGTCCCGCGGATCCGCGACCCACCATCACCGCAGGATCCCGCGCCACGTCCATGTTCGCCCCATGGGGACCGACCGGGACGCCAGTTGAACCTGAATTCCATTAGCCAGTCGGCCAACTTGCCTGTGGCGACCCCTGCCACTGCCGTGATAAGACGCCGGATCGCCTGGCCACGCGTGTTTCACGTCGTGGCCCCGGAGAAAACGTCACGAATCCACCGGGAGCACGATCCATGGTCCGTAGCGCAGTCAGGAACCGCCTGGCCAACAAGGAATTCCTCGGCCATCCAGCCGGGCTTTTCGTCCTGTTTTTCACCGAGATGTGGGAACGGTTCTCGTTCTACGGGATGCGCGCCCTTCTCGTCCTCTACATGACCAAATACTTGCTCGTGGACCCGGCCAAGGCAAATGAAGTGATTGGTTACAACGCGCTCTACGCCTGGCTTGCGGGAATGTTTGGCGAAATGACCGTTCAACAGGCAAGTTCGCAGATCTACGGCATTTACACGGGCCTCGTTTACTTCACGCCCTTTTTCGGTGGAATGATCGCGGACCGGGTTCTGGGCCAATACCGTACGGTTTATCTGGGCGGCTTCCTGATGGCGATCGGCCACTTTCTGATGGCCAGCGAACGCGCTTTCCTGCTCGCGCTCCTGTTTTTGATCCTCGGCAACGGTGCCTTCAAGCCGAACATTTCGACCCAGGTGGGAGGCCTGTACAAAGAGGGTGACCCACGCCGCGACTCGGCATTCACGATTTTCTACATGGGCATCAACCTTGGCGCATTCTTGTCGCCGCTGATTTGCGGAACGTTGGGCCAGACGATGGGCTGGCACTGGGGATTCGGGGCCGCGGGCGTCGGCATGCTGCTTGGCCTCGTTGTTTACTGGGCCGGATCCGACCTTGTGCCCAAGGATTCCATGCACACGATAACCAAGGACGAGTCCTCACGCGCCCTGACCCTCAACGAGTGGAAGGCCGTTGGCGCGTTGATCGTCCTTGCCGTCCTCAACATCATGTTCTGGGCGATCTACGAGCAGCAGGGCAATACGCTGCAGCTCTGGGCTGACGACAAGACCAACTGGATTTTCGCCGGCGTGCAGATTCCGTCGACGTGGTTCCAGTCGATCAATCCCCTCATGATCATTGCCTTCGCGCCGCTACTCAACATCTTCTGGGGCTGGCAGGCCAAACAGGGCAAGGAACCGAGCAGCGTCGTCAAGATGGGTCTTGGCTGCATCATGGTCGGAATGGCCTATGTCCTCATGATCCTCGCCGCGAAGGCTGTCCCGGGCGAGGAAAAGGGCAGCGTCATGTGGCTCGTCGGTACGATCTTCATCTTCACGCTGGGCGAACTGTACCTGTCACCGATCGGTCTTTCCCTCGTGACGAAGGTTTCACCGAAGCCAATCCTCAGCATGATGATGGGCGTGTGGTTCCTGTCCAGTTTCTTTGGCAACTACGGCACCGGTTACATCGGTACCTTCTACGACAAGATGCCGAAAGACGCGTATTTCCTGATGCTGTGCCTCATGGGTGTCGTGACCGGCGTTCTATTCTTCCTGCTCAGAAGGCCTCTCGAACGCACCATCGGCAAGCACGTCTGACACCCGTCACCAGACGTCGGGATCACTCTCAGCGCGCGCCGGATTTGGTGAGTCCGGCGCTGATGGAGTGTTGATTCCCCGCACCGGCTTTTCCGGTGGATTGCTCAGTTTCGCATCCTGCGGAACCGCCGCGTTCTTGCCGGTGCTGATCTCGTCGACATCGGCCTCATGCGGCATGATATCGTTTGAAGGATCGTAGGCAGACGCCCCCTTGGAGACCCCGAGACGATCTGGCGCGACAGGTCCCGGGAAACCTTTGGCCGGTGCCGTCCCGCCCGCGGATTCTGGTGCACCGCCCCCGGGGGCCGCGCCCGCAGGCGAGTCACCGAGGACACTGAGCGGCAGGTTGCCGCCCGGCAGGCGTTTATCGTCCACCTGAAGCGGCGCGGCAGCGGGTCCGGATCCAAACAAGCTGGAGTCAGGCACCCGGAACAGGCTGAACAAACGGAGAGCCCCGTCTCGCTCCGTCGGCACGCGGATCACCGTCGAAACCTGGTTGCCAATCGCGAATTCGTTGTCGGGGTTCTCGCCGGTTTTCTCGATGTCCGTCGTCGCGAAGACTTCGGCCGGACCCGAGTCACTGCCGCGCAAGACGGTGCCGCGCGGCAAGTCGACGTTGAGCGCGCCGACACCATTTTCGTACTGGATCGGCCACTCACCGCTGGCCACGACGTTGATGTCCTCCCCGTCGACCAGTTCCGAGAACTTGTGCTTGTCGATGATGACTTTCACGTAATCGATCCAGACCGGAAGGGCACCGACCGCACCCGTGACTTTCACATCACCCCGGCGCATCGTCTTGTTCAAGTCGTAACCGACGTAGGACGCGATGGTCATGTTGTCGTCAAACCGCAGCGCCTGTCCCTTGGCCTTGGGCATCGGGAAGAATCCGGCAAAATAGGCGTTGTTGTAATCGTTGGTCGTTCCTGTCTTGCCGAACGCCGGCATGCGGATTCGCGCCGCCTTCGAGTCCTTGACGTCGGCGGGCGGAGCGGCGGCCGGAACCGGGGGGGTGCCACCGGCCTGGACATAGATCTCGCCACGGGCGCGGCGTCCTGTGCCGTGGGTCACAACGCGTTTCAGGATCTCGCGCATCGGGATCGAGAGTTGCGGGCTGACCAGTTGATGTTCGACCGCTTTGGGCTCGAAAAGTTTGTTGCCGAAACGGTCCTCGATGCGACGGATGAAGTTCAACTGGTTGGCCGGGCCGTCCTTGTAAAACCGGTAGATTTTTCCGCTGACAAACGTCTGGTATATCTTGGCCACTTCGCCGGCGGTGACATCGTTGGTACCGAGGGGGAACGACAAGACCGGCTCGAGTTTGCTCTGGACGCCCATCGCCTGGCTCAGTTGCACGAGGTAACGCAGGCCGAGCGTCATGCGGAAATCGTGGTGCTGGTAGTAGCGATGCAGGTCGTACTCCGATTGTTGCGCCGTGATGGCGTCGTAACGCTCGTTGATCGACTTCTGAAGTTTGTTGAACGTGTTTACCGGAAGGTACCCGTCGAGGAGGACGTCGCCCAGTTGGATGTCAGCCGTGACGAATACGCCACTGCTCCAGATCGCCTGGGCGTCCAGAAGGTTCAGGGGACGGCCGGGGACCACGGCGATGCGTTCCAGGTCCGCGCGGGACTTGAAATCACGCTTTGGATCTTCGCCCTCGAGGGTCGCGAAATAACCGAGTTGCGGCCGCGCGCCGACGCCGGCGAGGACCTTGAAACGTTTCCAGATGTGCTGGATCGCGGGATCGCTGAACGCGCCTTCGATCCCCTTTTCCGTCACTTTCTTGCTGACCGTCGTCCAGTCGCTGTTCAGCTCTGTCGCCAGCCCGGCAAAACGCAAGTAATTGTTGCGAACCAGGCCAAGACGCAGCGCCTTCTCGTAAGGCGGCATGTTGTCTTTCCCGCGGCCGAAAATATTCTGCAACTCAGAGATATAGCCGCGTCCCCACCACATCTTGTTGAGCTTGCGCAGCATGTCGGGCTGCCCCGCGAAAACAAGATCCGGCGCGACGTCGGCGATGGCGTTCTGCAACTGGAACTCGCGCACGCCCTCGTTGTCGAGCTGGACACCCGTCGTGCGGGCGACGCGGAAATGAAAGTCCGGGACGGACTCGCCGCCGCGAGGCAGCAAATCGAGTTCGGCCATCAGTTGCTTGAACTGCTCGTAGTTGAGTTTGTCGACGAGATGCGCCGCGAGGTACACCGACGCCAGGTTCTCGGACATCGTCCCGGCCCAGATCATCGAGACTTCCTTGTAGGGCGACGGATGGTCCGGGCGCGGGAAGTAAAGTCGCGACTGGTACGGGAAAATCTGGCGCTCGTTGTCCAGGCGATCGAGGACCGACCAACCGAGTTGCAGGCCAGCGTAGAACACCACGGACTTGAACACGGATCCCGGCTGGCGTTTCGCGAACACGGCACGGTTGAATCCGAGGGAATCGAAACCGGAAACGACTGAACGGACTTCGCCCTTCTCGACTCCGAGCAAGCCCCCGTTGATCTTGGGGCGTTTGTGCATCTCGAGCACGGCCTCGTGCTTGTCCTTGTCGTACTCCTTGACCTCCGTGAACAGGATGTCGCCCGGGCGGACGGCGTCGAGGAGTTTTTTCAACTGCGCCTGCGGACCGAGTCCGTAGGGCAGGTCCAGCAACTTCGCGTAACGAACGAGGGCATCGTGGGGGATCGTCCCGTTGGCGAGGCCAAAGGAGATACGGATCGAGGCGTTGTTCGGGTTTTTCACAACACTGTCGACCTTGCCGTAATAGAAATCGTTCACCGTCACGTCGCGCTGACGGACAAACTTTTCAGTGGGTTCCGGCGCGTAACCACCGAGGATGGTCTCAAGGCGCGACAGGTTGCGGCGCATCGCCAGCTGGGCGCCTTCTTGTATCGGGCAATCGATGGTCGTGAAAATCTTGAGCCCGGCTGAGTTCAACTCGTCCACGCTCTCCATGTTCAGGGCGTCCAGGATTTCCTTGCGGTCCATTTGCGAGCGGATGAGGCTGACGGTGGCGACCTCAGACGTACGGAAACTCCCGCGGTTGAACGGGACGGGCTTCTCAGCGGCCTCCTTGAACTCCTCTTCCTTGATCCACCCTTGTTCCAACATCCGGCGCAAAACATAATTCTTGCGCTCAAACGCGTTCTTGACGGCCTCCTCGCGGCGCTCGACCGTGTATTTGATGAACGGATCGTACTTGCCGGGGCCTTTCACGGATCCCGCGATGAAAGCCGACTCGACCAGGTCGAGATCCTTCACTTCCTTGTTGAAGTAATACTTCGCGGCGATGCCGATACCCGTCCCGTTGCCCGACACGTGAAACTGGTTCAGGTAAAACTCAAGGATCTGGGTCTTGCTGTACATGCGCTCCATCTGGAGCGCCGCGATGGCCTCGCGGATCTTGCGGCCAAGTGAGTATTCCCACCGGTCGAGGATGTTTTTCACCGTCTGTTGCGTCAGCGTCGATCCACCGCGGAATCTCCGCCCCTGCAAACCTTCGGCGAACGCCTTCACGATCGCCACCGGGTCGATCCCGCTGTGCTTGAAGAAGTTCTTGTCCTCGGCCGCGACGATCGCGTTGATCATGGCCGGCGGAACTTCCTCGATCGGGACGTAACGGCGATGTTCCGTGTTGAAGAAACTGCCGATGTGGGTTTGCTCATCCTGGCACAGGATCGTCGTCTCTTCGTTGATCCGCGCCATGATGGTCGATTTCTTGAGGTGATCATCCTCGCCAAAAAGAACCATGGCATAGACGACGGACATGCCGCCGAAACTTGCCGTGATGGAGCCGACGACGACAGCGACCGAGACCAGGACAATCCGGCGGATCAAGTGGCTGGTATTTTCAACCATGATTTCAACATCTCCTGCTGCATCGACGCGGGATTTTTTGGATCTCTGACATTATCCCGGATGCATGAAGGCAAGTCCATAATGGCGGCGCCTTGAGAAAACGATAAGAGCTGCGGAATCCGTCGCTTTGGGGTAAGTCGGATGGTAACAGGAGCATATCAGTGAGCTGGAACCTGCCCCCGGAAACCCACGTCGAAACCACACTGGCCCCCGGCCGGCGCGCCGACTGGGTCAGCCTCAGCAAGTTCCGCCTGCAGGCCGTGATCGGGGTTTATCCGCACGAGCGCCTGCACCCGCAACCGGTCGACATCGACCTGGCGATCCAACTCGACACCCGCGCGGCAGCGGTTTCTCTCAATCTGGCAAAAAGTGTGGATTACGCGAAAGTGGCGCGTGACCTGCGTTTACTGCTCCAAGGCGCCCGTTTCCATTTGCTGGAGACCGCGGCCGAGGCCGTCGCCGCGCTGCTGCTGGCGCCTTTTCCGGACCGCGCCCGCCCGGAGGCCGTCCAGGTCAAATTGTGCAAACCTTCAGCACTCGACGGGCTTGCGACCCCCTCGGTCGCGATTTTCCGGACCCGCGGGGATTTCGAGTTCCTGCCCGGAGAACACACCGGCGAGACGCTAATCTTCGCCAGCGCTGACTTGAAGATTTCCCTTGTGGACATGGGCGGCGAGCGGAGCCTCGCGATCACCCGGCTGGGCGACCGCGAGTTCCTGACTAGACCGACTCAAGTGTTCGATTTCCCTGATGGTTTTGAACCATCTGGCACTGGGTCAATCTTGACCTCAACCGACGTGGTGACACCCCAAGTGTAAGGTACCGCCCATGTGATCGCCGGCCTGGAAGATATACTTGGCCTGG
>Ga0214921_10002357_pt1 | contig 30897 bp, 30 predicted proteins | sample LL1505_MetaG_FD_177992 | JGI IMG/M metagenome (GOLD analysis project Ga0214921, IMG submission 177992) | Freshwater microbial communities from Lake Lanier, Atlanta, Georgia, United States - LL-1505 | ecosystem: Environmental > Aquatic > Freshwater > Lake | place: USA: Georgia | collected... | reverse complement strand
CCAACCGTGGCGATCCGGTCGAAGAGCCGGTTAGCTGGACCCCCTCGTTGACCGCCGGTGTCACTATTAAAACCAGACTCGAGGTCGAAGACCGCCCGTAGGCCGCTGCCGAGATCTTCAGCACCGCGAAATCCGAGCCGGCTCGTCGAAGCGACGCCTGTCGAAAGAATGCCCGAGCGATCGGTACCGGTACTCATCCAGCTGACGCCCGTATCAATAAGTCCGTATAGGTTAAGGCTAGATTGCGCTTGAGCGCTCAGGGGCGAGGTGAGGAGACTGCTGATGCTGATGCTGATGCCGATGGCTGCGATGGCGGCGGGACTTGCTTTGAGGGGGCCTGCTATATAAGACTGCTTCATGCCGTTGGATCTCCAGAGGTTGGATCGGTTGTGCTGCTTCAGTCGATGGCAGTGCTACGCTTGTGATGAGCAGTCTGAAGCCGCGGTCATGCCCGGCCCCGGGCATTGGCGACTGTGTGGATCAGTTGGCAGAACCTTGTCTTTCTTGAGCCACAAACGCGACCATGAGTTGGGCAGACTGCGGGCCCACAGGCTGAAGGCCCTCATGCGGAGTCTCAAGGGCCCGAGCGCAGACATTTCAGGGAGTTCGGATGCGACAGACCAGTGGAATCGATCAGATGTTGGCTGTGATGGGGCGGGCGCTGGCAACCTTAGGCGGGCAGCCGTTGGCGTCGCGCTCGAGTCCTGCAGAGGGGTTACGCGATGCGGCTGAACTTTCCCCGGAACAGCGCCGGCATGCGGGTGCGCTGATGCGGGTCAATCATGTCGGCGAGGTTTGTGCTCAGGCGCTCTATGAGGGCCAGGCGCTGTTTGCCCGTGATCCGGCGGTGCGGCAACTCTTAAATCACTCCGCGCTCGAAGAAGGCGATCATCTCGCCTGGACCCGCGATCGGCTTGATCAACTGGGCGCGCGTCCGTCGCTGCTGAACCCGTTGTGGTTTGCGGGGGCGTTTGTGATGGGTGCGGTTGCTTCTCGATTGGGCGATCCGGTGAGCCTCGGCTTTTTGTCGGAGACCGAGCGTCAGGTCGAGCAGCACCTGGCGGGGCATCTTGAGAAGTTGCCGCCGGAGGATCTCAAGTCGCGGGCAATCGTGGCTCAGATGCGAATCGACGAGGCACGGCACGCTCGCGATGCCGAGAATCAAGGGGCGGTGCCTCCCCCGGCGCCTGTGGCGAAGGCCATGCGAACGGTCGCTCAGGTAATGACCAGGACCGCCTACTACGTTTGATCGGGCAAAAAAAACCCGAGGGGTTAACCTCGGGTTGAATCCACCTGTTGAGGAGGGTGGAGGAGACACTGGGGGGCTCGAAGCTCGAACCCATGGGTCAAACTATAGCGCGGGATTTGTTGCAACGCAAGAAACTGTTTTTTGACGGGCTGCCCTCAATTTTTGGCTATCTGGGCGGAAGATTTGTTGCGGTGCGGATTCGACTCAACTAACTGATCAACGGAGGCCTCAATGGAATGTCAGGTGCGCTGGGGTGGTCCTGGTGGGATGAGCTTCGTGGCGGAAACCGGCAGCGGTCATGCCGTCATCATGGACGGAGCGGTCGAGGGAGGTGGACGCAATCTTGGGCCGCGGCCGATGGAAATGATCCTGGCAGGGACGGGTGCCTGCACCGCCTATGACGTGGTGTTGATTCTGAAGCGCAGTGGAATGGACGTGCGTGGCTGTGATGTCCGGCTCGAGGCCGAACGAGCGCCCACCGACCCGAAGGTCTTCACCGCCATCAACGTGCACTTCACGGTCCGAGGGCGCCGATTACGGGCCAACGTCGTCGAGCGAGCCGTTCAGGTCTCGCATGAGAAGTATTGCTCGGCGTCGGTCATGTTAGAGAAGACTGCCAAGATCACCCGATCGGTCGAGATCATCGACGACGAGACCTGGCAGCCAACGATGCCTGCATCGGCGCCTGCACTGACGCCCTGACATTCTTATTTGACTGCCAGTTGAGGACCCCGATATACTTATCGGCTCACTTCAAAGTTTAAAGTTTTCGAGCAATGAAAACCTTTTCGGCTAAATCCCATGAAGTCCGGCGCGACTGGTTTGTCGTTGACGCGGCAGACAAGGTGCTTGGACGCCTCGCGGCAGAGATCGCGCACCGACTGCGTGGCAAACACAAGCCCGAATTCACACCGCACGTCGATACGGGGGACTTCATTGTCGTGGTTAACGCGGCCCAGATTCGCGTGACCGGCAACAAGGCGCTCGATAAAAAGTACTACCGTCACAGTGGCTACCCAGGCGGTATTTCCGAAACCAATTTCACCAACATGCAGGCCCGCTTCCCCGGTCGCGCGCTCGAAAAAGCGGTGAAAGGCATGTTGCCAAAGGGCCCGCTGGGCTATGCAATGATCAAGAAGCTCAAGGTCTACGCCGAAGGTGATCATCCGCATGCCGCACAGCAGCCTCAAGCGCTCGAGATCTGACGGGACGTATCTTCATGATTGGTGAAAAAAACTATGGCACCGGCCGCCGCAAGACGTCAGTGGCTCGGGTGTTCATGAAAAAAGGTAGTGGCCGTATCGTGATCAACGGTAAGCCGATTGACGAATACTTCGCCCGCGAAACCGGTCGGATGGTGGCTCGTCAGCCACTCGAACTGACTGGCAACCTGCATCTGTTCGATATTCAAATCAACGTGCATGGCGGTGGTGAATCGGGCCAGGCGGGTGCGGTTCGCCACGGTATTACACGGGCACTGATCGATTACGACGCGACGCTCAAACCACAGCTGTCCGCGGCTGGGCTGGTTACGCGCGATGCGCGCGAAGTTGAACGGAAAAAAGTCGGTCTGCGTAAGGCACGCCGTCGGAAGCAGTTCTCCAAACGTTAATCTCGGCCGCCTTGATCCGAATCGGTATCGTTGGCGGCACGGGATATACCGGTGTCGAGTTGCTGCGTCTATTGGCGCAGCACCCCCACGCAGAGCTTCGCGTAATCACTTCCCGCACCGAGGCAGGGCTCCCTGTCTCAGCGATGTTCCCGAATCTCCGGGGTCACGCCCGGGTTGCCAATCTGGCATTCTCCGCGCCCGATGATGGCGCGCTGCAGGGCTGCGATGTGGTTTTCTTCGCGACTCCGCACGGGGTTGCGATGGCGCAGGCGCCCGCCTTACTGGAAGCCGACGTCAAAGTAATTGATCTTGCGGCCGACTTTCGCCTCAAGGACCCCGCCGTGTTCGCTCAGTGGTATGGCATGGCACATACCCAGACCGCTCTGTTGGCCGAGGCGGTATACGGTCTCCCAGAAGTCAACCGCGCGGCAATTCGAACTGCGCGCCTGGTGGGGTTGCCGGGATGTTACCCAACGTCCGTCCAATTGGGTTTGTTGCCGGTGCTCGAGGCCAACCTCGTCGATTGTCAGACGCTGATTGCCAATTGCGCGTCGGGGGTCTCTGGGGCGGGACGCAAAGCTGAGATTGGTACCTTGCTCGCCGAGGCTGCTGATAATTTTAAGGCCTATGGTGTGGCGGGGCATCGTCATGCGCCTGAGATCACGCAAGGCTTGACTGCGATTGCTGGGCGCTCGGTACAGATTCAATTTGTCCCGCATCTGGTGCCGATGATCCGCGGGATTCATTCAACGCTGTACGCGCGGGTCTTGCCAACGGCTCGTGAGGTGGATTTTCAGGCGCTCTACGAGGCGCGGTTTGCTGATGAGCCATTCGTGGATGTCATGCCGCCCGGTTCAACGCCAGAGACGCGTTCGGTGCGCGCATCCAATATGGTTCGAATCGCGGTGCATCGGCCCGCCGGCACGGATTTACTGATCGTGCTGGTGGTCGAAGACAATCTGGTCAAAGGGGCTGCCGGGCAGGCAGTGCAGGTGATGAATCTGCTATTTGACCTGGAAGAGACCGCTGGCCTGACGCAATTGCCGATTTCGCCCTGATGATTTTTCCCTGAGTCCTGGCGATGTCTGACCTTGTTGTCAACGCGGGTTCTCGGTTTCCCTTAGACTCAGGTTTAACCTTCTTTTGGTCTGTAGGAGTTTCATGCGATGAATGCGCTCGTTGAACCCGCGATCGCGGATGCAGCCACCGGTATGCCAGCCCCTCTGGTATTTACCGACAGTGCGGCGGGCAAGGTCCGCCTTTTGATTGAAGAGGAAGGCAACCCCGCGCTCAAATTGCGCGTGTTTGTGCAGGGTGGTGGTTGTTCAGGTTTTCAGTATGGATTTACGTTTGATGAAGTCATCAACGAAGACGATACGGTCATGGACAAGAATGGGGTTCAGTTGTTGATCGATGCCATGAGTTATCAGTACCTCGTGGGCGCAGAAATCGACTACAAGGAAGATCTCGAAGGTTCACAGTTCGTGATTCGGAACCCAAATGCCACGACGACCTGTGGCTGCGGCTCGTCGTTTTCGGCCTGATCAGGCCTTCAGCGTCTAGCCTAACAACGGTGCCGGCCAGACGGCACCCAGAATTCTGGCGCCCCGGGCTCCGGTGACGGTAGGTCTTCCGGCGGGGCGTTGTGTCATGCGCTCCCGAGCGAGCCAGGCGAAAGCCGCTGCTTCGACTGCGTGTGCGGGCAGCCCAAGCGCATCAGTGGTGCTTACTGGCGTTGGCGCACAAAGAGAGCGGATAGCGCGCATCAGTGCGCTGTTTCGGGCCCCACCGCCACAGACATAAATCGAATCCGCGCCCAGGCAGGCGCGGTGGATAGTCTCAGCCGTCAGCCCGACGAGAGTCGCTTGCACGTCGACCGGATTTTCATGACCGTTCAGGCGGTCTTCGAGCCACCGCAATCCAAACAGGTCGCGACCCGTGCTGCGTGGGGCCGGTAACGAAAACCACGGCTCGGCCAGACACCGCCCCAGTAGATCTGGAATCACAATGCCCTGCATCCCCCAGCCGCCGTCTTCATCAAAGACCGCACCGGTGTGGCGATGGCACCATGCATCAAGCAGCAGGTTGCCCGGCCCGGTATCGTGGCCACTAACACCGCCCAATCCGTCCAGCCGGGTGACATTACCGATACCGCCCAGATTTACGATCGCTCGGGCCCTGCCAGGTGCATCAAAAAGCGCGGCATGGAAGGCGGGAACGAGCGGGGCGCCCTGGCCGCCTGCAGCGACGTCGGCCGATCGAAAGTCTGCAACGACGTCGATCCCGCTCTGTTCAGCGAGGCGCGCCGGGGCAAGTAACTGCAGTGTGTAGCCGAGTTCCGGACGATGACGAACGGTCTGACCGTGCGCGCCAAGACCCTTGATGTCCTGCGGTCGCAAACCTGCGGTCGCAACCAGTTCGGCGACGACCTCCGCATACAGATCGGTCAACTGGATGGCTGCCAGTGCCGCACGAGATAACTCGTCAGGCCCCGGTGTCTGGAGGGCGAATAGTTGCTCACGCAGAGTCCCTACCAGATGACGGCTGGAAAAGCCGATGGCATGCAGCTGGAGCGGGGGGGAGCTAAGGGCGTCGGGCTGGGGCCTGTCAGTGAATTCAACGAGGAGCCCATCGACCCCATCGAGACTGGTGCCAGACATTAGCCCGATATACGGGCCGCGTTCAAGCGAGCGAAGTGATCCCGTCACTCAAAGCGGGCGAGCCGAGGTGCGGACAGCAAGGCGATGCGGTGCATGTGTTTGTCCACCTGGCTGCGGAATTGCGCTTGTTCGATCGAAGAGACGGCCGCGGCGGTGGGCAACGCGACCTTGAGTGGGTCCACATTGGTTCCGTCGACTAAGAATTCGTAGTGCAGATGGGGCCCGGTTGCCCAGCCTGTTGAACCGACGAACCCAACCAGATCACCCTGGCTGATTCGGCTGCCCGCCCGCAGACCCGGGCCAAAGCCACTCAAGTGGGCATAAAGAGAGACGGTCTTGTTCGGATGCTTGATGGAAAGGACGTTGCCGTACCCGCCCTTGCGCCCGACCGCATCTACCACGCCATCGGCAACTGCTCGCACACGCGTGCCACTGGGCGCGGCGTAATCAACCCCGCGGTGGGCGCGCCAGTCGTGGTGGATCGGGTGGAGGCGAGACTCGGAAAATCCGGATGAAACCCGCGAGTACTCGAGGGGTGAGCGCAAGAATGCTTTGCGAATGCTGCGGCCTTGGGCGTTGTAATAGTCACCGCGGCCGTTACCACGGTCAAACCAAACTGCCTGAATCTTGCGGTTCTGGTGAACCATCTCAACGGCCAGGACGCGCCCGACGACGGGGACATCCAGGCCGTCTGCCACCCTAAGGGACTCCCAAGTCACGCGGACCGAGTCGCCGCGACGCAAATCGCGGTGGAAGTCGACATCACCGCCGAGGATTTCAGCCACCTGCGTGGCGACCGCATCGGGGATACCGGCTTCGTCAGTCGCTGAGAATAAGGAAGAGCGGATTTCGAAACCGCGCATCTCGAGGGTGCGTTCGATTTTGACGGCTTCGTCCCTGGCGACAAACGTGGCCTTATCCTGCTCGCTGCTTGCGGTGCGGGTGATCAACACCCGACGCGCGGCAGAGAGCTTGGCTTCGCCGCCGAGCTCGTTCATTTCACCAGCACCTTTAGCCCCGTCGATACCGTCAACGAGGGCCCAAAAGCGGCGGATGCGCCCAGATCCGTCGAGTTCTGCGGCGACCGTCCGGCCGGGACGAAGCTGGAGTAACTGGCGTGCAGCCCGATCTTTCCGGGCAAACGCCGAAAACGCCGGGTCCTGCGCGCCCAAGCGCTGAAGGATCAGGGAGAGCGTGTCGCCGCGCTGAATGCGTTCCTGGCGATGAAAAATTCCGTGATCGCTCGCGCCGACGACGGTCGACTCCAGTGCGACGCTTTCTACAATGGCCGTCTGACTGGGCGCATCAATACCCATCGAGGCCGGCGCAATAGAGAATGCGGTTGCGGCGCCCAACGAGCAGATGACCAGAGCGGCCAAAGAAACACGTTGCTTGCGGGTCAGTTCAATCACTAGGCAATGGGTCGAAACCGTGTCGAAATTTGGGCAAACAAATTCTTTGTTCAAATTGGGCTAAAGCCAAACGACTGCGGATAATAGCCGAAAAGGACAGAAGGATGACAATTCGTCGTCCTTAATGCCTAGCGCCTAGTCCATCAAACCTCGAATTTCGCGGAGCATCATGATCGAGCGTTCTTCAATGCCTCTACCCGACTCAGTCCAGGCGGCCATGGATGTGGCCCGTCGTGGGGCGGACGAACTGTTGGTGGAATCGGAGTTCGCGCGCAAGCTCGAACGTAGCGCCCGTGAGCGTAAACCGCTGCGGATCAAGCTGGGCCTTGATCCGACCGCACCCGATTTGCATCTGGGGCATACGGTCGTGCTCAACAAGATGCGCCAGCTTCAGGATCTCGGTCACACGGTGATTTTCCTGATTGGTGATTTCACCGCCACGATTGGGGATCCGTCGGGGCGCAACACCACGCGTCCGCCGCTCACACGCGAGCAAATTGAAGCCAATGCGGCGACCTATTATCGGCAGGCGAGCTTGGTGCTTGATCCGCAGCGCACCGAGATTCGCTACAACTCCGAGTGGTCCGACGCCTTGGGCGCTCGGGGGATGATCCAGCTGGCAGCGCGCTACACCCTTGCGCGCATGCTGGAGCGGGAAGATTTCACGCGGCGTTATCGGGGTGGCGTTCCCATCTCGGTGCACGAGTTGCTCTATCCGCTCATGCAGGGCTATGACTCGGTGGCCTTGCAATCAGACCTCGAATTGGGGGGGACGGACCAGAAATTTAATTTGCTGGTTGGACGCGAGCTGCAAAAAGAGTACGGTCAGGAGCCGCAATGCATTTTGACCATGCCGCTTCTTGTGGGGCTTGACGGCACCGACAAGATGTCGAAGTCCAAGGGCAACACCATCGGCATCACCGATTCGCCGGGGGAGATGTTTGGCAAGGTGATGTCGATCTCAGATGTTTTGATGTGGAACTGGTACGAATTGTTGTCGTTTGAGTCGATGGCTGCGATTGAACAGTTGCGTAATCAGGTGACCTCGGGCCTGAACCCACGGGATGTGAAGTGTCGCTTGGCCCGCGAAATCGTCGCCCGATTTCATTCGCCTGCGGCGGCTGAACAGGCTGAGGAAGCCTTCAATGCCCGATTTCGCGGTAATGCGATCCCCGAAGACGTGCCGGAAGTCAGGCTGGTCGGGGCGCCGCTAGGGGTTCAGCAACTCTTGCGCGATGCGCATTTGGTGGCTTCTAGCACTGAGGCACAGCGTGCGATCGAGCAGCGCGGCGTCAAGGTCGATGGGGTTGTCATTGAGGACCGTGCGCTACGTCTTGAGGCTGGTACTTACGTGTTGCAGATCGGCAAACGGCGCTTTGCTCGCGTCATCCTGCAGCCATGAGGGCGCTTGAGCTGACCTTGGTTCGCCACGGGGAGACCGCCTGGAACGCGATTCGACGAATTCAGGGGTCGATTGACATTGAACTGAACTCGACGGGACAAACGCAGGCGGCAGCGATCGGGCAGGCCCTCGCGCAACGTCATTTGCAAAGTCATGCGCAGGGGCCGGATCAGCGCTCGCGCGGGGCAGAGCGTTTTCACCGACTGATTTCCAGTGACCAGACCCGGGCGGCGCAAACGGCGGCGGCGATCGCGCAGGCAACGGGTCTCGAGCTGACTTTGGACCCTGAGTTGCGGGAACGCCGGTACGGGCTGTTTGAAGGCCAGGGGTACGACGAGATCGAGACTCGCTGGCCAGCGGATTGGGCCCGATGGCAGGCCCGCGATCCCGCCTGGGGGCCGCCGGAGGGGGAAACCCTTGGCGGCTTCAATGCTCGGGTGTGTGCGTGGCTAGATCGGATCGCGGGGGCGGTGGAATCTTCCGCGCGAGGGGCCGGGGCGCCTTCCCTAGAGTCCCTGGAACTCAACGAGCCGCTCCGGGTGATTGCGGTGACCCACGGTGGCGTGCTGGATATGGCGTTTCGGCACGCTGCGGGGCTCACGCTGGATGCGCCGAGAAGGCATCAAACCCTGAATGCGGCGCGCAATGTGCTGCGGTTCGAGCGCGGCGTCTGGAATGTCCTTGTCTGGGCCGACACCGAGCATCTGACGCAACCGGCTGACGACCTATAATCTGTGGTCAACCTCTCCACCCGGATTTGCTATGTTTGATCGCGCCCAGACCCTCGATCACACCGACCCTGAGCTCTGGCAGGCGATTCAAGCCGAGAATCGTCGGCAAGAGGACCACATCGAGTTGATCGCTTCTGAAAATTACGCTTCACCGGCGGTCCTTCAGGCGCAAGGGTCGCAGCTAACAAACAAGTATGCGGAGGGTTATCCGGGCAAGCGCTACTACGGCGGCTGCGAGCATGTCGACATTGTCGAGCAATTGGCCATCGACCGCCTCAAACAGCTTTACGGCGCCGAGGCCGCCAATGTCCAGCCTAACTCCGGGTCACAGGCCAACCAGGCGGTGATGCTCGCGTTCTGCAAACCCGGGGATACGGTCATGGGGATGTCGCTCGCCGAGGGCGGGCACCTGACCCACGGGATGCCGCTCAACCTCTCAGGCAAATGGGCCAACATCGTGTCCTATGGGCTCGATGCGAGCGAAGCCATCGCAACCGCGCACCTGATCGCCGACACGCTCGAAGCGCCGCAGGATGCCGCGGTGCATGAGCGGGTGCGTGCTCAGGTGGCGGCGCTGACGGGTCGGTTCCCGGTTTATTCGCCAGCGGGGGCTTGAACCGACGTGCGTTGCCCGTTTTGCGCATTTGCCGATACACAGGTTGCCGAGACGCGATCTTCGGATGATGGAGATGTCATGCGCAGGCGGCGCCGCTGCCCGGGTTGTGACAAGCGGTTTACGACTTACGAGCGGGCTGAACTAACCCTGCCCGCCGTCGTTAAGAAGAACGGAACGCGGGTCGAATTTGACCGATCCAAGCTGCGGAGTTCGATGACTCTGGCCCTTCGCAAACGCCCGGTGTCGGCCGAATCGATCGAAGCGGCGATCTCGCGGATTGAGGAGGCACTGATCAGTTCCGGGGCCCGCGAAGCGCCAAGCGATCGGATTGGTGAACTGGTCATGCGCGAACTCAGACGTCTCGATAAGGTGGGTTATGTGCGCTTTGCATCGGTCTATCGGAATTTCGAGCATCTGGATGAGTTTGCCGAAATTATCCAGGAAGTACGCCCCGATAGCGTTAATGCGCGTTAGGGCCTTGGGCCGCTGATGTTCAGCGCCGCCGATCAGCAATGGATGGAGCGGGCGCTGGCGCTGGCTCGTCGGGGTTTGAGGTCGACGACGCCAAACCCCCGGGTCGGATGCGTTTTGGTCTCAGCAACTGGAACCTTGCTCGGTGAGGGTTGGCATCAACGGGCGGGTGAGGCCCATGCCGAGGCCCATGCCTTGCGGGCTGCCGGCGAACAGGCCCGCGGCAGCACGGCCTATGTCACGTTAGAGCCGTGCGCGCATTTTGGTCGTACGCCCCCATGCTCGAACGCCCTCATCGAGGCGGGCGTGGCTCGCGTGTTGGTCGCGATGGAGGATCCCAATCCCTTGGTGGCTGGGCGCGGTTTGGATCGTTTGCGTGAAGCCGGCATTGAGGTGCGTTGTGGTTTGCTTGCGGACGAGGCCCGGGAGTTAAATCTCGGGTTTGTGTCACGAATGACCCGGGGTTTGCCATGGGTTCGGCTCAAGGTCGCCGCGAGTCTGGATGGCCGAACGGCTCTGCTCGATGGCCGTAGCCAATGGATCACTGGCGCAGCCGCGCGCGCCGATGGACACGCCTGGCGTGCCCGGGCCTGCGCGATCCTCACGGGTATCGGCACCGTTCGGGACGATGACCCGCAACTCACGGTGCGCGATCTACCCAAAAATGACGGGCCGCAGACTGGGTCGCAGATCGGGCAGCCCATCCGGCAACCGCTGCGGGTTCTGATCGACAGCCGGCTCGAGGTTGACCCAGGCGCAAAATTGGTCCGAGCAGGGGGGCTATTGCTAGGCCACGCGCTGGACGAAGATTGGCTTGTGACTGGCCCGCTCGCTGATAAAGCGCGTCTGTTGCAGGATCACGGCGTCGAATTATGGTCGTCCCCGAAGTTGTCGTCGTCTTCGTCCTCGGCCTCGGCCTCGGCCTCGTTGGCACCACCTGGCAAAGTGGACCTCGGCGCACTACTGGCCGAATTGGCGCGCCGTGGCGTCAATGAATTGCATGTCGAAGCAGGCGCTGGGCTGAATGGTTCGCTCGTTCGCGAAGCGCGCGTCGACGAGTTGCTGGTGTATCTGGCGCCTGCGCTGCTAGGAGATTCGCGGCCGATGTTTAATTTAGAGCCGCCGGAAACCCTCGAATCCGCCAAGCGCCTGGTTTTTCATGAGATGGTGAAGGTTGGCGATGATCTGCGGATCCTCGCCCGTTTTAAGCAAAACGAAGCTAATTAGCACGAAGTCAAGCAAAGCTCAGAGGGCGGGTGGACATGTTTACAGGAATCGTTGCCGCAATTGGGATGATCGAAGAGGTCTCAACGCTGACGGCCACCGTTGGTCCGGCCGATAGCGGCCGGCGACTGGTCATTGAAGCCGCACGTCTGGGGCTAGATGATGTTCAGGTGGGCGATTCGATTGCCATCCAGGGGGCCTGCATGACCGTTGTTCAACTTGGCGGGCCGATGTCTGACCAGTTGGCCGAAGGCCGTTTTGCGGTCGATATTTCACTCGAGAGCTTGTCCCGAACTGTCGGCCTTGCCGCCCCGGGGAGGGTCAATCTCGAAAAAGCATTGCGGCTCTCGGATCGCCTCGGCGGTCACCTGGTCAGCGGCCATATCGATGGCTTAGGGCGGGTGGCGGCGTTTGACCCGGTGGGTGAGTCCTGGTTTCTGGCCATTGAGGTGCCCGCGGCGTTGGCAAAGTATTTCGCGTTCAAGGGCTCGGTCACGGTGGATGGGGTGTCGCTCACGGTCAATCGGGTGGAAGATTCCGCGGCGAAAGGGGTTACCCGGATTGAAATCAATGTGATTCCGCATACGATGGCGGTTACTACGCTGGGTCGCCTGAAAGTCGGAGATTTCGTGAACATCGAAGTCGATCAGATTGCCCGTTACTGCGAAAGGCTCATGGCCTCGAAATGAACGCTCCCCTTGACGCCGATCTAGCCCGTGCGCTGCGTCGTGTAACGCTGGATGACAAGTACGCCCTTGAACATGGGCGTGCGTTTATGAACGGCAATCAGGCCTTGGTTCGATTGCCAATGCTGCAGCGTGAGCGAGACCGCATTGCAGGCTTGCACACCGCTGGCTTTATTTCGGGTTATCGCGGTTCGCCACTCGGCGCGCTCGACCAGGCGCTCTGGAAGGCCCGGGAGCATCTGGACCGCCAGCAGATTGTCTTTCGGCCTGGCGTCAATGAAGAACTGGCGGCCAATGCAATTTGGGGAACCCAACAGATCGGTTTGTTCCCCGGTGCCAATGCCGATGGTGTATTTGGTCTCTGGTACGGCAAAGGCCCCGGAGTCGATCGCTGTAGCGATGTCTTTAAACATGCCAATGCGGCCGGCTCGGCGCCACATGGCGGCGTGATTGCCGTCGCTGGCGACGATCACGGTGCCAAGAGCTCGACTTTGCCGCATCAGAGTGAGTTTATTTTCAAGGCCTGCGGTATGCCGGTGTTCTATCCGGCAGGGGTTCAGGAGTTCCTGGACTTTGGTCTACATGGCTGGGCGATGTCGCGCTGGTCGGGGCTTTGGGTCGCCATGAAGGCGGTGACTGACGTGGCGGAATCCTCAGCCGCCGTCATCATCGATCCCGATCACGTCAGCATCCAGTTGCCCAGTGCCGATGAGTTGCCGCTCGGGGGGCTCAACATCCGCTGGCCCGATAGTCCAATTGCGCAGGAGCAGCGCCTGCTGGACTACAAAGGCGACGCTGCGCTCGCTTACATTCGAGCCAACCGTCTGAATTTCATCGCTATCGATTCGCCGCGCCCCTGGCTTGGCTTGGTGGCCGCTGGGAAATCTTATCTCGACACCCGTCAAGCCCTCGACGATCTGGGTCTTGACTCCACGACCTGCTCGGCCATGGGCATCCGCCTGTTTAAGGTTGGCGTGGTGTGGCCACTAGAACCCAGCTCGATGCGGGCTTTCGCGACCGGATTGCGGGAAATCTTCGTTATCGAAGAAAAACGCTCGCTGGTCGAATCCGCCGTCAAGGAGGCGCTCTACGACTGGCGCGATGATCTTCGTCCGCAAATTTATGGCAAGTTGGATCGAAACGGCCTTAACGTGGATCCTGGCGGTGGGGCCAACTCTCGCCGGGATTGGCTCCTGACGCCCCACGGCGAGCATTCCCCAGCAATGGTTGCGCGGGCGATTGGTCGCCGTCTGATCGCCGCCGAGCAAGAGGGGCGGACGCTCCCGTCCGATATCCGTGCCCGAATTCAAACGCGCCTGGCGATTCTTGACGCCAAGGAACGCAAGCCGATCTTGCTGCGGGTCGAGTCGGTCGAGTCGGTCGAGTCGATCCGGTCGATCGAACCGGTTCAACCAGTCGAATTGCAGCGAACGCCGACATTCTGCTCGGGTTGTCCGCACAACACGTCGACGCATGTCCCTGAGGGCTCGAGGGCGCTGGCCGGGATCGGGTGTCATTTTATGGCGCAGTGGGATCCTGCGCGTCGCACCGATACGTTTTCGCAGATGGGCGGTGAGGGGGCGGCCTGGATTGGTCAGGCGCCGTTCTGCGAGACGCCGCACGTGTTCGCGAACATGGGCGATGGAACCTATTTCCATTCTGGGGTTCTGGCCATCCGTGCTGCCGTCGCAGCCCGGGCGACGATGACGTACAAGTTGCTTTACAACGACGCGGTGGCCATGACCGGCGGGCAACCGCTGGACGGCAGTCTGACCGTGCCCCAAGTCGTGGCGCAATTGCGTGCCGAGGGCGTCCGTGAAGTCGTGATCGTGACGGATGAGCCCGAGAAGTATCGGCGGGCAACGGGCGCGTCTGGCGCCAGCGGTTCCGCCCACCCAGCCGGGCCCGACGCTGACACCATGATGGCGCATGCGTTGGATGACGTGCGAGTCGAACATCGCGACCACCTCGACGCCGTCCAGCGTCGTCTGCGCGAAGTCGTTGGTGTCACTGTGATCGTGTACGACCAGACCTGTGCGTCGGAGAAGCGCCGCAGGCGCAAACGCAAGGGTTCTGATGGACAACCGGGGTTCCCCGATCCTGCCCGCCGCGTGATCATTAATGAAGCAGTTTGCGAGGGCTGTGGTGACTGCACGATTCAGTCGTCTTGTGTCTCTGTCGAGCCCCTCGAAACACCGCTCGGCCGCAAGCGAAAAATCAACCAGTCATCGTGCAACAAAGATTTTTCCTGCTTGAAGGGATTCTGCCCAAGTTTTGTGACAATCGAGGGCGGGAAGTGGCGAGGTCGGGCGCAGCGTGCGTTGCCCGGTGGGTTGCCGGGTGGCTTGCAAGACCAGCCCCAGATCGCGAAACCTTCTTCGGAATGGCCAGAACTGCCTGAGCCCACGGTTGCGTCGATTGACTCAAACGGATTAAGTGGCGCTCCAGCGCGTCCCTACAGCGTTCTGGTCACCGGGGTTGGTGGTACCGGAGTGGTGACCATCGGACAGCTATTAGGGATGGCGGCTCATCTCGACGGTCGTGGCGTCGCCGTGCTTGACATGGCGGGCCTTGCGCAAAAAGGCGGCGCGGTGACTTCGCATATTCAGATTGCGCAGACGCAGGACCAACTCTTTGCGACCCGAGTCGCGATTGGCGAAGCACAACTGGTCATAGGCGGCGATCTTGTGGTGACCGCCGGTGCCGACGCACTGGCTCGGATGCGGTCGGGTGTCACCCGAGTCATCCTGAATGCCGATGTCGCGCCCACGGTAGAAGCCCTGCGTAATCCAGACTGGCGTTTTCCCGAGGCGCGATTGCGCGCCGATTTGGTGGCCACCGTGGGGTCGGATTCGGTCGATTGGGTCGCCGCTCAGCGACTGGCCGTGGCCCTGTGCGGAGATTCGCTCTTTGCGAATCCATTCATGCTTGGTTGGGCCTGCCAGCGGGGATGGTTACCGGTGACCCGGGCGGCGCTGGAGCGGGCAATCGAACTCAATGGGGCCGCAGTACCAGCCAATCTGGCTGCATTTTTGTGGGGCCGGCGCGCCGCACATGATTTTGCTGCTGTCTCGACGGAGGCGTTTGGGGTACCTCAAGTCGAATCAGCGCCCTTGGCCGATGAGCCACTCGATGCGATGGTCGAACTGCGTGCACGGCACCTCACCGATTATCAGAATTCTTCGCTAGCTCAACGCTACAAAGACTTGGTCGCGCGGGTTCAGCAGGCGGAGCGTCAGGTTCTGGGCGCGAAGGCTCGTGCGGATGAGGGTCTGCACGCCGCTGAGGGCCTGAACTTATCCGAAGCGGTGGCCCAGCAATATTTCCGTCTGCTGTCCTATAAGGACGAGTACGAAATCGCGCGGTTGCATTCAGAACCTGCGTTCCTGGATCGACTGCGTCAACAATTTGAGGGCGACTGGTCCGTGCGATTTCACCTTGCGCCTCCGGGCTTGGCCAGGGTGGATCCTCTGACGGGTCGACCGCGAAAAATCGCCTTCGGGCCCTGGATGCTGCCCGTTTTTCGGGCATTGGCGCGGTTAAAATTCTTGCGCGGTACCGTCTTCGATCCTTTTGGCATGACGGCAGAGAGGCGCCAGGAGCGGGCGTTGATTGTTGAATATGAAGCGTTGATCGAGGAACTGCTTCGCGGCCTCAACACGAAAACTCACGCCCTGGCTGTCAGCTTGGCCCGCATTCCTGCGCATATTCGAGGATTTGGGCTGGTCAAAGAGGCCAATCTGCAGAGGGTTCGGGGGGATTGGCGCAACTTGCTGGCGCAGTGGCGGGAGGGCAATCGCCTACAATCCGCGCCATGACCCTTGCAGCTATTCCCGAAATCCTGGCCGAATTGCGCGCCGGCCGCATGGTGGTTCTGGTCGACGAAGAAGATCGCGAGAACGAAGGTGATCTTGTGATGGTCGCCCAGCATGCCACCGCAGAGTCCATCAACTTTATGGCCAAGTACGGCCGAGGGCTGATTTGTCTCACTCTCACCGAGGCCCGCTGCCAGCAATTGAACCTGCCGCTGATGGTGCAGTCGCAGGGCAACGGCACGCGATACGGGACCAATTTCACCCTTTCGATCGAGGCGGCCGAAGGCGTCACGACCGGTATTTCGGCAGCCGATCGAGCGCGCACCATTCAGGCCGCGGTCAACCGGCATGCTCGGCCCGCGGACCTGGTTCAACCCGGACACATCTTTCCCTTGATGGCGCGTCCTGGGGGCGTCCTGATGCGTGCCGGCCATACCGAGGCGGGCTGTGATTTGGCCCAGGCCGCGGGTTTCGAGCCCGCCGCGGTGATCTGCGAGATTTTGAACGAAGACGGGACGATGGCCCGCCTGCCAGACCTCACCCAGTTTGCACAAGAGCACGGACTCAAGATCGGCGCCATTGCCGACCTGATTCAGTATCGAAGCGCAACCGAAAGTCTTGTCGAGCGGATCGCCGAGCGCGATATCGTGACGCCTTGGGGGCCGTTCCGGCTCGCCGCCTGGCGTGACCAGCCCGGGGGCGAGCCGCACCTTTCGCTGGTCAAGGGTTCGATCGGTGCGGACATTGAAACACTGGTGCGTGTGCATGAACCGCTGTCAGTGTTGGACCTGCTCACGGCAGACGCGGGCGGACACTCGTGGCCGGTTGCGCGGGCGATGGCGGCGATTGCAGCCGCCCCATCCGGTGTGTTGGTCATGATTCATTGCGCCCCCTCAGCAGAGATCTTGTTCGAACAGATCCAGCGCATGGCCCCTGCGACCCCGACTGCGACATCCTCGGAGAGGAACACCCCGGCTGGCGTCAGTTCAGCGGAGCGCACCGCTGGTCAGGATCTTCGTAACTACGGCGTCGGCGCACAAATTCTGCGCTCGTTGGGAGTTCGCCGAATGCGCCTGCTCTCGCGTCCGCGGAAGATGCCGAGCATGGCAGGTTATGGCCTTGAAGTGACTGGATTTCAGAATGAATCTTGATATTGAACGTGGCTCGCTTGACGGCGAAGGAGTTCGGATTGGTATTGTCCAGGCCCGATTTAATGACACAGTTTGCGATGGCCTCAGGCAAGCCTGTGTCGGCGAGTTGCTCCGAATTGGCGTATTGGCCGAGGACATTTTTCTGTGTTCCGTGCCCGGGGCGCTCGAAATTGGGATCGCGCTCCAACGCCTTGCCCGGACCCGAGAGTTTGATTCGCTGATCGCGCTTGGAGCCGTGATTCGGGGGGACACCTACCACTTTGAGGTGGTGTCCAACGAAAGTGCCGCCGCGATCCAGCGGGTCTCGCTGGACGAGTCGATTCCAATTGCCAATGGCATCCTGACTTGCGACACCGACGCCCAAGCCGAAGTTCGAATCATCGGGAAAGGGGCGGATTGCGCGCGCGTGGCTGTTGAAATGGCGCATGTTTGCGCAACCCTCACCCTGCTGGGGATTTCGCCGGACGAAGTTGACGCTGATGCCGACGCTTCTGATGACGCCGATGCCGACGCAGGCAGCGCGGCGAAGTCCGTCTCGAATCCGTGAGCGGCGGGCCCGAACCCGACGACCGTTCACCCACGCGGAGTGCTCGTCGGCGTGCGCGGGAGTTCGCGCTGCAAGGCCTTTATCAATGGTTGGTTGCGCAAACCGACGTTGCCATGATTGAAGCGCAGATCGTCGTTTTGCCCGAGTTTGAGCGCTCAGACACCGATCTTTTCCGATCCATTCTGCGGGGCGTGATCCAGGAAGCGGCAACCCTGCACAAAACGATCGTTCCGCTGATCGATCGGCCGTTGATTCAGCTGAGTCCTGTGGAGCATGCGGCGATTTTGATTGGCGCGTGGGAGTTCTCTCACGCACCGGAGACCCCTTACCGCGTCGTAATTAACGAGGCTGTTGAAATCGCGAAGTCGTTTGGGGGGACTGATGGCTATCGCTACGTCAATGGCGTGCTGGACAAGGTGGCCGCTCGCTTGCGGCCGACCGAGCGCCCGAATGGACGAGTTTGACTTAATTCGACGGTTTTTCGTCCGCAACGGGGTGCCCGGGGTGCCGGGGGTGGTTGCCGCTTCGGGCGTTCACGCAGGGGCAATTCTCGGTCCTGGTGATGATTGCGCGTTGCTGGCGGCGACCACCACCGCGGCGGCACGGTTCGCAGTCACGACCGATTTACTGGTTGACGGAGTACATTTTTTTTCAGACGTCGATCCGCGCTCCCTGGGTCACAAGGCGCTTGCAGTCAACCTCTCGGACCTCGCAGCGATGGGCGCGCGGCCAGTCGCCTACCTTCTGGCATTGGCGTTACCTCGGCCAGACATCGAGTGGCTGGAAGCCTTTGCGTCCGGCATGCATGCATTGGCCGACCGCTACGAGATTGAACTGGTTGGGGGTGACACCACGCGCGGCCCATTGGCGATCGCGATTACGGCGTTGGGTGAAGTTGATCCGGCGGCTGCGTTACGTAGGGATCGAGCTCGCCCCGGCGACGATATCTGGGTTTCGGGTTGCCTGGGTGCCGCGGCCTTCGCAGTGCGGGAACGCCTTCGCGGACACCCCTTGCCCGCCGTGCACGCCGCCCTCACGCGACTTGAGAAGCCTGTACCCCAAGTCGAATTGGGGCTTGAACTTGCGAAGTTGTCTGCGCAGGGCTTAGTGCATGCGGCGATTGATCTTTCGGATGGTCTCGCCGGGGATTTAAGCCATATCCTGGCGCGATCGGGTGCGGCAATGGTTAGCTCGATCGGTGCCGCGCTGTGGGCCGAAGCGTTGCCCAGCCACGAGTGCCTGAGCGGGCTCGTCCCGGAGGATCGGCATGATTTAATGCTATTTGGCGGTGATGATTACGAACTGTTGTTAACTGCACCGACGATGGCGCGCGGCGTTCTGGAGCGCCTGGGCGGTCTGCACCGCATTGGCGTCCTCGATGCCAGACCAGAAATGCGGTTGCAGGACGGCTCTGGTGGTGAACGTGTCTTGCCCAATCGGGCGTACCAGCATTTTCGTTCCGAATCGGATCGACTTTGATTGAGCGGGGCGTATGTGATTGAGATCATTGAATCCAATAACAATCGGGTCCCGGTTAAAGCAGCCGTTCGACCCGATTTTCAATTCATGCGGGGCAAGGCTTCCCGATGGATTGCGTTGGGGTTCGGGGCAGGGCTGTCGCCGGTTGCGCCCGGGACGGTTGGAACGCTCTGGGCTTGGGCGGCCTTTCTATGGATCGATCCCTGGCTTGGGGATGTCGACTGGGCTTTGTTGATCTCGCTCGGAACAGTCCTCGGCATCGTCGCATGCCGTCGAACAGGGGAAGCCTTGGGTGTTCAGGACCATGGTGCGATTGTTTGGGACGAAGTGGTCGCCTTTTGGCTGATTCTTTGGGTTCTGAATGGCTCGTTTTCCCAACAGGTGACTGCCTTTTTAGTGTTTCGGTTTTTCGACATCGTTAAGCCACCGCCAATTGCCTGGATTGATCGGACCGTCGGCGGGGGTTGGGGCGTCATGGCGGATGATCTGGCGGCCGCTATGATGACTTTATTAGTGCTTGCCTTGGGGCGGTCGCTGGGATGAATGAGCCTTTGGATGCTTTTGATTCTGCCCCGGACGTTCTCGCCGGGACAGATGCAGCGCTTGACGACCTGGCTTACTTGGTCGGCCAGCGCCTCGCCTCAATGGGCGCTCGGATCGTGACTGCAGAATCGTGTACGGGAGGTGGGATTGCTCGTGCGCTCACCGAGCGCGGGGGGGCGAGTGTCTGGTTCGATCGAGGCTTTGTGACGTACTCGAACCAGGCCAAACAGGACCTGTTGGGCGTACCAGGCAAACTACTCGATCAATATGGTGCCGTGAGTGAACAAGTAGCAGGCGCCATGGCAATGGGTGCCCTGCAGACTCTTGGGCCCTCGCAAACGGCGCTCGCATTTTCGGTGACCGGAATTGCCGGGCCCGGTGGGGCTGTGGCCGGCAAGCCCGTAGGAACCGTATGCTTTGGCTGGGCAGGTCGAGCGATCGCTTCGGGACCCGTTTGGGCGGCGACTGCGACGGCCCATTGGGACGGCGATCGCGCTTTAGTCCGCCTGGCTGCCGCCCACTATGCCCTCAAAGAAGGGCTTGGACATTGGCTACGTAACCAAACGTCCTAGCCTAAAGGTCTGGTTGTTTATACAGTAGTTTCGTGGGATACTTCGTTCAGTCGAATATTCATCCCCAATCCAACTGAGGCATCCATGGAAGACATCAAGCAACGGGGCAAAGAAGGCGATCGCGCCAAAGCACTGGCGGCCGCACTGGCGCAGATCGAAAAGCAGTTCGGTAAAGGCTCCATCATGCGCCTCTCGGACGCTGAGATTCTCGCGCAGGACATTCAGGTCGTTTCCACGGGCTCGTTGGGTCTGGATATCGCGCTCGGTGTCGGGGGATTGCCCCGCGGTCGGGTCGTTGAAATTTACGGACCGGAGTCCTCGGGAAAGACGACGCTGACGCTGCAATGTATCGCCGAGATGCAAAAAATCAATGGGACTTGTGCGTTTATCGACGCAGAGCATGCGCTTGACACCCAATATGCGGCCAAGTTGGGTGTCCGGCTTGAAGAACTCCTGATCAGCCAGCCCGACACCGGGGAGCAAGCGCTAGAAATCGCTGACGCTCTGGTCCGATCGGGTTCGGTCGACCTGATCGTGATCGACTCAGTCGCGGCGCTGGTTCCAAAGGCTGAAATCGAGGGGGAAATGGGCGACTCGCTGCCTGGTTTGCAGGCGCGGCTGATGAGTCAGGCGCTCCGTAAATTGACTGCAGCCATCAAGCGGACCAATACGCTGGTGATCTTCATCAACCAGATCCGCATGAAGATTGGTGTGATGTTTGGCAATCCCGAGACAACCACCGGTGGCAATGCTCTCAAGTTTTACGCGTCGGTGCGCCTCGATATCCGCCGGACGGGCTCGATCAAGCAGGGGGACGAGGTGATTGGTTCCGAGACCAGGGTCAAGGTCGTCAAGAACAAGGTTGCCCCACCGTTCCGACAGGCGGAATTCGACATCCTGTACGGCGAAGGTACCTCTCGCGAGGGTGAAATCCTCGATCTGGGTGCTGAGGCTGGGGTCATTGAGAAGTCCGGCGCCTGGTACAGCTATGCCGGTAGCCGTATCGGCCAGGGCAAGGACAATTCCCGGCAAACCCTGCGGGAAAACCCAACGCTGGCCATGGAACTCGAGAATAAGGTTCGCCTCCATTACGGTGTCCGTTCGCGATTGGGCGTCATTGAAGGCGGCGCACCGGCAGTTGAGGCGGCGTAAGAACCAACGCTCGGCACGTCTCGTCTAATGGCATTTACGTTGTCCTTGCGGGCCAGAGCGCTCCGGTTTCTGGCCCTCCGCGAGCATAGTCGCCTCGAACTGTCCCGAAAGCTCAGGCGGTATGTGGCCGAGGCCGAGGCCGAGACTCCAGAGGTGCTGGATCGTTTGCTGGATGACCTCGAGCGCGACGGCTGGCTTTCGGAACAACGGTTTGCCGAACAGTGGGTGGCGAGCCGCTCAAGCCGTTTCGGCGATGCCCGAATCCGCCAGGAGTTGCGAGCCCGTGGCATTGAGGCTGACAAGGCGTTACCGCACTTAAAGGCGAATGGGCTTGAGGACAGCGAGCATGCGAGGGCGTTTGAACTCTGGCGACGCCGATATGGTGGTGAGGCTGCCGCGGATCTCAATGAGCGGGCTCGCCAGGCCCGTTTTTTGATGCAAAGGGGCTTTTCTGGTGAGGTGGTGTCCCGGATCGTTCGCGGGCAAGCGCCGCGCTAACGCTTAATAGGCGCCCGACGCCGGGCCCTGCTTGCAATGTCGCCCCATGTTACGATTCGGCGCGCTTAAAGCAAGTGCTCGTGCTCCTGGTTGTCGGCAAAGGTCTGAACGATGAAAATCCACGAATACCAAGGCAAAGAAATTCTCAAGCGCTATGACGTGCAGGTGCCGCGAAGCATCGCTTGCCATACCGTAGATGAAGCGGTTAGTGCCGCAGAGACCCTTGGAGGCCCGGTTTGGGTCGTTAAAGCCCAGATTCACGCTGGCGGGCGCGGCAAGGGCGGCGGGGTCAAAGTGGCCAAATCGGTGGAAGACGTTCGCACCCGCGCGAGCGAAATCCTGGGGATGCAACTGGTGACGCATCAGACCGGACCGCAGGGCCAAAAGGTTCGTCGTCTCCTGATCGAAGAAGGCGCCGATATTCGCCACGAGTATTACGTCGGCCTGGTGATTGATCGGGGTTGCCAGCGACCCGTGATGATGGCCTCGAGTGAAGGCGGCATGGATATCGAAGAAGTAGCCGCGCACACTCCTGAGAAGATTTTCAAAGCCGAGATCAATCCGACCGTCGGCCTGACCGATGAGCAGGCCGATGATCTCTCTCATAAAATCGGCATTCCAGAGGGGTCGGTCGCCCGCGCCCGAGTCGCCCTGCAAGGTCTCTATAAAGCGTTCTGGGAAACCGACTCTGCGCTGGCGGAAATCAACCCACTGATTCTCGCGGGTTCCGGTGACATCATCGCGCTGGATGCAAAGCTGAATTTTGATTCGAATGCCTTGTTCCGGCACCCTGAGATTGTCGCGTTGCGGGACCTGGACGAGGAAGATCCGGCCGAGATCGAAGCCTCGCGTTTCGACCTCTCCTACATTTCCCTCGACGGAAACATTGGTTGTCTGGTCAACGGCGCTGGTTTGGCAATGGCCACCATGGATACGATCAAACTGTTCGGCGGCGAGCCCGCCAACTTTTTGGACGTGGGCGGCGGGGCGACTACCGAGAAGGTAACCGAGGCATTCAAGATCATGGGAAATAACCCAAACTTGCGGGCAATCCTGGTCAATATTTTTGGCGGCATCATGCGCTGTGACGTGATTGCTGAAGGTTTGATCAATGCCAGCAAAGTGGTCGGGCTCACCGTTCCCTTGGTCGTTCGGATGAAGGGCACGAATGAAGAGCTGGGCCGCAAAATGATTGCGGAATCGGGTCTGCCCATTATTTCGGCCGAGACGATGGCCGAAGCGGCCGAGCGCGTTGTTCTCGCTGCTCGCGCCTGACGCTCTCACGTCGAACGCTCTCAAGCCTTACTAATTTTCGAAGTTTCTCCGGACGGTCAACGATGTCGATCCTGATCAACAAGGACACCAAGGTCATCACGCAAGGAATTACCGGTAAGACCGGGCAGTTCCATACGCGGATGTGCCGAGACTATGCCAATGGCCGTGCGGGTTTTGTCGCCGGCGTTAACCCGAAAAAAGCGGGTGAAGATTTCGAAGGCATCCCGATTTTCGCGAGTGTTCGAGAAGCTAAGGCATCCACCGGAGCCACGGTCTCCGTGATCTACGTGCCGCCGGCCGGCGCAGCAGCAGCGATCTGGGAAGCCGCTGAGGCAGACCTCGATCTAGTGATTTGTATCACTGAAGGGATTCCAGTTCGCGACATGGTTGAGGTGCGCGAGCGGATGCGCCGCGAAAATCGCCACACCTTGCTTCTGGGACCCAATTGTCCAGGCGTTATCACGCCCGAAGAGTTGAAGATCGGCATCATGCCAGGCCACATCCACCGCAAGGGTCGTATTGGGGTCGTTTCGCGCTCGGGCACGCTAACCTACGAGGCTGTTGGCCAGCTGACCGAACTTGGGCTTGGCCAGTCGTCAGCGGTGGGGATCGGCGGCGACCCGGTCAATGGCCTCAAGCACATTGATGTGCTGCGTTTGTTTAATGACGACCCGGATACGGATGCGGTCGTTATGATTGGCGAGATCGGCGGGTCCGACGAAGAAGACGCAGCGCGGTGGGCCAAAGATCACATGAAAAAGCCGATCGTGGGCTTTATTGCGGGTGTGACCGCCCCCGAAGGCAAGCGAATGGGCCATGCTGGCGCGATTGTGTCGGGTGGTAAAGGGACGGCCCAAGAGAAACTTGATGTGATGAGCGGTTGCGGTATTCGCGTCACCAAGAACCCTTCCGAAATGGGAAAGTTGCTGCTTGCAGCCCTTTGATTAGAACGTTCAATGGTCGATCTCGCATCCCCCGACTTCTGGCTAGCGCTCGGCAAGATTATCTGGGTCAACATTTTGTTGTCCGGCGACAATGCTGTCGTGATTGCTCTGGCGGCGCGCTCTTTGCCGCCCCAGCAGCAAAAGAAAGCGATCATGATCGGATCGGGAGCCGCGATCGCGTTGCGGATCGTGCTCACACTGGTTGCAGCGCAATTGCTGCTCTTGCCGTATTTAAAACTCATCGGCGCGCTACTCCTTCTATACATTGGTGTAACGCTGCTGCTACCGGAAGACGAATCTGACGATGGCGGATCCGGGGTGACCTCGTCGATGGCGACGGCGGTTCGAACGATTCTGATTGCGGACCTCGTCATGAGTCTGGACAACGTGATAGCGGTCGCGGCGGCCGCCAACGGAAACGTGCCATTACTGATCATCGGGTTGGCCACATCAATCCCGCTCGTTATTTTTGGTTCGACTCTGCTTCTCAAAGTCATCGAACGGTTCCCGGCAATCGTCTGGGCCGGTGCTGCCTTGCTGGGGTTTATTGCGGGCGAGATTTCGGTAACCGACCCGGCGGTCGTTGGATGGTTTGCGGAACAGGAGGCGGCCTTGGGCCTTGGAGGCCACCGACTTCAGGTGCTTGCCGGGGCGGTTGGGGCAGCCTTGGTTCTTGGGGTGGGCAAGGTGCTATTGAGCCGCCGGGCCTCACTCGCTGATTCGACGCCAGTCTGACCGTTGACGGATTGTCTGTGGTACTCTCGAAAGTTACCGTTTATTAAGAGCAGCTAACGAGAGTTTTATGTCAAACGTCCGGATCAAGGAAAACGAGCCTTTTGATGTCGCCCTCCGGCGATTCAAGCGCACGATCGAAAAAGCAGGAATCATCACCGAGCTGCGCGCGCGCGAGTTCTATGAGAAGCCCACCGCCGAGCGCAAGCGCAAGAAGGCGGCAGCAGTCAAACGTCACTACAAGCGCATTCGTAGTCAGCAATTGCCCAAGCGCATGTACTGATCGAACGTCCTTTGCCTCTTGAATTCATCACCCCGCTGCCAAGGCGTGGGTTTGCTCTTAGGGAGTGATTCAGGATGACACTGAAGGAACAGATTCAGGACGACATGAAAGCGGCCATGCGGGCGAAGGACGTCACTCGTCTTGGAACCATCCGCCTGCTGATTTCAGCTTTTCGCCAGCGCGAAATCGATGATCAGACCGAACTCGACGACCTTGGTGTGACCACGGTCATCGACCGCATGCTCAAGCAGCGCCGTGACTCCATCGCTCAGTACGAAACTGCCGGACGGAAAGATCTGGCGGACCAGGAGCGCGCTGAGGTGGACGTGCTTAGTGCATATCTGCCCCAGCCTTTTTCGGACGCTGAGGTCGATGTGGTCATTGAGGCGGCAATGCTTGAAGCCCTCGCGGCGAAGGGGGACGGCTCTGACGCGCTGTCGGCCGCAGATATGGGGCGGGTAATGGCCATCCTGAAACCTCGTCTTGCAGGTCGAACCGATGTCTCTAAGGCATCTGGGCTAGTCAAAGCCCGTCTGGCGGCAGTCAAATAGGCTGCTTCCAGCAGGCGAAAAGTAGACGGCGAGCCGGCGCTGTGACCTGCGGCGGTACTAACGCGCTGTGATCCCGCAATCATTCATCCAGGAATTGTTGGCCCGCGTTGACATCGTCGACGTGGTCGGTCGCCACGTGAAGTTGCGCAAGGGCGGCGCCAACTGGATGGGCTTGTGTCCCTTCCATGGTGAAAAATCACCTTCTTTTTCTGTCAGTCCAATCAAACAGTTCTACCACTGCTTTGGCTGCGGCCAGCATGGGACCGCCATTGATTTTTTGATGGCGTTTTCAGGCTACGGTTTCGTCGACGCGGTGAAGGATCTCGCTCAAGACCTTGGGCTTAACGTTCCCAACGAACAGGGTGACAGGGACCCCAAAGCCGCGGCCGCAAGGGCGCGCGCGCCCGACCTCATCCAGACGGTTGAGCGGGCGGCGAAATTTTACGGGCATCGACTGCGGGACGCACAGCACGCAATTGAGTATCTCAAGCGCAGGGGGCTTTCCGGGCAAACCGCAGCGCGGTTTCGAATCGGCTACGCCCCGCCGGGTTGGCAAGCTCTCGAAGCGGCATTTGAGAATTATGGTGACTCAAGCCTGGTTGAGTCAGGGCTGGTGATCGCGCCGGAAGCGGCGCCAGATGCCTCACCGCGTGCGCTGTCAGCTTCGGCGTCAGAAGCGGTTTCAGAAGCGGCTCCAGATACTAAGTTCGTTCGGCGCAGGCGGTACGACCGGTTTCGGGATCGGATCATGTTTCCGATTCGAAACGCCCGTGGGCATGTCATCGGCTTTGGCGGTCGTGTGATCGATCAGGGGGAGCCCAAGTACCTGAATAGTCCTGAGACGCCACTTTTTAGCAAGGGTCGAGAGCTCTACGGGCTCTACGAAGCCCGCGACGCCTTGCGCCAGTTGAACGCAGCTGTCGTGGTGGAGGGCTACATGGATGTGGTCATGCTGGCTCAGCACGGGGTCGAAAACGCAGTGGCGACCCTTGGTACGGCGACGACGCCCGATCATGTGAGGGTGTTGTCCCGTCTGGTTGACCGAATCACGTTCGCATTTGATGGCGACCGGGCTGGTCGGAAAGCCGCCTGGCGAGCCCTCGAGGCCAGTCTTCCGCATGCAACCGACACGCGCCGGATCGAATTTTTGTTTTTGCCAACCACGCACGATCCCGATAGCTTCGTGCGCGAAAAGGGGTCCGAGGGGTGGGCCGCAGCGCTGGCCGAGGCAATGCCGCTATCGGAGTTCTTGCTGCGCGAACTGTCTTCGCGCGTTAATTTAACTCAACCTGAGGGACGCGCGCAGCTTCAGTCACAGTCACGCGAGTACATCATGGCGCTCCCAGCGGCTGCGCTACGTCAACAGTTAATTCGCCGGGTGGCCGACAGTGTTCAGGTCGGAGCGGAGGATCTTGAGCGCTTTTATGGGATCAGTGGCCCAAGTGGGCCTCGGTCAAGGCCGCCCTTGCGCCGACTCTCGCCGCAGCGGGCAACAGCGGTGCCAGCGATCGAGCGCATTTTTGGGTTGGCGGGGCGACATCCTTCGCTCGCATTTGAGATTCCACTGGATCCAAGCGACCGTGCGCCCACGATTGACCCCGGAGTCCGCTGGGCGCACGCGGGGATCGAAGCCGATTCGGCGTGTCTTACGCCGGCGGAACTACCGGCCGAGGTGCAATCCTGGTTGCGACGGCTGCGGACTTTGCCCGAGGGGGCATCGCTGGCCTCGGTGCTTGCTTTGTTGAAGGACTCTCCCGACCTGCTGGCCCGCCTGAGTGCCCACGAAGCATCGCCGTGGGCGGGCCTGTCGCTTGACGAGGCCCGACCAGAGTTTCATCGCGCGCTGGCCGAATTGGTCTTGGGGCGGCTGCAGGACGAGATTGCCCAGTTGGTCGAAGGTGGGCTTACGGGGCCGGGCGATAGCGCGCGTTATCAGGGCCTGCAACGTCGGATGCTCGCCCTCAAGGCGGCCTACGGGCGCGTTCGACGCTAGGAAAGTGACTAAGGCGACGATGATCGCAGATGACCGCTCAGCATCCGCGTTATAATGTCAGGTTTCCCGCCGTGATTTTGCCGTTCTGGTAAGTTTTGCGGCCATGATTCGAACAGCCCATCCGGCGCTTTCCGACAGGAGCGAAATGAAGACTGCCTCGAAGAATTTGGCCGATCAGGCCAATCCTGCGTCCAGTGCGGCAAAACCCAAGCCCCAGGCTACCAACTCGGCTGCGAAACAGCCTGCGGGCGGGCCGAAGGAGGTGGCAGGTTCCAAAGTTGCCAAGGCGCCTGCGGCCAAGGCCGCGAAATCCTCTGCGACCCAACCAGCCGCTCCGGCTCCAAAGGCATCTAAGGTGACCAAGGCCAATGCCGCGGCCAAGACCAAGGTGGCCGTGGTCGCCAATCAGGTGCCTGCGCCCAAGGTTGCCAAGGGTGCAAAAACGGCGACGGTTCCCAAGGGGACAGCTTCGCCTGAGGTAACCACTGCGGCAACCCAGGCCAAGGCTGCGAAGGTCACTAAGACCGCACCGACAGCGACCAAAGGCGCCGTCAGGTCGACTCCAAGTGCGCCTGCCGTGAAGCTCGCGGGTGCGGAAACTACGCAGATTATTGCGCGTGCTGAGCAGGGGTCCAAGAAAGCCGCTGCGACGAAGCAGCCCGTTGCCAAGGCTGCAGTGGTTGAGGCTTCCGTTGTCAAGCCCAGCGCGGTCAAGCCCAGCGCGGTCAAGCCGAGTGCGGCCAAGTCCGCCGCTACCAAGCCTGTCGTTGCAAACGCCGCTGGCAAGAAGGTTGGAGCTAAAACGGTTGAGCTAGTCGATGCACCCCAAGTTGAGCCAGTGAAAAAGACTGGTCTGGCGGCCAAAGCCGCTAAGGCGAGTGATGTCGTAAAGGCGACTGGAGCCGCGAAGGGTTCGAAGTCCGTCGTCGCAGAAGTGCCCCCGCCATCTGCCAAGAATTTGAAGCTTGCGGCGGCGAGTAAGCCGCCAAAGCCTCCTAAGCCTGCCCCCGCGGTTAAGGGCGGTAAGGGCGGTAAGGGCGCTAAGGGTGCGGTTGCCAAGAAATCTGGCGATGATCCGGATTCCTCAGGTGACGATGATCTGGGGGGCGACGAAACTGCTTCAGGCGAAATTGGTGGATTCGAAGACGAAGTCGATAACGATTCCGTGACTGAGGAAATTGTTGAAGTCGTTGTCCCGAAAAAAGGAAAGAGCCGTAAGGCGAGCGAACGCGCGCTGATGAAGGAGGCGCTGGCGTTACCGGCGAGTACGCCGGAGGAGCAGGAAGCGCGTCGTAACAAGTTTAAGCAACTGATTCGCCTCGGCAAGGAGCGTGGGTTCCTGACCTACGCCGAGATCAACGATCATCTTCCGCAGGATTTGGTGGAAGCCGAACAGATCGATTCGATCATCGGCATCATCAACGACATGGGGATCGCGGTTTACGAGCAGGCGCCTGATGCCGAGACGCTGCTCATGAACGAGAACGTCCCAGTCGCCTCGAGTGATGATGATGCCGAGGAAGAAGCCGAGGCCGCGTTATCGACCGTCGACAGTGAATTTGGTCGTACGACGGATCCTGTTCGCATGTACATGCGCGAAATGGGCTCGGTTGAGTTGCTGACTCGCGAAGGCGAGATCGAGATTGCCAAGCGGATCGAGGACGGCCTGCGTCAGATGGTTCTCGCCATTAGTGCATGTCCCACCACGATCGAAGAAGTCCTGAATTATTCCAGCAAGATTGACGCGGGTACCTTGCGGATCGACGAGGTAGTCGACGGATTGGTTGATCCTAATGCCAAGGATGTGAGCTTCGCGCCACCACCTTCGCTAGAGGCCCTCGAAGAAGAGGAAGGCGACGCGGATGTCGATCCCGCTGCAGCCAATGGCAAGCAACTCGAGGAGATGAAAAAGGCTGCGGTCGAGAAGTTTGCCTTGATCGCCGAGGGCTTTAGCGCCATGCGCGCTGCGAATGAAAAGCAGGGCTATAAGAGCGCCGCTTATCTCAAAGCCCAGGCAGCGATCCAGGAAGCGCTGATGACGATCCGCTTCACGGCCAAGATCGTTGAAAAGCTTGCGGATACGCTGCGGACACAAGTCGAAGAAGTCCGGACATTTGAACGAGCGATTCTCAACATCAGCGTGGACAAGGTCGGGCTGCCGCGAGATCTGTTTATTCGTCGATTCCCTGGTAATGAAACCAACCTGCGCTGGAGTGAAAAGCTGGTACTGGAGGTCACCGAACAGGGCGCCCCTTATGTGGGCATCTTGCGCCGGAATATCCCGGCGATTCAGGATCTGCAGCAGAAGTTAATCGACCTCCAGGCGCGGGTCATGTTGCCCTTGCCTGATCTCAAAGAGATCAACAAGCAAATGGCGATGGGCGAGGCCAAGGCACGTAAGGCCAAACGCGAAATGACCGAGGCCAATCTGCGCCTCGTGATTTCGATCGCCAAGAAGTACACCAACCGGGGACTACAGTTTTTAGATCTGATCCAGGAAGGCAATATCGGCTTGATGAAGGCGGTCGATAAGTTTGAATATCGGCGCGGATACAAGTTTTCGACGTATGCGACCTGGTGGATCCGCCAGGCTATTACGCGTTCCATCGCTGACCAGGCCCGCACGATCCGGATTCCGGTACACATGATCGAAACGATCAACAAAATGAACCGGATTTCCCGCCAGATTCTTCAGGAGACTGGGATCGAGCCGGATCCGGCGACGTTGGCGGTCAAGATGGAGATGCCGGAAGACAAAATCCGCAAGATCCTCAAAATCGCCAAAGAACCGATTTCGATGGAGACACCGATCGGGGACGACGACGATTCGCACCTCGGTGACTTCATTGAGGACACCGCGACCCTCGCTCCGGCAGATGCTGCGTTGCACGCTTCCATGCACAACGTGGTCAAGGAAGTGCTGGATTCGCTGACGCCGCGCGAGGCCAAGGTTTTGCGCATGCGCTTCGGCATCGAGATGAGCACCGATCACACACTTGAGGAGGTTGGTAAGCAATTTGATGTAACGCGAGAGCGGATTCGCCAAATTGAGGCGAAAGCTTTGCGTAAATTGCGCCATCCAAGTCGGGCCGATAAGCTCAAAAGCTTCCTCGAGGGCCAGTGACCGAACCGGTTTTCCAGGGCCTATAGCTCAGTTGGTTAGAGCAGAGGACTCATAATCCTTTGGTCCCAGGTTCAAGTCCTGGTGGGCCCACCAACATGAAAAGGGACTGTCGCGATGCAGTCCATTTTCCGATGACTCGTTGCGACGTCCTTCAACTCGCATTTTTCTCGATGTT
>Ga0214921_10002356_pt1:25000-30907 | contig 30907 bp, 16 predicted proteins | sample LL1505_MetaG_FD_177992 | JGI IMG/M metagenome (GOLD analysis project Ga0214921, IMG submission 177992) | Freshwater microbial communities from Lake Lanier, Atlanta, Georgia, United States - LL-1505 | ecosystem: Environmental > Aquatic > Freshwater > Lake | place: USA: Georgia... | reverse complement strand
AAAAATACAGATATTTCAAATAATATTAGATCAGATATATCTATTAATACTGATATTAGTAGTGGCAGATTTATTAATTTATCATCATATTTACCAATAACATATCCTGATATAAGTTTTAGTACATGGTATTTTTTAGATGGTTTTAAAGATATTAAAACTGGGAATATATATAAAGATATTTCATCAGTTCAAATAACTACATCAGATATATCTTTACAAACAATATGGAAAAATTATACATATACTCTTAGAATAAAAAATACAGATATTTCAAATAATATTAGATCAGATATATCTATTAATACTGATATTAGTAGTGGTAGATTTATTAATTTATCATCATATTTACCAATAACATATCCGGATATAAGTTTTAGTACATGGTATTTTTTAGATGGTTTTAAAGATATAAAAACTGGCAATACATATAAAGATCTATCATCAATTCAAATAACTACATCAGATATATCTTTACAAACAATATGGAAAAATTATATATATAAATTTAGAATAAATAATACAAATATAGATGGAAAAATTAATTATGAAATAAATAATATTTTATTTAATAGTGGAACTATTATTAATTTATCCTCATATTTACCAATAACATATCCAGATATTAATAGTACATGGTATTTTTTTGATGGTTTTAAAGATATCAGTTCTGGTAATATATATAAAGATCTATCATCGATTCAAATAACTACATCTGATATATCTTTACAAACTATATGGAAAAATTATACATATACTCTTAGAATAAAAAATACAGATATTTCAAATAATATTAGATCAGATATATCTATTAATACTGATATTAGTAGTGGCAAATTTATTAATTTATCATCATATTTACCAATAACATATCCGGATATAAGTTTTAGTACATGGTATTTTTTAGATGGTTTTAAAGATATAAAAACTGGCAATACATATAAAGATCTATCATCAATTCAAATAACTACATCAGATATATCTTTACAAACAATATGGAAAAATTATATATATAAATTTAGAATAAATAATACAAATATAGATGGAAAAATTAATTACGAAGTATATAATATTCTATTTAATAGTGGAACTATTATTAATTTATCCTCATATTTACCAATAACATATCCGGATATTAATAGTACGTGGTATTTTTTTGATGGTTTTAAAGATATTAAAACTGGCAATACATATAAAGACCTATCATCAATTCAAATAACTACATCAGATATATCTTTACAAACTATATGGAAAAATTATACATATACTCTTAGAATTAAAAATACAGATATTTCAAATAATATTAAATCAGATATATCTACTAATACTGATATTAGTAGTGGCAAATTTATTAATTTATCCTCATATTTACCAATAACATATCCGGATATTAATAGTACGTGGTATTTTTTAGATGGTTTTAAAGATATTAAAACTGGTAATACATATAACGATATATCATCCATTCAAATAACTACATCAGATATATCTTTACAAACAATATGGAAAAATTATACATATACTCTTAGAATAAAAAATATAGATATTTCAAATAATATTAGATCAGATATATCTACTAATACTGATATTAGTAGTGGCAGATTTATTAATTTATCATCATATTTACCAATAACATATCCTGATATAAGTTTTAATACGTGGTATTTTTTAGATGGTTATAAAGATATAAAAACTGGTAATATATATAAAGATCTATCATCGATTCAAATAACTACATCAGATATATCTTTACAAACAATATGGAAAAATTATACATATACTCTTAGAATAACAAAAACAGATATTTCAAATAATATTAGATCAGATATATCTATTAATACTGATATTAGTAGTGGTAGATTTATTAATTTATCATCATATTTACCAATAACATATCCGGATATAAGTTTTAGTACATGGTATTTTTTAGATGGTTTTAAAGATATTAAAACTGGTGATACATATAAAGATCTATCATCAATTCAAATAACTACATCAGATATATCTTTACAAACAGTATGGAAAAATTATATATATAAATTTATAATAAATAATACAAATATAGATGAAAAAATTAATTATGAAATAAATAATATTTTATTTAATAGTGGAACTATTATTAATTTATCCTCATATTTACCAATAACATATCCGGATATTAATAGTACGTGGTATTTTTTTGATGGTTTTAAAGATATTAAAAGTGGTAATATATATAAAGATCTATCATCGATTCAAATAACTACATCTGATATATCTTTACAAACAGTATGGAAAAATTATCTGTATACTCTTAGAATAAAAAATACAGATATTTCAAATAATATTATATCGGATATATCTACTAATATTGATATTAGTAGTGGAACAATTATTAATTTATCCTCATATTTACCAATAACATATCCGGATATTAATAGTACGTGGTATTTTTTAGATGGTTTTAAAGATATTAAAACTGGCGATACATATAACGATATCTCATCAATTCAAATAACTACATCAGATATATCTTTACAAACAGTATGGAAAAATTATATATATAAATTTATAATAAATAATACAAATATAGATGAAAAAATTAATTATGAAATAAATAATATTTTATTTAATAGTGGAACTATTATTAATTTATCCTCATATTTACCAATAACATATCCGGATATTAATAGTACGTGGTATTTTTTTGATGGTTTTAAAGATATTAAAAGTGGTAATATATATAAAGATCTATCATCGATTCAAATAACTACATCTGATATATCTTTACAAACAATATGGAAAAATAAATATTTTAATATTAGAATAAATAATACAGATATAGATAATAATATTATTATTAGAGATATATCTATTAACTCATTAAAAAGTGGAACATTTATTGATTTATCAACATATATTAGCTTAATATCATATCCACTACCAAATTATGATTTATGGTATTATTTTTATGGGTTTGAAGATATTATTTCTAAAAATATATATACTAATAATTTAATTTATCAAGTTTCATATGATATATCTTTACAAACTGTATGGAAAAAATATAGTCATACCATTAAATATATCGATTTAAATTATAATAATTTATATACAACAACATATTATAGTGGAGATACATTTATTATTGATTTATCTAATTTTGAGAATATTAAATATGATGGTCCAAATCCAGAATCTCCTTATGTTTTTATAGGATTTACAGATATTAGTACATCTAATTTTTTTTTAAATAAATCAAATTATTTGGTTACAAATTATAATGTTACTTTACAAACTTTATGGGTACTTATAGATAAAAAATTAATATTAAAACAAAATAATTCTAAACCAGATATATCATATAATGTATATATTCGTCAAACTATGATATTACCAATATTAAATAATTTTAATGCAAAAGTATTTATCGGTTGGTATACAGATAATATAAAAGGTAATAAAGTAAATAATATATTTACAATATCTAATGATACTATATTATATGCTAGATGGACACAATCACCATATTTAAAATATAGTATAGAAAAACAAAAAATAATGATAGAAAAATATGATAATAATAATGATTATGATGATAATAATGAATATAATAATCATAATATTTATTAAAATAATAAATATATATTTTCAACTACAAATTTTATATGGATACAGAAATAAATAGAACTAACAAATATAATAAAATTTAAATAATAAATTTTATTATGGTAGTTTACAATATTAATTATAATTAAAATATATTATAACTTTAATTATAATATATTATTATATTATATTATTATAATGATATTTAATATTATTATGTTATTTATATTTATTATTTTAATAATAATTACGATATATACAATAGAAAATATGACAATAAAAAAATTAAATATATTTGGTGAAAATTCAGAATCTACAAGTTCAAAAGTAATAAATAGTATTAAATCTAATTTACCATCATTACCATCATTACCATCATTACCTAAATTTTAAAAAATTAATTTAATAAAAAGATTTAAATATTAATTAGCTACAAATATTAATGAATAAAATTTGTAAATTTTATGTTAAAGGAAATTGTAAAGAAAAAGAATGTAAATATATTCATAAAAATAATATTTGTAGAAATTATTTTTTTGGAGAATGTAATACACTTGAATGTAATAGAAATCATGAATATAAACTAAATAAAAAAAAAATAAATACAGAAAATTATAATCCAGAATATCGTGAACATTCAATGGTTGTTAAAATAATAACATCAAAAATAGTTCAACCAAAAGAAAATGATGTTTTTTTAACACCAAATTTATTCTGTGATGAAAATGATAAATTTATATATAATAAATTATTAAATGAAATAAAAGAAACAGGTATAAATGATATATTCAAATTATGGCATGGGGATACACATTTAATTGCAGATGATCATGTAAAATGGAAAAAATTATGTCCTACTTTTAATTATATTATTGAAACATTAGAATCATTTTATGGTATTGAAATAAAGGCTTCTCGCTTTAATTGGTATAAAGATAGTAATGATTTTAAACCATATCATTTTGATGCAGCTGCGATTGATATAAAAAAAGCAGAAAGTCAAAATATGACAATAGGAGTTTCATTTGGTGCAACTAGAGAAATTGCTTTTGAACATGCCGAATTTAATAGAATAATAAATAATAAAAAAGAAAGATGTACTGTATCTTTCCCATTAGTTAATGGAATGACATATGGTTTTGGTAAAAAAATAAATATAGAATGGCGTCATGGTATTCCTCAAATTCATCCATCAAATTATTCAGATGAAGGAAGAATTAGTATTATTGTTTGGGGTCAGATTTAAAGTATTTTTAAATAATAAATTTATTATTTAAAAATTTAATATCTAATTAAATTTTAATAATGCAAACGAATGAATGGGGACCATCTGGTTGGAAATTTTTACATATGATAACATTTAATTATCCTCAAGATCCTGATGAAAATACAAAAATAAATTATAAAAATTTATTTGAAAATTTACAATATACATTACCATGCAGTCATTGTAGAGTATCTTATACGGAAATATATAAATATATATGTATTGATTATTATTTAGATTCAAGAGATGGATTAACATTTTGGTTATTTATTGTTCATAATCTTGTTAATCGAAAATTAAAAAAAAATTTAGAAAATTTTGATGATGTATATGTAAAATATGAAAATTATCGTGCTCGATGTGGGAGTATGGATAATATTGAACAATATAATAAATGTAAATTAGAATTAAAAGAAATAAAAAAATCTGATATAAATGATAATATAATTATCATTTATTCTAAATATAAAGAAATTGCAAAAAAACAAATTAATGATTTTTATCATTCAAATAATATAATTGACCCAAAATTTATAAAATGTAATATTAAGATATAATATTATCTAACTTCTACTAGTACCTCTACCAGCACTTCTACCTGCACCTCTACCACTACCTCTACCAGTACCTCTACCGGCACCTCTACCTGCACTTCTTCCAGCTTCTCCAGAAGCTTCAAAACTTGTTCTTTTAACAAATCTTGATGGTGTTGAAACATCATTAGTTCTCATTTGTCTTTGTTGAGGACGATTAGATTTAACTCTTTTTGGATCAAAATGAAAAAATTTTAATTCACTAGATGATGAAGATTTAATACTTTGATAATCTGTTAATAAATCTACAACAACTTTACCAGTATGTAAATTATTATCAATTCTAATATATGTAATATTAGCTTGAGGAATTAAATCTAAAATATGTGTTCTTAATTCATTTTCTTTTAATTCATTCTGTGATTTAACAAATAATGAATATGTTAAAAATGATCCTCTAATATTAGCTTCTTTTAATTGTGTAAAAGCTGATTTTGCATCATCTACTGTATTAAAAGT
>Ga0214921_10002356_pt1:0-22500 | contig 30907 bp, 16 predicted proteins | sample LL1505_MetaG_FD_177992 | JGI IMG/M metagenome (GOLD analysis project Ga0214921, IMG submission 177992) | Freshwater microbial communities from Lake Lanier, Atlanta, Georgia, United States - LL-1505 | ecosystem: Environmental > Aquatic > Freshwater > Lake | place: USA: Georgia... | reverse complement strand
ATGAAGAACAAAACATTATTGATTTATTTGATAAAATATTAACAATAGATATACAAAGAATTAATGATGTCAAAATTATAAAAGATCATAATGATTACAATATATTGCAAAAATTGCAATTTGATGGATGTAATTTACAAAATTTTTATTTTACTAAAAATAATACATTAAGTAATTATTCCATTAAAAGTATTATGAGAGAATTTTCAAGTTTAAAAAAAAATTTACCTTTTAATTATCAAACTTCTATATTTCTCCGATATAATGAAGATAATATTAATAAAATTAGATTTTTAATTATTGGTCCAAAAGATACACCTTATGAAGATGGTTGTTATTTCTTTGATATGTTTTTACCAGAAACATATCCTAAGAAATATCCACAAGTACAATTTTTAACAACAGGTTATGGGAAAGTAAGATTTAATCCTAATTTATATAGTTGTGGAAAAGTATGTTTATCATTATTAGGAACATGGCAAGGAGAATCATGGACAGAAAATTCAACAATGCTTCAATTATTAGTTTCAATTCAAAGTTTAATATTAATCGAAGAACCATATTATAATGAACCTGGACATACGACATATTATAACACAGAAACAGGTTTAAAAAATTCAACCAATTATAATAAAAAAATAGAAGTAGCAAATATACATTACCCTATTATCGATACAATTAAAACTATTAAAACAAGTTATCCAGAATTTGAAGAAATAGTAAATACACATTTTAAATTAAAAAAGGAGGATATTATTAAAAAAAGTGAACAATTAAAATTAACTAATTCATCCATTACAGAAAGTTTAATAAATAATTTAAAAGATACATTAAATAGTATTATATAATTCTTTTATATTTACTATTTTTATTTATATTCATTTATCTTAACACAATTGCATTTAAAAAAAATTGAAATATTTTTTAATTATTATTTGGATTATAATTAATCAATCATCTATCATGAGTTCTCTATTATTAGAAAAAACTGCTGAAACTTCTATGTTCCAACCAATGGAACAACCCGAATTACAATCTAATTCATCTATTGATCAACCAATGGAACAAGCCGAATTACAATCTAATTCATCTATTGATCAACCAATGGAACAACCCGAATTACAATCTAATTCATCTATTGATCAACCAATGGAACAAGAAACATTAACTATTAACAATCCAAAATTTGTTTTTGAAATTGGTAGATGTGGTGCATACGATACATCAACATTTAATACAGGGACTACACCTACCTTTTGTAAGAATATGAATTATGATAATATTAATGATGATTTTATTGCATCATTAGGAGATTGTTTATTAGAACCGGAATTAACTCTATTTAGATTTTTATGTTCTGAACAATGTTGTTCTAATAAATTTAAAAATCAAGACAATGTATTTAAACTCATTAAAGAACTTTTAAAACATCGAGTTTTATTAGAATTTAGTGATTTTTCATTGGGAGCATTAATTGCTCAATGGAATAAATATCTTCCAGAAATGATTTGCCCATGGAAATTATTACCTATAACTACATCTGGTGAATTTACAATGAGTGGTTTAAAAACAGATTTTGAATCATCAATTCATCCTACATTACAAACAATTGCCCAATTATCTGATACTGATATTGAAATTAAATTTAATAATGCAGGTGGAACTATTTTATATGAAATTAATGAAGAATCACCAATTGTACCAACTATAATTTCTCAAGGTTTTATTGGTAGAGTTAATGAAACAAAATATCTAGTTCATTCAAGTACAAAAATTGGTGAATCAACATTTATTACATTGAATTCTCATTGGTGTAATTTAACAAGCGTTGAAAGTAATGTTAATACAGCAGTTTTGAGAGATTATATTTTGCGAACAGAAGGTGAAAATTCTGCAATGGAATTTGATAATTCTATGGAAGAAAATATTGGAAATCCTGTTGCATTAAAAAGAGATATTTCTGAATCAGTTAGACGAATGGTTTCTGGACAAACACAGAAAAAGAAAACCAAGTTTGTTGAAAATGATTCTGATGATGAGTGTTGTTCAAGTCCTCCAGTATCAGGTAGACAGAATACAAATGCTTGGTAAATTTATTTAATAAATAAATTATTATTTATTAAATAATAATATAAATATATTTTTTTATTTATTTAATAAATAACAATAAATAAAAAAATATATTTATTATTCTATTATATTATAATATAATAAAATAATGAATAATATTAAAATTAATTATAATTCAAAAGATGAATGTTTAAAAGATGGTAATAAAAATACAAATTCTAAATATAAACATTTTAAACAATTTATTTTTACTTGTGGAGATTTAGAAGATTTAAAGAATCATATAATAAAACCCAGAAAAAAATTTATAGAATTTAAAAAAAGTATAATAAATCCTAAAAAAGAATTAGATATTTTTCATAAAGAAACTTTAGAACTTTTTGAAAAATATCCTCATTATAAAGATTCTGAAGGATTATCTTTTAGAAATAGTTTAAAATATTTATTTTTAAAAATAAAATTTGGTATTTATATTCGTATCCAAGATAATGAATTAAAAATGTTTGTTCCTTTTAATAATCAAAATTTTAAAAATAATTGGTCAAATCTAATTAATATAGATAATAAAAATTGGCAAGATTATAATTATAAAAAATATTTAGATATTGAAAAAAAAAAACCTAAATTTATTAACTTTGAATCAGATAAAACAAAATGGGATATAGATAATTGTGTTTTAAATACAAAAAAAAATAAAAATTATAAATTAATTAATGCACCTTCTTTTTTTTCAATGTTGATAGAAGTTTGTAAAAATAGAGAAATTTCAGATGTTGAATTTTTTATGAATCATAGAGATTTTCCTCTATTAAAAAAAGATTATACTCAACCTTATAATTATTTATATAATTCAGATTCTATACCTTTAGAAAAAAAATATAGATTTAAAAATTTTTTACCAATAACTTCAATGTCTAAAAGAGATAATTTTATGGATATTTTATTACCAACACCGGATGATTGGGAAATTGTTAATCAAAGTATACATTATGGATTATGTCGAGATCAATATATTAATTTTGAACAAGAAATAGAAAAAGATTGGAATAAAAAAATTCCAACAGCAATATTTAGAGGTGCTACTACAGATTGTGGTTATGATGAAAAAACTTCTTCTAGATATATGATACATCAAATATCTAAAGAATGGAAAAAAAATAATAGATATAATAAAGAAAATGATATTGATAAAGAACAATTTTTAGATATAGATGCAGGTATAACAAAAATATGGTCAGATGATATTAAATTAGAAAATAAAACAATAAATTATCCTAAACAGATAGAACCTGTTAAAGGTATAGAATTTAAAAATATGTCTAAATATAAATATATAATTAATATAGATGGTTCAGTAACTGCTTTTAGATTAACTGCTGAACTTGCATATATGTCTGTTATTTTAAAAGTAGATTCTGAATATAATATATGGTATTCTAAATTATTAAAACCATGGATTCATTATATCCCTATAAAAAAAGATTTATCAGATTTAGCAGAAAAAATTACATGGTGTAAAATGAATGATTCACAAGCTTGTAAAATTGCACAAAATGCAAATGAATTTTATATAAAATATATCAATAAAGAATTTGTGATGGATTATATTCAAGATACATTAAATATTATGGCACAAAAATCTTATGAATAAATATTATCTAAATATTATCTAAATATTATCTAAATATTATATAATGAATATAATATTTAGAGATTTTATCATATGTATAATTATAATTATAGTTATATTATTATATAATGATATAAAAATTAAAAATGATAAATATATTATATCATTTTATTCACCAAAATCTGGTTTTGGATTAGGCGATTATATTAGAGGATTAATATATTTATATCAAAAAACTAATAAATATATTATAGCAGATTATAGAAATCATATTATATCAAATTTTTTATATAATGATTTAATTACACATTATCCAATATATAATGAAAATAATAAAATTATTAAATTAAAAGATGGATGTAATATAGATAATAATATTTTTATAGATTTTTTTAATTATTATTTAGTAATAAATTTACATTATGAAAATAAAATAATATCAAATAATATTATAGATAATATTAAAAAAACATTTACAATGAAACCTGAATTTAAATTAAAATTTGAAAATCAATTAAAAAAATATAATTTAGATTCAGGATTTATAGCATTACATATTAGATTAGATGATAAATATTTTAATGATAAAATTGAAATACCATATTTTAAAACATTATATGATTTTATTAATAATACATTTACTAAAAATGATAAAATATTAATTTTATCAAATTGTAAAAAAATAAAAGATCAAATATGTAATAAATATAAATTTATAATTCAATATCCAATTAAACCTATTCATACAATAAATGAAAAATTTACAGATATAACAAAAAGTATATCTGTAATTGATTATATTAAACCAATTACTAATAATAATTTTGAAGAAAATATAATAGATGTAGAAAATACATTAATAGAATTTTTTACTTTATCAAAAGCTAATATAATATATTCATTTTGTGATAATGATTGGCAAACATCTGGATTTTCTAAAAGAATATCTGAAATGTTTAATATTAAATATGTTCAAATTTAATTATTTTTATATATTATAATTCTCAATATATAATCAATATATTCAACGAAGCTCGTGAATTTATAAAAATAGAACATAATTACAATATTATAATTTTTTTTTTTTGAATAAATTAATAGCATTGTGTAAATCTAAATAACAAAATTTTATTATTAAATCCTTAATTCCCGAACTCAAATTGTACTAATTATATATTATAATTTTCAATTGGAATATTATAATATTTACTTGTCCAATAAACAAATGCAGATATCCAATAATACTGATTATATGTTATTATATATTTTGAACCACATAATATATAATATTCTAATAATGTAAATTCTATTATATTTGAGATTGGATTAAGTCCAATATGTAATTCATCACAATTTTCACAATTTATCATTATTATTTCTTTTCTTTCTTTTACATAATCTTTAAACACTTTTGAATTTGACATTAATATATCTGTATATTTATATCTATTATTTAGTAATTTATAACATTCTTCACATTTATTTATATCAGGTTCAATCTTATCAATAAATCTAAAATGTTGTATTGTATAATTTTGTGGTATTAATGATTTAATCATATTAATTTTATTTTTTAAATCATCAACTGGCTCGGTAATATATTTTAAAAATTCTATGTCTTTATAATGAAATGGAATTTTTGGATGTAAATTACAAAAAACATATGCTTTATCTTTATCTTTTAATTCATTATCAATAAAATTTTTAATAACTTGTCTAATTTTATTATCATCATTATCATCATATATATCTAATAATTTAACAATTTCTGTATCTATTTTTAAAAAAGGATCATTTGAATGAGCATTTTTTAAAAAATTATTAAATTCTGTAAATGTTGCATCAAAAATACAATTTATATTTGATTCTCTACAATATTGATATATTGCAATTGAACCTCGTATTCTATCACCTAAACCTTGAGTATTATTAATATCATTCCAAACAATATAAACTGTTTTTTCATTAATATTAAATGTTTCTTTTTTTTTATTATACATATCTGATAATATAATTATGATGATTAAAAACCCAATTATATAATATTTATTCATCTATAATATATAAAAGAATTTTTAAAAATCTAAATCACATGAATTTAAATTTAATATTAAATTTTTAATAATTACATTATCTGTCCCAATATATTTAAATATTTCTTTTTTACTATTATTTTCAATACATATAATTGTAGGTAATTTTTCAATTTCTATATAATCTTTAAAATCTTGATCTAATATATATTTATCATAATCTACATTAATAAATATACAATCTGTTAAAGTAATATCTTTTAAAAAATTTAAATTTATTTTTTTACAACTTGAACACCATTTTGCAGAAAATTTATAAATACAATATTTATATTTATTTTTTATATTTTCTAAAAAAGAAAAAGAAAAAGAATCAATATCTATTTCTAACATTGTATATTATATTAATATAATATATTAATATAATTTTAAAAATAATTTTTTTATTTATTAAAAATATAAATTGCATCACTAATATTATATTCTTCAGATTCATTTAATAAATTAATTTCAATTTTAAATTTATTTATAATATAATTTATAGGATACATATGATATTGTTTTTTATATAAATTTAATATCTGTACTATTTGACCAATATCAGTAGCTGTAAAATCGTTTTTTGATTCAGAATCAGATTTATTTTCATTTCCATTTTCATCTTCATATTGTTTTTTGTTTGAATTTGAATCAGTTTTGGTTTTATCTTCATATTGTTTTTTTGCAGATTCAGAATCAGATTTATTTTCATTTCCATCTTCATCTTCATATTGTTTTTTGTTTGAATTTGAATCAGTTTTGGTTTTATCTTCATATTGTTTTTTTGCAGATTCAGAATCATTTTCATCTTTATATTCATTAGAATTATGAAAAGCTGAAGATTCTTGTGAAGATGGTTGTGGTGGAGTAAAAGATGACGGTGATGGTGATGGTGAAGTAGAATCGTCATATTTATTTTCATATTTATTTTCATCGTCAACTTTATCTTTATCTTTATCTTCATCTTTATCTTTATCTTTATCTTTATCTTCATCTTCAACTTTATGTATAGTATCATCATCAGAATCATAATTAGTATTATCAAAATTAGTATCAAATTCATCAGATTTATCTTCAACATATTTAACATTATCATATTTAGAATATATTATCATATAATTTTTAACTATATTCTGATTTAATACTACTTCATTACCTTTATCATCATAAATAAAATAATTTTCAAGATCAGTTATTTGTTTAATTATTTGTAATTTATTATTTTTTATCAAATTAAATTTTATTTTATCTTTTTCCAAATTCTTAATTTCATCTATATTAATCTCTATTTTTTTAAGTGAATCTAAAGAACCAAAATTTATAATATCCAAATGATTATAATTATTTATGTCTTCATATAATATCTTTAAATTATAATCTCGATCACCATCGGTATTATAATATGAAATTTTTATATTAAAATAATTATCTTTATTAATTTGACTTTTATTAATCTTATTAATTTGACCAATTATATCTAAATTATTATTATTATCTTTGTAATATATATATATATAATCAATAATTTCATATGTATCTTTTGGCTTTAAAAACAAACTAAACAAATTTACTAATATATTAGTATTTTCTTTATATTTAATAATTGGAATTTTGCACATTTTTCTATTATCATTTATTATTCTTTCATCCAAATATATTATCTTATTACTTTCAATTTTATCTAAAGTATTATCTAGTTTTATTTGTGTACTATTTTCATAATAATGAGTATCTCTTTTATCAAAATTATATAAAAAATCATTAATTGACTTGGTTATAAATGATCTATTCTTATTATAGATAATATTAATATTATTATATTTTATATTTGCTAATTTATCATATATTGTTATAATAATATCTGTATTTATAACTAATTCATTATTAGTATTATTAATATCATTAATATCAACCATCATCACAAAATTATTATATTTAATTCCAATAATAATATCCTTTGTTGAAGTTTTTAATATGTTTTTAAGATGGTTAAAAATTTCTACTTCTTGTATTTCCTGAATATATACTTTAGTTTTTAAATTAGATATTTCTATGTTATGTTTTGACTTATTTAATATATGTAACTTAAAATTCATTTCTTGAAAATGAGTTATTTGATCTTGTAAAAAATATGCTAAATCATCATTATTAATTTTAATTTCTAAAATATTAAATAATTTATCTTGACAATTTTTATATATATTTTGTAATATTTGACAAAATTGTTTTTTTATTTTTCCTGTATTTATCTGATTATAATCTTTATTATAAAATTTATTTAATTCTTCTATATTTACAGAAATAATAGATTTAATATTATTTATTAAATTATCTTTATCAGTTAATAATTCATTAATTATTTTTTTTATATCATCATATTGAGAAATAATTTTTTTTATATTTAAGTAAAACAAATTATTTGATATTTTTATATCCTTTTCAAAATCATCTAATGTTTTTATTCCATCACATGATTTAATTTTTTCTTCAAATTTTATTAATATTGAAAATAATTGTTTATAACTTGTTTTTTCTTCAATAATATCTATTAAATTATATTTTAAAATATTATTTGATGATATATTACCAATATTTAATATCTGTTGTATTTCATCATTAATTTTTTTTATTTGTGTATCTCTTTTTTTTTTTTCTTGATCTATTTCTTCTTGGATTTGATTAAATATATCTGAAAAATCATATACTTCTTTTTCTTTATTTTTTATTGAATTAATAATAGGTCTATTTGTTGGTGTTACATTAATATTTTTTGATAACGTAACTTTCTTAATTAAAAACTTTTGTAAATCTTTTAATTTATCAAATATTATAATAATATTTGCAATTAAATCATCAAATTCACCACCACCTTTTAAACTCGTTTTATCTATATTATCATTTAAAATTTTTAATATATTATCAAATAAATATTTAGTTAAATCATCTTTGGCTTGTGTTTTTTTTATATTATAATATTGAATTAAATAATCATATCTATGTTTTTTATTATTATGTATACTTAGATTTTCTGATTTTTTTTTACTATATATTATCATATTATTTTTAATATGATATTTATCTAATTGATATTTAATATCGTAATCTTCTTTATAATGATAATAATAATTATTCAATTCATTTAAATTTATTAATTTTTTTTCTTTAAAGTTATGATTATCATTATTTAATATTATAACATCCCAACTATCTATTTTTTCTTTATCATTTTCTAATATTTGTATATTATAATTAAAATTATTATCATATACAATTGGAATATTTATTTTTTCTTTAACATCTTTTAATAATATTTTATAGTTTTGTTTAACTTTATTATTATTATTATCTGTAATATTTATATCAAAAATATAGTTATTATCTATATCTATATTATTATTTTTTATAATATCTTGTAAATATGTCATAATATTTAAATTATCTTTTGAAATTATGATATTATTTTTAGTTATTTTTGATATATTACTAGTAATTTTACATATTTTATTATCAAGTTTTTTTATAGTACTAACAAATTTATCATTATCATTATCATTATCGTTAGTATATATTAAAGAAAAAATATCTTCATTATAGTTATCAAAATCTAATATTTTATTATTATCTTTATAAAAATAATAATTTGTTTTAACAACATCATTTATAAAGTCTTGTTTATTTATTTTTTCAAAATAATTATTAGCAATTATAAAAAGAGGATTGTCTATTTTATATTTATTATCAACTTTAGATAGATATTTAATAAATATATGTATTTTATTACTTTTTTGATAACTTTGTTTAAATTTTTTAAATGTTAAACGATTTTCATTTTTTATTTCATTTAAATTAAAAATAAAAGAAGGTAATTCAGTCCATCCGAATCCTAATCTGTTTGCAATACCTTGAGGTATTTCAATATATATATCATTATTTACATTATTAATCGTAATATTTTTTAAAAAATTAAATATATCAGTATTATTATCAATAATAATATTTAATTTTTTATCTTTATTAATATTTATATCTTGATTTTGATAATTAATTTTTATTGGTCCATTTAATTGATTCATTAATTCAATATTTTTAAAATATTTCATTTTATGATCTTCTAATGTTTTAATAGAACTAGATAAAAAATCATTAAGATTAATACTATCTATTTGTATTGTAATCTCTGTAATATTTATTTTGATAACCTTTTGAATTTCTGTTTGATACTTATCGATTAAATTATTAATATTAATATTGATATCATTATTATATTTTAGATTTTGTGTATAAAATTTAGATATTTCTTCAATTCTTTTCTTTATTATATCTAAATATTCTTTAAAAATCTTTAATCCATTTTTAAATTTAGAAGTACTTTCTATTTGTTTATATATATCATATTTTTCTTTTACACTATCTATTTTTGTAAAAAAATCATTTTTTTCAACTGATAAATTACTATCAATAAGATCTGTATTTAATTTATCATATTCCGATATTATTTGATGGAATAAATCTTCCTTAATAGTATATTTTAATAAAGTATTTGAATTTGTATGTTTTGTTATTATTTTATCATTGTATTTATCTATAGTTTTATTATACTCATCAATTTGTGTAATTTGTTGTTCTATAGAGTTTGAAATCTTAGATAATATATAATATATATCATAATTCTTAATTGTATCATAATTATCACTATCAATTGGTAAACCTGTTATTAATTCCATAAATTTAATATTATTTTTATCAGTAGATATTTCAGATGTATCTATAGTTAATGTTAAATTTATATTAAATAAATTAACAAATGAATTTATATAATCTAATAACTCAATGTAATCATCTAAATAATCAATTGATGGTGATGAACCACCAAATAAAATTATATTGTTATTATTATTATCATCATCAGAATTTAAATCTATAATTTGATCATGTGAATTTATATTAGATGCTGTATAACTTTTATTCGGATCTTGTAAAATTCCTATCATATTTTCATATAAATATCTAATAATATCATTATTTTCACTTGCTAATTTTTTTTTATATAATTTTATTAAATTATTAACATTTTTTATTCTAATTACAGTATCATGTGGTTCTTTATTATACACTAATCTATATGGTATATAATTACAATATGTCAATAAAACTTTATTATTTTTATCATAAAAATAATATTCTGTTTTATTTATATTATTTTTATCTAATATCTGTAAATCAAAATTATTATTTTGTTTATTAAATATCCATAGATATAATTTATCATCTATAATTGGATTATCAATAGTTTCATCAATATCTTTTAATAACTCAATTATGATTTTACTATAAGTTATATAAATATTATTTAATGGATCTTTTTTAAGAAAAAATTTATTATTAGTATTTAAATCTATAAATGGAATATAAAATATTGAATTTTTTAATAATACTGCGCCTTCAATTGTAATCTTAAAATAAAATTCTTTATTTTGTTCTTTGTTTAAATTTTTAATTACATCATTATCTAATAAATAATCTATAAAATTAATAGTTTCCGGGTTATCAATTTCATATTCAATAATACTACTAGTATTACTTATATTTAATATAACTTTACACATTTTTGATTTTTGTATATATAAATTATCTTCTTTATTTGTATATAGCATCATAAAATCTTTAATTTCTTTACTATCATCTAGATTTATTTGTCTATCTGTATAATAATAAAAATTAGTTTTTAATAATTTATTATTAAAATCTGTTTTTGATATTTTATTAAATATCATTTTATTATCTTTATCAATATAAATTAAATTAATTTTGTTGTCGGTTGTTTGGGTTTCTTTTATCCAAATATTTAAATCATCATTATAATATATTTTATTATTATTTTTTAAATCATTAAATAAAAATGTAATACCATATGTATTTTGTATTTCAATTAGTGTAGTTGGTGTTATTAGTGAGCTTGTAGAGCTCATATATGTTTTAAATATATTTTTTAAAATATCAATTATATTATTTGTTGTATCATAATAAATTATTGTATTATTTTTATTATTAATATTATCATCATTTATTGTTAAAGCACTGCTTAATTGATTAGTTATCGTAATTTTTTTAATATCTTTAATAGTATTATCTGAATATATTAAATCATATTCTTCAATACTAGTAGTTTTTGTTAATTTAGTTTCATTTTTTTTATATATTGATAAATATGATATTTTTTTGAAATCATTTAATTTTATTCTTTTGTATAGTTTTTTATCATTAGATATTAAAGTTATTTCATTTTTATGTTTTTTATTATCAGATGGTTTTATGTAAATTTTTAAATTTTTATTTAATTTCAAATCATTATGATTTTTTATAATTTCAGAAGATTTAAATGTTAATAAAAAGTTATTATTATCATCTGTTATTTCAAATAAACAATCCAATAAGGTATTTTTTATAAATATCTTTTTTAAGATAGTAAAAATATTATCATCTTTATTCATTTGAAATATAATAAACTTATTTCCAAATCTTGAATTTTTACTAATTATTCCATTAGTACTGTCAATCTCAATATTTAACTCATTTCTTATTTTTATAGTATAATCAGTACCACCAAATTGTTCATTATCATATGTTTTATCTAAAATATTAAAATACATTATATAATATATAATAATATATAATAATAAAAATTTTACTAAATTAATTAATTTAAATTAATTTAATTTAAATTAATTAATTTAATTTAATTAATTTAATATTATTCAACAGTAATAATATTAAATTAATTAAATTAATTTAATATTATTAAATTAATTTAATTAATTTAATATTATTCAACAGTAACTACTTTAGCTAAATTTGGTGGATAATCTGGATTATATCCTTTTTTTAATCCTATTTCAAATGCTAATATTTGCATATATATATTAGCTAATATACCTCCATATGTATTATTTTTATCTATATTTAATTCTTTTTCATTACCTAAAATTAATACATTTGCATATCTAGATTTAACTTCTTCATATGTATTCATATTTTTGTCATGAAAATTTTGATCAATATCTAAAATAAATATTGGTAAATCTCTAACTATTAACGCAAATGGTCCATGTTTTAATGATGATGAACTAAATGCCTCTGCATGTATTAATGCAATTTCTTTTATCTTTAATGCTATCTCATGACATATAGCAATACTTTGACCTTTACCTAAAATAAAAAATGATTTATTTAAATCTATTTTATTACTTAATTCTTTTATACTAGTCCATTGATTTATTACATTTTCTATTTGCCATGATAATTTCATAATATCTGATATTATTTTTCTTCTTTTTTCTAAACATGTATTTCTTTCTTGTGAAAACCAAACTGCAATTAAACTTAATATTATACATTGATTTGTAAATGATTTTGTAGATGCTACACTAACTTCTCGACCAGCATTTAAATAAACTCCACAATCTGTTTCTCGAGCTATCATAGAATCTACTACATTTACAACACCAATTGTAATTAGATTATTTTCTTTAGCAATATTAATACATAAATGTAAATCTTTAGTTTCACCAGATTGTGATAATAGAATTAATCCAGTTTTCCCTAATTTTGGAATATCTTTATATTTAAATTCTGCCCCATCATAAATTGTTACTGTATTGAAAATATCTAAAGATTTAAAAATATCTACAGCCCATAATCCTGCATTATAAGATGTTCCACAACCTAATAAAATTAAATTATCTATTTCTAATAAATTTTTTTTAATATAATCTAATCCTCCTAATTTTACACGAGTTTCTGATAAAATACGTCCACCATTATTTATTGCATTATTAACAGAATGTATTTGTTCTATTATTTCTTTTTCTAACCAATATCTATATGGTTCGGGTGTTAATAAAATAATATCTTGTGATTTATTTTCAATTTTATAATTTTGAATATTCTTATTATAAATTATCTTGTTATTTTCATATGTTATTTCAATTAAATCATGATTATCTAATACTATATATTTATTAATATAATTATTAAATGCAATTGACTCTGATGCTATCATTATAAAATTTTCTTCAATTCCCAATAATAATGGTGAACCATTTCTAATTACCCACATTTTATTTGGTTCTAAATTATAAATAATAGCTAAAGCCCATGTTCCTCTTAATCTACCAACTGTCATTTGTATAGAATCATTTATATTATAATTTTTATCTAAATAATAACCAATTAAAACAGAAATAACTTCTGTATCTGTATGTGATAAAAAAAAATATCCATCTCTAATTAATTCTTCTTTTAATATATTATAATTTTCTATAATTCCATTATGAACTAGAGAAATTCTATTCAAATTATCATTATGAGGATGTGCATTAATATCTATTTTTGCCCCATGTGTTGCCCATCTAGTATGACCTATACCAATATGACTTTCAAAAATATTATTAATCATATATTCTGATAATATTTCTAAAGAATCATGATTATTTGTAGATGCATATTTAATTGTTTTAATTGTATTATTTATAATAGTTGAAATACCAACAGAATCATAACCTCTATTTTGAATTAATTTTAAACCTGATATAATATAATTATTAAAAATATCATTACCTAAATAACCAATAATTCCACACATTTAGTTATATTAAATTTTTTATTTTAAATATATTTAAGATAAAAAATTTATAATTAAAATTGTATTTATAATATTAAAAATTATTATTCATAATATTAATAATATTATTATTATTATTATTATTATTATTATTTATTATATCAATCGTATTAATAATATTAATATTATTAATAAAATTATTATGAATTGAATCATTATTAATAATATTACCACTAGGATCTATTCTATAATTACTCATTTCACAATATTGACTTGGTCTTTTGAATTCCCATCTTGAATTATCTAATGGACATGAATGATTTTTTTTTAACCATTTATTTATACAATGAAGATGATAAACATGTGAACATTCACCCATTACACTAATACATTCTAAAGTTTTATCATTATTACAATCACTGCATTGATCTAATACATTATTTCGACAAATTGGACATTCATCATTAATTACATTTAAATTCCAAGAACCACGAAGACTAATAGATTTAAATTTAAACATTTATTATTTATTATATTAATTAGCATTTAAAAGTTATAAATTCAATTTTTATTCAATGCAATTGCGTTAAGATAAATAAAAATATATATTATATTAAAATTACAATTTAATAATAATTTTTTTTGAATAAATTAAATAGCATTTTGTAAATCTAAATAATAATTTATTATTTTAAATCTTTAACTATCAATATCCATTATAAAATTATAATAAATTTCAATATCTTTATTATTCCATAATTTAAAATGAAGATTATAATCATTTAAAAATTTTAATTTATTTTCTCTCAAAAGGCAAGATTTATTTAGACTATTAGATGGTAAATGATAACCATTAATTTCAAAAAATAATTGTTTTAAAGTATTTACATTATATTTATGTTTTATTAAAAATTCATCTAAAAATTCTATTGTTAATTCTTCTTTTTTTTTATAATCATCATTATTTAATTTAATTACATTATTTACAATTTTAGTTGTCCATATTTCTCCTTTATAATTAATATTATGTAAATTTAATATATCTGTAATATCAGCATTTTCATAATATCCAAATAATATTATATTATCCATTTCTATTTTTAATTTATTATTTGTTAAAAATAATATTAAATCATTAATTTTATTTTTTAATCCTCCATATTTTAAAATAAGAATTAATTCAATTACTTTTTGTTCATTATCATTAATTTTTAATTTTTTATTTTTATTTTCAACTATAACATCATATCCAAATTTTCTTTTACCCAAAAAAATACCATTTGATTTTCTAAATTCAATTGATTTTTTAACTCTAAAACTTATTGCATCACTTTCTGCATGAGCATTTGATAATAAATTATTAAATCTTGTTATATCATTTAAATCTTGAATATATATATTTTCTTTTAATAAATATAAAGTTATTTTATTATCTATACAGTTTCGTAACATATTCATTCCATCAAAAATATTTCTACTAAATCTAGAAATATCAAATACAACTAATAAAATATTATTATTTGTATTAATAATATTTAATAAAATATTTTGTTTTTTACAAGTTCTAGCCGAAATAATTTCTGTTTCTATTTTTATAATATTAATATTATTTTCAATACAAAATTTAACACAATTTGATGTTTGAATTTCTAATGAATGACTATTTGTCATTAAATTATTTTGTTTTTCTGTACTACTTCTTGCATAAATTATAGCAGTTTTATTAATTTTAATTGTTGATATACTGTTAATTATATTATTCATTTTTAAAATATTATATAATATTATAATAATATGTTATATTTTCAATTTTTTGCAAAAAATTGAAAATATAAATATATATAAAATTATATATATTTATGTATATTAAGACATATATGATATGTCTTAATATATTAAACATAGATGATATGTTTTAATATATTTATATATTTATATATTCAAAATTTAATTCACCAACTCGTAGAGCAATTCTTTTTTTTAAGCATCCTAGATTATCTTCAAAGATGCCAGAATCAGATAAACAATCTGATAAACAATCTAATAAACAATCTATTAATAAAAAATCTATTAATAAAAAATCAATAGATGATACTATTTGTGAAGATAATACTATTTTATCTGATAATGAAAATGATAATGATAATGAAAATGATAATGAAAATAAAACTATAATATCAAAAAAAAAAACTAAAAAAAAAAAACATAATAAAAAATTATTAAAAAAAAAAATTTTTGATTATTATGATATATCAATTATTGATCAAATATTACATTCAAAATGTAAAAAATCTAGATATCATTTAATGAAAACAATAATTCCATTAATAACTAATTCTGAAACTCATCCAGATTCACAATTAATCAGTTTTTTAACAAATAAAGATGATGTTTCTGAATCAGTTTATCAAAATATTATTGATCAAGGAATTTTTAAAAATGATTATTTATTAAATTATGCATGTTCGGAGATTAATTTAACATTAATTAAAGTACTAATTAAAAATAGTGTTGATCCTAATATTATTATTAATGGTACTATTGATGATAGTGTTTTTCATTGTTATTTTTATGGATTAGTTAATAATAAAAATGAAGTAGAAAAATATACTACTCTATTATTATGGTTTATTCATGATTTATCTGTTGTAAAATTATTATTACAACATGGTGCTGATGTAAATGCAAGTGATTATTTAAATAATACACCATTAAATAAAGCATCATTAGATGGAAATTCTGAACTTGTAAAATTATTATTACAACATGGTGCTGATATCAATACTGTTGATAATTTATATAGAACACCATTAAATAGAGCAGCAAAAAATGGAAATCTAGAAATTGTAAAATTATTAATAGATTATTCTCCAAGAAATATAATTGATATTTATGGAAGAACGCCATTAATAAATTGTTTATATGGACAACATTATGAAATTGCAAAATTATTAATTTTATATGATCCTTCAGTTATTTCACATTCGTCAAATTGTCGCATTGTTCCTAATTTAAAAATTACTGTTTTTAATTTAGCACTTGGAAATAAAAATTTTGATATAGTTGAATTATTATTACAAGAATATGAAGAATTAATTCATTTAAATGAATACAAAGAAATATTTGATGAATTATCATATATTCATTGTAATTCAGATCGAGAATATCAAATAATGAAATTAATAACATCAAAAATTACTTGTCAAAATTTAATTAAAAATCATGGAATTATTAAAGCTTGTCAATATAATGATGTAGAATTATTAAATGAATTATTATCAAAATGCACTAATTTTGACAATATTAATTTTCGTGATAGAGATTATATAATATTTAATCCTCTGGCGCAAAGTATTGTAATGACACAAAAAATATTAACATTTTGTAATGATCAAACAATTATTAAAGATGCAATATATGAAGCTTTGCAAAGTACTAATTATAATTCTCAATATCAATTATATAAAATAATTGTTAAATCAAATTTAAATTTATTATACGATAGAATTCCTGAATTCAATTTATTTGATGAATATAAAAAAATTAATTCTAGTCTAATATTTAAATTATTTCCAAATTTACTAAAAAATCCTATATTATATAGTGATGAAATTATATTATTTTGTAAGAATATGACAAAACAAGATATTAATGAACTTTTTAATTATATCTTGACTAATACTCAGGCTATACGATTTATAGAAAATAATACAAAAAAAGAAAATAGTTTACTAATGTTTAAAATCTTTCTAGATTGGGGCTTAGATGTTGATATGATATATCAAAATAATGATTTTGAAGATGCTAGAGAAATATATACATTATCTATGTATTGTGTAAAATATTTAACTGAAGAACATTTCAAACTTGTATTAGAATATAATCCAAATCTATATATTCAAGATAATTCAAATAAAAATACAATTGATTATTGTTCTCCAGAACTAAAAGATTATATTTATGAAAATAATAAACATTTACAAAAAGATTGGTCTAATCTTATTACAATGGTTTTATTAAGAGATCCAATTACGTTGGAATTATTAGAAGATCCATATATAGCAACTGATGGTATAACATATTCCCATAGTACATTAGTAGATATATTTAATCGTTCTTTAAATCCATTATCGGCTATATCACCAATGACAAAAAAACCAATATATAAAATTGGTGATCAAATTGGTATTAAAAATTTTGTAATTAGTGCAATAATTGATGAATTTAAGAAAGGTAAAATAATGATTTCTTCATAAATTATTTTATTTTATTTAATATTATTACTATTTTTAATATATAATAATAAATAAAAAATTTATAATATTTATCTATTATTAGTATATAATGAAAAAATATATTAAATATAAACAAAAATATCTAGAATTAAAGAATATTACTAATGTTTTTCAATATGGTGGAAAATTAAGTATCCAATATATTAAAAATATTAATTTATTTATTGATCCAGATATGGAACAATTTTTAAATCCTATTTATGGTTTAATTATGTCTAGAACTAATTATATTGAAAATATATTTATGATTGGTCCAATAATAAAACATATTAATCCTGAAAATAGTAAAATTATAGAATATGATGCTGTTAATAGTATTGTAACAAAAACTAATAATGAATATAAGCCAAGTAATATTTTATTCTTAAAAGAGTCAATAAGTTCTACAAAATCTACAAAAAATAAATATATTAATACAAAAAGTATTGGTAGATATATAGCATTATTATATTTTTGTAAAAATAGTTATAATAAACTTTTAATTGATAATGTAAAAAAAGATAAATCTTCATACTTTCAAGAAACAATTAATAACATGGTTATTAGACATACTTATACTTCAATTAGAAGTACAAGTGTTATTAAGATTCAAAATAAAATACCACTAGGGACAGAAAACAAAAATATGTTTCATTTATTATTATATTGTGTATGGTGGATTTCAGATAGTATTCATGATATTATAGAATATTACAATGGTATTAATGAAACATTTGAACATATTAATGAAATAATTCAAAATACTTGTGATTATCCTTATCCTAATATTTATCAAACTATCGAGTATAATTCTTCAATGTTTACTGAATATACTGTTGAAGATTTAAAATTTATTAAAGAAGAACAAATTACTAATTTTAATTTAGCATTAGCTAAAGTTTTATCAACTACTAATTTTGAAGAAATTAATTTTAAACCATTACCAACGCCAGAAAATGATAATAAAATTTTTTCTGATTGTGTTGAAACTGGATTACGTAATTTTATAAATATATTAATTTTTGAAGATAATCACTTAAATATAGAAAGATTATCTGCATTAGGTGCTATTAAAGCTCTTCAGAGATATTATAAAAGATATAATAATTTTAAATTATTATTAACAGAAGGAGCAAGAAAACAATGGATATTATTATTAGGAGAATATGCAAAAAATAGAATAGAATTTAATGAACCAAGAGAATCTAGTAGTTCATTTAATATAAAATCATCTATTACAAATTTTAAACAATTACTTATAAATTTATTTTTACCAGAAACTATTGATGATAGTATTGATATTTTTCAAAAATTAATAGAAAAAAGTCATGATTTAATTGAAGAAATAAAAGTAAATAATAATAATATTTTGATAAAAAATATAAATTTAGAAGTTCAAACTTTTATTATAGATATTAAACATTTAAAATTTGAATTTAAAAATTCAGTTAAATATGATATAGATAATATTGAATTAGAAAATGAAGAACATCAAGATATAATTAAGATATTGTTAAAAAGTGATGAATTAATACCAAATAAATATTTGCATCATATTATTAATAATAAATATATTCCAGAATTTATGAATCAAATAATTAATATACAAGATGATTTAAATCTAAATATATTGATAATTGGATTAAAATCAAAAATAAAAATGAAAATTTCACAAAATTTTGCAATTTATTTAATGTATAAAGGATTTTTTGAAACAAAATATAAAGACCTTTTTATGTATTTAACTATTGTTTTAAAAAATCTTGATTTTATTTTATTTATTGGTTTACATTCAGATAGGATACCCGAATTAAATCAAATATCTTTTACAGCTAATGATAGTTTAATAGAAATAAAATTTACTGATGGTAAAGATTTATCACCATTAGACAACTTATTAACTATTAGTGATAATTTTATGGCAGGTACAAATATAACAACCATAGATTTAACACCATTTAGTAAAGTAAGAACTATTGGTAATAATTTTATGGCAGATACACCTATAACAACAATAGATTTAACACCATTTGAAAATATTGAAAGTATTGGTGATAATTTTTTATATTATTGTCATAAATTAAAAACAATAAATAATATATTATTAAAAAATATAAAAACTATTGGTAATAGTTTTTTATTTTATTGTAATAAATTAGAAAATATAGATTTGGGACAATTAGAACAATTAGAAAGTATTGGTGATTCTTTTTTAGATAAGTGTTATGGATTAAAAACAATAAAAAATCTTTCATCATTAAGAAATTTAAAAACAATTGGTAATAAATTTTTAAATGGTTGTGAGAAGTTAATAATAGATTTACTACCATTTGGACAATTAAAAACTATTGGTAATAATTTCTTATCAATGTGTAATAGTATAGAATATATTGATTTTTCACAATTAGAACAATTAGAAAGTATTGGTAATAATTTTTTATTTTTTTGTTATAAATTAGAAAACATAGATTTATCACGATTAGTAAGTTTAAATACTATTGGTAATGGTTTTCTAGAAAATTTATTAGAATTAAAAACAGTAAATATATCATCATTAAACAAAATAAAAACTATTGGTAATAATTTTTTAGCAGATTGTAAAGAATTAACTAGTATAGATTTATCTCCATTAATAAATATTGAATCAATTGGTGATTATTTTTTATGTAATTGTGAAAGTTTAGAAACAATCGAAAATTTTTCATCATTAATAAAATTAGAAACTATTGGTAATAATTTTTTATCAAAATGTATAAGATTACCAACAATAGAAAATTTTTCATTGTTAAACTTAAAAACTATTGGTAATGAATTTTTATTTGGTTGTGAAAATTTAATAACAATAGATATATCATTTTTAAATAATATTAAAAATAGTGGTAATGATTTTTTATCTGATTGTATAAATTTAATAAACATTGATATATCACCTTTAGAAAATTTAGAAATAATTGGTAATGATTTTTTATTTAATTGTACAAATTTAGATAAAATAATATGTCAATCTGAATTTAAAAATTTAAAAATAATTGGTAATAATTTTTTATCTGGTTGTACAAATTTAACAGAAATAGATTGTAATAAATTTATACAATTAGAAACTATTGGTGATAATTTTTTATTTGATTGTGTAAAATTATTGTTAATAGATTTAACATATTCTAAATCATTAAAAGAAATTGGTAATAATTTTGTATTTAATTCCACAGGTATATTAGATTATTATGGGCAGATAATAAAAATGCCACAACAATTTTAACATTTAAATCGTAAATAGTTATTAGTAAAATTTTTTTAATATTATAGTACTATTTTTAATCTTTTATATTAAAAAGTATTAAAAATACTCTTTAATTATACTACTATTGTGCATTATCAACTGGTTTTACAACTTCATGGAATATATTTTATTTATTAAAACATAATCATATTTTGTTATAAAACAAATGATTTTGTGAAATAAATATGCAAAAACCTATTATATGTATATAGAATGACATTATAATCATTCTATTTAATATAATAAATAGAATTTTAAATATATTATATTTTAAAATTAAACGTAAAAAATATAGTTATTAAACATATAATTAATATATTAATTATATGTTTAATAGTATTCATTTTTCTTATCCCAAAAGAGAATATCAACAATATAGCTCATGTATCAAATTATTATAGAAAGGAACAACAAATACCTCTTGAATATTATAATGGAGCACGGGAATTAAGAAAATAGATTAATATTAATCTATTTTCTTGAAATATATTAATTAATATTAGATTTAAAAAAATGTATTTTAAATAATAAATTTAATATTTTATAAAAATTAT
>Ga0214921_10002355_pt1 | contig 30913 bp, 27 predicted proteins | sample LL1505_MetaG_FD_177992 | JGI IMG/M metagenome (GOLD analysis project Ga0214921, IMG submission 177992) | Freshwater microbial communities from Lake Lanier, Atlanta, Georgia, United States - LL-1505 | ecosystem: Environmental > Aquatic > Freshwater > Lake | place: USA: Georgia | collected... | reverse complement strand
CGAGAGGGCTTTTTCAACAGGCTGCTGCACAAATTTGGTCATCAGCGGAAGTTGTGCAGCGCTCAGCATCAAGACGACCAGGGCATGATCGGGCGCTCCCCAGTAGGTGAGCAACAAAACCACGCACCACTGCGCCAACAACATAAAAGCACAGGCCACTTGTGCGGCTCGCTCCACGCCCAATTGAACGGGCAATGAGCGCACCCCCATTTGGCGGTCCCCCTGCACCGCCTTGAAGTCGTTCAGGGTCATGATGCCGTGAGCACCCGCGCTGTACAACAAAGCCAGCCACAAAGACCTTTCATCAGGCAAGGCTCCACCTAGCATCAGGGCAGAACCCGTCACCCACGCCAAGCCTTCATAACTGAGTGCGCAAGCGGTATTACCCAACCAGCCATTGCTTTTGAACCTAAAAGGTGGGGCGCTATAGGCCCAGGCCAGCAGCAGACCCAAACCACATGCCAAAAAGCCCCATGTGCCCAAGCTCAAAGCCCAAAGCAAAGATAAAGCGGTCCAGATGACCGCAATTCTTAAACCCCATTGGCCCGGCATGCGCCCTGAGGGTATGGGCCGGTTGGGTTCATTGATGGCGTCCACATGCCGGTCGAACCAATCATTCACCGCTTGGCTGCTGGCGCACACCAAGGGCCCAGACAGGACCAAGCCCGCAAAGATGAGCAGCGCATGTTCAGAAAAACTTTGCCCGGAAGCCACCACGCCACAGGCCAAAGCCCACATGGGCGGAAACCAAGTGATGGGCTTGAGCAGTTCTGCCACGGTCGCAAAAGAAGGTCTGGAGGCCATTTCCATGCTGCCATTGTGACAAGGCAAGCCAAAATGTCAACAAGGGTTGACACTTAGTGCGTCAACTAAACAATCACTGGCTTATTCGGCGTCCTGGTCGCTGACCATGCCGTAGCGCCGCAGTTTGACGTAAAGGCTTTGCCTGGACAAACCCAGCATTTCAGAAGCTGAAGCACGGTTGTTATGGGTCAGGGTCAAGGCCGACTGGATGCACATTTTTTCAATCATGTCGACCGTCTCACCCACAATGTCTTTAAGTGGCATGCGGCCGACCAAACGGGACAGCTCGGCCACTGAGCCGGCCATGCCAGCGCTGGCAGAAGGGGTCTCTTGGGCTCGACGGCGCGTCACATCCTTGATGAAAAAAGCATACTGCTTCTCATCCAAATGAGTCAGACTGAGGGCAGAAATTTCCACTGCCAACTCCATACCCGAGAGCATACGCAACTCGGTCGCAAAGTCTTTCACCAGGACCTGTTGCCGCAAGTTGGTACTCAGCACGCCCCAGTCCACCCCGCCGCGCACCAGCCAGTTATCCATCGGCACGCCTTGAACATGCGACACCGAGGTGGCGCCCATCATGGCCAAAAATTCAGTATTGGCCGACTTGAGTTGGCCCGATCGGTCGGTCAGCACAATGCCTACAGGGGCATGCTCCATAGCCTCGGACATCCAATAGTTTTGGCGCAAGCCTGATGGGCCGCTGGAGACCTCGTGCTGCAAGAGCCGCACTAAAAACTGGGCGCCTGTTTCCTGTCGAAACACCGTAGCCGATACCGTGCAGTCCGCATTGGCCCCCAAAAACCGTGCCCGACACATTTCAATTCTTCCAGTAGCATAGGCCATGCGCAGCAAGGACATGACTTCTTCTTTCCAGCTGGGCTCAAAGCAATCGACAATGTCGCGGCCGACCAAACGCTTGCTGGAGTCCTTGACCATCGCTTGAGCGCTGACATTGACTTCGGTGACTCTGTAAGTTGAGCCATCCAATACCAATAGGGGTTCACTGGTGGTATTGAAAAGTGTACGGTAGCGGGCCTCAATGTGGCGCAGCCTAAAGTAATCCCGCTCCATCGATTGCTGGGTTTCCACCAAGCGACGCTGGAGCACCGCCACAGCTTCTAAATCGCGTCCCAGAGCCAGAATCCGGCCATCCATCTCTAGGCGTAAGACCGCATACTGAATGGGCAAATCCACCCCTTGCGGCGTCGCATGGTTCACTTGCCTCCAGCGAATGTCCGTTTCAGATCCGTTTTGGGACAGCATGTCTTCCACCTTGATTCGGCTTTCGCTGGTCACCAAGTCTGCCCAAGCTTTGCCCACCCAATCTTGACAACCCAGCACGGCCAATTCAGACTTGCGAACCGAAACGTCTTGAACCACACCCTGGTCGTCCATGATGAGCGCAATATCTGACGCGATGCCGATCAATCGGGCAAGGGTATCAGCGTCAAATTTTTCAATGTTCATATGTAAGCGTCAGCGAGCATTGACAGCTTGTTGATTTGTTGAACTTTTTGTAAGACTGATGATAGCCTCCAGCCACTTGATAATAGTAAGAGGTTTTACGCATGGGTGTGCCAAAACCCGATCTCAATCAATCTTGGCTCAAACTGCAACTTTGCAATTTGCGAAGGTATTGCAGGGCCATCTGCGGCGATTGGCCCGCATCTGTGCCGATCAGGTCTGGCTTTAAGCTGGCCAATTGTGGATGCGCCTCCTGTACCCAGGTCCCCCCGAGCATGATGACCAGTTTAGGATTGGCAGAATGTAGCCGTACCTTTGTCAACATTTGCTCTGTCAAGTTCAGTTGCCGGTCTGATGCAATGGACAAGCCCAGCACATCAAACCACTCGGTTTGAACCAAGCGCACCACATCATCCGCACTGCCCAAGGCATCGCTGCTTACCCGCCAACCACCACGGCGAAAAAACTCACTTAACATGAATACCCCCATGCTGTGCTGGCAACCAGGGGTGGGAATCAACAAGGCAGAGGGCGCTGGGCTGAGTACTCGTGCATCCGCTAAAAACCTAGGGCTGAGTTCATACATCAAACGGTGCATGCGGCAAAACGCCACTGTTGCGGTGGCAAAGTCCACTTTGTCTGATGTCCACCATGCGCCAATCAGCTGCGCTGCGGGCACGAGGGCCTTCAAATAAATTGCCTCTAAGTCTCGGTCCTGCACCAACCACTGCTGCACCAACTTGAGTGCAGCATGCTCACTTGACAAGCAGGCATGGGCCAATTCATCCACATCATTGGCACTCACGACCGACTTTCCCAAAGCCTTGCGACCCTGAAGCTTGGGGTAGGCATCTGAGCGGTGAGATCTGTAAAGAAAGCTTGCGGGGTGCGCGTGGGCTTGGACGTTCATGAGCTTCGTGAATTCAATCAGAGGCTCTAGTTTTATGGTTTTTTGGTAAACCCTACCTAGGGTAAACACTTAAATCGTAATATATAATTTACGTCAATTTAAGTTGACACATCTAAATTGAGTCCGTAAAGTCCAAAACGTCATCAACCCCCTTTGGGACGTTTTTATGCCACGGCCAACTGCACGCGCAGCCCTTTACACACCTGAGCAAAAAATGCGTCGGGACGAAACCGTTTGGACCCTGGTGCAGGGCATTCTGGCTCCCATTCAGTTTTTGGTGTTTTTGGTCAGCCTGGGGTTGGTGGTGAGAGCCCTTTGGACCAACGAAGGGCATGAATGGGCCATGCTTTCAGTGGTCGTTAAGACGATGGTGCTCTACCTCATCATGATCACCGGCTGCATTTGGGAAAAAGTGGTGTTTGGCAAGTACCTGTTTGCGCCTGCGTTTTTCTGGGAAGACGTGTTCAGCATGATGGTGTTGGCCCTGCATACCCTTTACCTGCAAGTGTGGTGGACCTCCGCCCTACCCATTGAGCAGCAATATTGGCTGGCCTTGGCCGCTTACGCTGCCTACGTCATCAACGCAGGCCAGTTTTTAATCAAGCTTCGGGCTGCCCGCTTGCAACACGCGGCCACTTCGGCCTCTGGTTTGTCCATGCCTAATTTAGGTATGGAGGTCCGCGCATGAGCCCTGTGATTCCTATCCAAGCGGCTCAAGCGGCTTCGGGCATGGGGTGCGCGGACACACCGGTGCTGGTGCAACGTGGACAACGAGAGGTGTTTTGCGGGCTCACCGGCATCATTTGGCTGCACCGCAAAATTCAAGACGCGTTTTTTCTGGTGGTGGGATCACGCACCTGCGCCCACCTGATTCAGTCTGCGGCCGGAGTCATGATTTTTGCCGAGCCTCGGTTTGGCACCGCCATCATTGATGAGCGCGATTTGGCTGGCCTTGCCGACTGTAATGACGAGCTTGATCGGGTGGTATCCGAGCTGCTGACCCGCCGCCCCGACATCAAGCAATTGTTTTTGGTGGGATCCTGCCCCTCAGAGGTGATCAAGCTCGATTTGTCACGTGCTGCCGAGCGCCTGAGCCGTCAGCACTTGCACAGGGTTCGTGTGGTCAACTACTCTGGAAGCGGCATTGAAACCACATTCACCCAAGGCGAGGACGCCTGTTTGGCCTCCTGGCTTCAAACCCTGCCTGCACCCCCAGCATCCGACCAGTTCAATTTGTTGATTGTGGGCACCTTGGCTGATGTGGTGGAAGACCAGTTCCGCCAATATTTCCAGAACATGGGCATTGAGCAGGTGGACTTTTTTCCGCCCCGCAAAAGCACCCAAATTCCTGCCATTGGTCCGAATACCCGTTTTTTACTGGCCCAGCCATTTTTGGCAGACACCGCACGCCAACTTGAGGCGCAAGGTGCCACCCGCGTGCCCGCACCCTTTCCTTTGGGCGCACAAGGCACCACCCAATGGCTCAAGGCGGGAGCCCAAGCCTTTGAGATCAGCGACGAAGCCTTTGAAGCCGTGGTTCGCGCCCCTCGCCAGCGGGCCGAGATTTCCATGACACGGCACCGCGACCAACTTCAAGGCCGCAAGATTTTCTTTTTTCCGGACTCGCAGCTTGAAATTCCGCTGGCGCGTTTTCTGCACCACGAAATGCACATGCACTTGTGTGAGGTGGGCACGCCCTATTTGCACCGCGGCCACATGGCTGAAGAGTTGGCTCTGTTGCCCAGCAACACGCGGCTGTCAGAAAGCCAGGATGTGGAGCTGCAGCTTGACCGATGCCGTGCCGACCAACCCGACCTGGTGGTGTGCGGCTTGGGTTTGGCCAACCCCTTGGAGGCCGAGGGCTTCACCACGAAATGGGCCATTGAACTGGTGTTCACGCCCATACAAGGGTACGAGCAGGCGGGCGACTTGGCAGGTTTGTTCAGCCGCCCGCTCATTCGCCGCATGAAGTTGGCGGCATAACCCTGCTTACTCAAGCCCCAAGACCCAAAATGCAACTCACCCTCTGGACATACGAAGGCCCGCCCCACATCGGCGCCATGCGCATTGCCACGGCCATGCAAGACGTGCACTATGTTCTGCACGCGCCGCAAGGCGACACCTATGCCGATTTGCTGTTCACCATGATCGAGCGCCTGCCCAAGCGCCCGCCTGTGACCTACACCACTTTTCAGGCGCGTGATTTGGGTGGAGACACTGCCCAACTGTTCAAAGATGCCGCCGCTCAAGCCAACGCAAGGTTTGCCCCTGCAGCCATGCTGGTGGGTGCCTCGTGCACAGCCGAGTTGATACAGGACGACCCAGGCGGCTTGGCCCAAGCCCTGAACTTGCCCATACCTGTGGTGCCCTTGGAGTTGCCCGCTTACCAACGCAAAGAAAACTGGGGCGCAGCCGAAACTTTTTATCAGTTGGCTCGGCGTTTGGTACTTCCCCCTGCCCCTAAAGATCCCCTAAGCCAGCGCCGCCCCAGATGCAACCTTTTGGGCCCAACCGCACTGGGGTTCAGGCACCGCGACGACATTCGAGAAATCTCTCAGTTGCTTGACCAACTGGGCGTGGATGTGCATGTGGTGGCCCCGCTGAACGCCAGCGTTGAACAGGTTCGCCAATTGGCCCAAGCCGACTTCAATGTGGTGCTCTACCCGGAAATTGCCATGACCGCCGCCACATGGCTCCAGCGGCAGTTTGATATGCCCTTTACCAAAACCATTCCGATTGGGGTGGGTGCCACACGTGACTTTGTGGCCGAGGTGGCCGCACTTGCAGGGATTGAAATCCCAGCAGAAATTGAAGCCCACGCGCGCTCAGTCTGGTACTCCAAGTCGGTCGACAGCACCTACCTCACGGGCAAACGGGTGTACCTGTTTGGAGACGCCAGCCATGTGGTGGCCGCAGCCCGCTTTGCCCATCAAGAGATGGGCTTTGAAGTGGTGGGTATGGGTACCTACAGCAGGGAATTTGCCCGCGAAGTGCGCGAAGCTGCCAAAAACTATGGTGTGGAAGCCCTCATCACCGACGACTACCTGTTGGTGGAAGAGCAAATTCGGCAGCTTCACCCCGAACTGATTTTGGGCACCCAAATGGAGCGCCACATTGCCAAGCGTTTGAGCACTCCTTGCGCAGTCATTTCAGCCCCCGTACACGTTCAAGACTTCCCAGCCCGTTATGCACCTCAAATGGGGTTTGAAGGGGCCAATGTGTTGTTTGACACCTGGGTACATCCGCTCATGATGGGCTTGGAGGAACACCTGCTGGGCATGTTCCGTGAAGACTTTGAATTTCATGATGGCGCTGCGCCCTCTCATCTCGGCTCAACCCGTACACCATCTCCTGAGCCTTTATCCGTAGTGGTCCATTCACCAGATACCGTACCGCAAATTGTTGTGCCCGCTTCTTCACCCGCCAACGCCCCTCGGGGTTCGCAGTGGTCACCTGCTGCAGAAAAAGAGCTGGGGAAGATCCCGTTTTTTGTACGTGGCAAAGCCAAACGCAACACCGAGCGCTATGCACAGGAGCTCGGCATTTACGACATCACGGTGGAGACTCTTTACGATGCCAAAGCTCACTTCAGCAGGTAAAGTTTCTTCGACCATGCGTGTGGTGTTGGTCACCATGGACAACCATTTGTCCACGGCAGCACAACGCGCAGCACTTCGCCTGTCAAAACAGTCACCTGGCCTGAGCTTGACGATTCATTGCGCAGCTTTGTGGCGTGACAACGATCAGGTGCTGAGCCGTTGTGTCGCAGACATTGAAACTGCTGACCTGGTGATCGTGACCATGCTGTTCATGGAAGATCACTTCGTGCCCATCTTGCCGGCTTTGAAAAGTCGACGCGAGGCATGCGACGCCATGGTGTGTGTCATGTCCGCTCCACCTGTCACGCAACTCACGCGCATGGGCAAGCTCGACATGAGCTCCCAGCCCGGCGGTTTGATGGGATTGCTAAAAAAACTCAAGCCCAGCGCCAAAGAGGGCGAAGCTAAAAAAGAAACTGCGGCTAATGCCGGGGCCAAGCAAATGGCCATGTTGCGCCGACTTCCCAAGTTGCTGCGTTTTATTCCGGGCACCGCACAAGATTTGCGGTTTTATTTCTTGACCATGCGCTATTGGTTAGCGGGTTCCGAACACAACATTGAGCATATGGTTCAGATGTTGGCGCAACGGTATGCACAAGGACCACGCACTGCATTCAAATCCAGCGCCTCGGTGGCAGAGCCGGTGGAATACCCAGAGGTGGGGCTGTACCACCCCCGCATGGCCAAAAAGTTAAGCGATAGCCTCGAACTCCTACCCAGGTCTTCAAACAACCAAGTACCCACAGTGGGTTTATTGTTGTTGCGTTCCTACCTGTTGGCTGGCAATACCGCTCATTACGACGCCGTGATCGATGCCCTTGAAGCCAGAGGGTTGCGCGTGATTCCTGCTTACGCCAGCGGCCTGGACAACCGTCCTGCCATAGATGCATTTTTCAAATCAGGCTCCAAAGTTCAAATTGATGCTTTGGTATCACTCACGGGCTTTTCATTGGTAGGTGGCCCTGCCTACAACGATGCTCAAGCCGCACAAAAAGCGTTGATTGAGTTGGATGTACCCTACATTGCGGCGCACCCAGTGGAGTTTCAAACTCTAGACCAATGGGGCGGGTCCAGCCGAGGCTTGCTTCCCGTTGAAACCACCATCATGGTGGCCATTCCGGAATTGGATGGATCTACCGTGCCCATGGTCTATGGCGGAAGGCCTGGCGCTGCCGGCACCACCTGCCAAGGCTGCGACAGGGCTTGCACCTTCACGGCGGAGCACAACACCCAAGACATGTTCACTTGCGCTGAACGCACCCAAATGCTGGCTGACCGTGTGCAGCGCTTGGTGCAATTGCGCTTGAAAAAACGCGCCGAACGCAAAGTGGCCATTGTGATTTTCAATTTCCCGCCCAATGCGGGTTCTGTAGGGACCGCAGCCTATTTGTCAGTGTTTGAGTCGCTCTACAACACCTTGCACAACTTGTCGGCTGAAGGCTACAACGTGAAAGTGCCTCAAAGTGTGGACGCTTTGCGCGCTGCGGTACTTGAGGGCAACCGCGACCAATGGGGGATGCAGGCCAATGTGCACCACAGAATTCCAGTGTCGCAGTACCTCGGTGAAGAGAAATATCTCAGGCAAATTGAAAACCAATGGGGTGCGGCACCAGGTAAACATTTGACCAATGGTCGGGAACTGTTTGTATTGGGTGCCCAATTTGGTGAAGTGCTGGTGACCGTGCAACCCGGCTTTGGCTACGAGGGTGACCCCATGCGCTTGCTGTTTGAAAGTGGATTTGCGCCTACCCATGCCTTCAGCGCCTTCTACCGTTACCTGCGTGAAGGTTTTAAGGCCGATGCTGTTCTGCACTTTGGCACTCATGGCGCCTTGGAATTCATGCCTGGCAAGCAAGCAGGCATGTCGGGCAGTTGCTGGCCGGAACGCCTGATTGGAGAAATGCCCAATATTTACCTGTATGCCGCCAATAACCCTTCAGAGGGAGCGATTGCCAAACGACGCGCCACTTCCACCCTTATCAGCTACTTGCCCCCCACCTTGTCGGAGTCTGGCCTCTACAAAGGCTTGACCGACCTCAAGCAAACTTTAGAGCGTTGGCGCGCGCAAGATAACGCAACAGATGCTCATGCCGTAGAGTTGGCGCAACTTCTCCATGAGCAAGCCACCGCACTGGACCTGAAAGTGCCTTCGCTCACTGCTGAGGAGTTGACCCAACACGTGGCTTTGAAATCCACCGCCTGGATCACCGCTTTACAAGAACAATTGTTGGAGCTCGAGTACGCCCTCATTCCTGAAGGCTTGCATGTGGTGGGTCAAATACCTAACCGCGCTCAACGCTTGTCCACCTTGAACATCATGGCTCAGGCCATGGGGCTGGACCAGGTTCAAGGCTTCTCGCAAGAGCTAATGGAGAACCTGGTAGATGGTGCCACCACCGATACCTTACATGCCCAGTCTTTGGGTTTAGATGCAGCCCATTGGGACGCGCTTAAAGAGTTGGTCAAAACCAACCAATTGCTCAGCCAAGAGCACGAGATGCAGGGCTTGATCCGTGCCCTGGATGCCCGTTATATACAACCCGCACCTGGCGGCGACCTGATTCGCAATGCCGATATCTTGCCCACCGGTCGTAATTTGCATGGCATTGATCCCTTCCGTTTGCCGACAACCTTTGCTTTACGTGATGGCACTATTCAGGCTGACAAACTCTTGGCCCGTTACGCTGCAGACGGTTCTGGTTATCCCGAAACAGTGGCCATGGTGCTGTGGGGCTCCGACAACCTCAAGTCAGAAGGCGGTCCTCTTGCACAAGCACTCTCTCTTATGGGCGCACGTCCCCGGTTTGACACGTATGGACGCTTGGCCGGAGCCCAATTGATGCCCTTGAGTGAATTGAAGCGTCCACGTGTGGATGTGGTCATCACCCTGTCCGGCATTTTTAGAGATCTGTTGCCCATGCAAATTCGGCTGTTGGCAGAGGCTGCCTTTTTGGCGGCCTCAGCGGACGAGCCGGAAGAGCAAAACTTTGTGCGCAAACATGCACTGGCTTATCAAGCCGAGCATGGGGGCGACCTTGAGGCCGCCTCGCTGAGGGTGTTTGGCAACACCGAAGGCGCCTACGGGGCCAATGTCAACCACTTGGTGGATGCAAGTTGCTGGGAAGACGAAAACGAATTGGGCAATGCCTTCACTCAACGCAAAGGTTTTGCATATGGCCGTCAGGGCCAGCCCGTGCGCAATAACACCTTGCTGCAAAGCGCCTTGTCCAGCGTGTCTTTGACGTACCAAAACCTTGACTCGGTGGAGTTGGGGGTAACCAGCATCGACACCTACTTTGACACCCTAGGCGGCATCAGCCGAGCGGTATTGCAAGCCAAACACCAAACTCAGGGCGATGCTGCCCAAGCGCCACCGGTCTACATTGGCGACCAAACCCAAGGCGATGGCGTGGTACGCACCTTGACCGAACAAGTGGCTTTGGAAACCCGCACCCGCATGCTCAACCCCAAGTGGCATGAAAGCATGTTGCAACACGGCTACGAAGGCGTGCGGCAAATTGAAGCGCACCTGACCAACACCATGGGCTGGTCCGCCACCACCGGACAAGTGCAGCCTTGGGTCTACCAACAATTGGCCCAAACCTTTGTGCTCGATCCAGTCATGCGCGAGCGCATGGCCAAGCTCAACCCCACGGCATCCGTCAAAGTGGCCAACCGGCTTTTAGAAGCCAGCCGACGCAACTTTTGGCAACCCGATCCCGAAATTATGAACGCTTTGCAGCAAGCAGGCGAAGAATTAGAAGACCGCCTTGAAGGCATACAAGAAGGAGTAGCCGCATGATGGAAACTACATTGGTGCCTGTATCAGAGGTGCGCACCACCAAGCGCCCACCGCCCGATGGCGAGGGCAGCGTTCAGGTTCAACTGGACCCCAGCGTCAAGATTGGCAACGCCAAAGTCTTTGCCATTTACGGTAAGGGCGGCATCGGCAAAAGCACCACCTCCTCCAATTTGTCGGTGGCCTTTAGCAGGTTGGGCAAACGTGTACTGCAAATTGGCTGCGACCCCAAACACGACTCCACTTTCACACTCACCAAAAAGCTCATGCCCACAGTGATTGATGCTCTGGAGGCAGTGGACTTTCATGCTGAAGAGTTGCGCTTGGACGACTTTGTGTTCAAAGGCTACAACGGCGTGATGTGCGTGGAAGCTGGGGGGCCGCCTGCCGGCACAGGTTGCGGTGGTTATGTAGTAGGCCAAACCGTCAAGCTGCTCAAGGAGCACCATTTGCTTGAAGACACTGACGTGGTGATATTTGACGTGCTGGGCGATGTGGTGTGCGGCGGTTTTGCCGCTCCTTTGCAACACGCAGACCGCGCACTCATTGTCACAGCCAATGACTTTGACTCCATTTTTGCCATGAATCGCATTGTTCAGGCTATTGGTGCCAAAGCCAAAAACTACAACGTGCGCTTGGGAGGCGTGATTGCCAACCGCAGCGACGCCACCGACCAAATTGACAAGTTCAACGCACAAGTAGGCCTCAAAACCATGGCGCACTTTCCCATGCTGGACGAGATCCGCAAGAGCCGCTTGACCAAATCCACTTTGTTTGAAATCGAGGCCACACCTGCGGTGAAAGCGGTTCAGGACGAGTACATGCGTCTTGCAGCAGCCCTTTGGTTAGGCGGCGATCCACTGCCCGCCATCCCCATGAAAGATAGGGACATTTTTGATTTGTTGGGCTTTGATTGATTCACTTTTTTTAGTCGTATGAACAGCACCACTTACGAAGCACGCCGCAACCAGATTGAGCACTACTTTGACCGTACAGCGGCCCAAGCATGGGCACTATTGACCTCAAATGAACCGGTGGGTCGCATTCGCAACTCGGTGCGAGAGGGCCGAGACCAAATGCGCACCACGCTCATGAGCTGGTTGCCTCAAGATATGCATGGCATGCGTCTTTTGGATGCAGGCTGCGGCACAGGTGCTTTGGCAGTTCTGGCAGCGTCACGAGGCGCTGAGGTGGTGGCCATTGATCTGTCACCCACCTTGGTCAACCTGGCACGTGAACGGATTGTCCAAGGCCTTTCCCACATGCCCGGGTCCATTGAGTTTTTATCGGGTGACATGCTGGACCCCAATTTGGGCAGCTTTGACTATGTTGTGGCGATGGACTCGCTGATCCACTACGGTGCTGAAGACATTTTGAGGGCTTTGACGGTGTTGTCACAGCGCACTCGCCATGGCATGTTGTTCACCTTTGCACCGCGCACGCCACTCCTTGCCCTCATGCACAGCGTGGGCCAATGGTTTCCTAAAAGCAACCGGTCGCCCTCTTTGGTGCCGGTGGCTTACCAACAACTTTTAAATCTCATGAAGCAAACTCCCGAGTTAAATAGTTGGCAAACCGCTCGCAACCTGCGCGTGTCCAGTGGCTTCTACACTTCACAAGCTTGGGAATGGCGCCACGCATGAAGCTTGCGGCCAGGCTCATGAACACACCCCTGCTGCGTATGCCAGGGTGGATGATGGCATTGGGCAGCCGCATCATGCCGTTTGCTGATGCCGCGTCTCCTGAGCTGCCCATGAGCCGTTTGCTGCGTTTATCTTTGTTTCAATTGGTCATTGGGATCAATATGACGCTGCTGGTGGGCACACTCAACCGCGTGATGATTGTGGAGTTGGGCATGCCCGCTTGGATCGTGGCTTGCTCGGTCGCCATACCTTTGTTGTTTGCACCTTTGCGCGCATTCATCGGGTACCGCAGTGACACCCATCCCTCGCCCTTAGGTTTGCGCCGTCTTCCTTATTTGTGGATGGGCAGCTTGATGCTGTTCGGGGGTTTGGCCATCATGCCCTTTGCCTTGTTGTTATTGTCCGAGTCCATGCATCAAACCATTTCACTGGGTCACTTGGGCGCATGCTTGGCCTTTGTGTTGGTGGGTACGGGCATGCAAGTCACTCAAACGGCCGGTATGGCTTTGGCCAATGACCTTGCCCCAGCAGAAAAGCGCCCTCGCGTGGTGGCCTTGCTCTACACCATGTTGTTGGTGGGCATGATTGGCAGCAGCGCGGTGTTGGGTTGGCTACTGGAAGACTTTTCCCCCAAGCTGCTGATTCAGGTCATTCAAGGCTGCGCAGTGTTGGTATTGGTGCTCAACCTGATGGCGCTTTGGAAACAAGAGGCACGTCAACCTCGCCGTGGCGCACGCCAAGCAGATGGCTTTAAGCAGAGTTGGATCCAGCTAATGAGTTTGCCCCACATGAAACGCTTTTTGTGGACGGTGGGCTTGGGCACCAGCGCCTTCAGTATGCAAGACATTATTTTGGAGCCCTATGGCGCTGAGGTTTTGGGCCTGAGCGTGGGCATGACCAGCAGCCTCACCGCCATCAGTATGGCCGGGGCTTTGCTGGCGTTCATAGGTTCAGCGAGATGGCTGAGTCAAGGTATTCATGCCTGTCGCTTGGCAAGCTTAGGCGTGTTGACGGGCCTGCCCGCATTTGCCCTGGTGATTTTTTCTGCACCCATGGAGTCGGCTTGGATGTTTCGATTCGGAGTGCTCTTGATTGGGTTTGGGGGTGGTTTGTTTTCGGTGGGTATGTTGGTTACAGCCATGTCACTCCCTAACAAAGAACACAGCGGTTTGGTCTTAGGGGCCTGGGGCGCTGTGCAAGCCACGGCGGCTGGGGCCTCGATGGCGCTGGGCGGTGTGATCCGAGATGTGGTGGGGCAGTGTGTGCAGTGGGGCTGGCTTGGGGAACCCTTAATGGGTCCGGCCACGGCTTACAGCTTTGTTTACCACATTGAAATTTATTTGTTGTTTGTAGTGTTGGTGGCCTTGGGTCCGCTGGTTCAACGCTCTCTTAGGGAATCAACTGGCGCAAACCCTGGGTATTCCAAATTAGGGCTGGCTGAGTTGCCAGGTTGAATGGTCGGGTTGATCTGAAGTTGTTTGTTATTTTTTTGAAGGAGTGAACCATGGAAACAGGTGCAATCACACAGTACGTCGATGTGGCTCAGATCGTGCTGTACATGTTTTGGCTATTTTTTGCAGGTCTGATGTATTACTTGTTGCGGGAAAACCACCGAGAGGGTTATCCCATGGACTCTGGTCGAGACAACGGTCCGAAGATTGATGGCTGGCCCCCCGTGCCAGAACCCAAGACCTTCAAAATGGCCAACGGACACACCTTTCTTTCGCCCGACTTGTCTCGCGCAGATGGCAGCTATACAGCTCAGCCCATGCATGGCTGGAACGGCGCTCCTCTTGAGCCGGTGGGCGACCCACTGCTGGCCGGCGTAGGTCCCGGTGCTTGGGCCGCACGTGCCGATGAACCCGACACCATGCTGGAAGGCGGGGCCAAAATCATCCCCCTGCGATTTGCGGCAGAGCATGGCGTGTCCTCCCAAGACGCAGACCCCCGTGGCATGACCGTCACTGGCGCAGATGGCCAAGAAGCCGGTACGGTGGTGGATTTGTGGATTGACCAAATGGAAATGGTGTTCCGCTACCTTGAAGTCAAGCTGGCTTCTGGTGGGGTGGTGTTGTTGCCTATGACATTCGCCGACATCAGCCGCCAAGGCGTGCATGTGGTGGCCATCCTGGCGGCGCAATTTGCAAACGTGCCCAAAACCAAGTCACAGTACCAAATCACCATGCTAGAAGAAGAAAAAATTTCAGCCTATTACGGTGCTGGCACTTTGTATGCCACACCCGCACGTCAGGAGCCCATGCTGTGAATCCCGGCGCCGAATACGAATTTGAAGCCGCCCCGGGCCTGCCTGAAAAGCTGCCCAAAGGCGAGCACATCATTTGGCAGGGTGCGCCTGACTGGAAACAACTGGCCTTGCAGGCCTTTCATGTGCGAATCGTTTCAATTTACTTTGCCTTGATGCTGGCCATTCAACTCTTCAATGCTTGGGATTCGGGCCAGCCCTTGGCAATATGGATGGGTTCTTTGTTAACTAGCTTGGGACTGTCCTTGTGCGCACTGGGGCTGCTTTCAGGTTGCGCTTGGTTGAGCAGCCGCGAAACGCTCTACACCATCACCAATAAACGGGTGGTAATGCGCATTGGCATTGTGCTGACGGTCACCTTCAATTTGCCATTTGCACGCATCACGGGGGCATCGGTTAAAGCCTTAAAGGGCAGCACCGGAGATTTGGCCTTGGCATTGAACAATGAAGACAAGATTGGTTACTTTCACCTCATGCCTCATGCACGGCCATGGCATCTGCGCCAGCCCCAACCCGCTCTGCGCTGTATTCCTGAAGTGTCGAAGGTGGGCACACTGTTGCAACAGGCTTGGCAAGCGGCCAACCCGCAAGCTCGAGCCGTTTCGCATGAAGCCATGACCCAAGACTACTCTGCATCCGCAACGCCAACACGTTGGGTCAACGCCAACACTTGAGGTCTTTCAGCATGAACCACTCCAGCCATCATCACGACCCCCCCACCAACTGGCCTGTGAGCTGGCTCTTGAGTGCCATGGCCTTGGTACTGTTGGCGGTTGCTTGGATGCAATGGAGCCAGAAAGACGCGTCCCACGAGACTTTCACGCCCCAGTGGCAACGCCAATTGGTATTCGCCGATTCTCCTGATGGTGATATTTTGGTGAAAGATTTTCCTCAAGGGGCGGTCATTGCGCGCTTTGAAGGAGAGCAAGGTTTTATCCGTGGCACCTTAAGAGCGATGGCCCGGGAGCGCAGGAGCCGCAACTTGGGGTCAGAGCTGCCCTTTGAATTGGTGGGCCACGGCCAAGGTCGCCTCATGCTCATAGACCCCTCTACCCAATACCGTATTGACCTTGAATCTTTTGGGCCCACGCAAATGGCCAAGTTTGCCCAGTTGCGTGACGCCCAAGCCATCACCCCCTAAAGCCAGGAGCCTGATATGTCCACCCTAATCGCCACGATTGAAAACGCTGAAGACGCCAATAAAAAAGCGGTGCAGGACTCCATGGTGAGTCCACGCTTTTACACAACCGATTTCAACGCCATGGACCGCATTGATGTAAGCGCTTTGCGTGCCGAGTGGGATGCCATGCTGCAGGAGTACGAAGGCGACAACAACCACGACCACTTTCAGCGTGACGAAAGGTTTGCCGAAGAAGTGGCCCAAACCATGCCCAAGCTGTCGCCTGAAATGCGTCAAGAGTTTATTGACTTTTTGGTCAGCTCCCTCACGTCGGAATTCTCAGGTTGTATTTTGTACAACGAAATCCGCAAAAATGTGACCAACCCAGACATCAAGCAGCTGATGACCTACATGGCGCGTGATGAATCTCGCCATGCCGGCTTTATCAACCAGTCTTTGCGCGATTTCAATTTGGGCATTGACTTGGGCGACCTTAAGCGCACCAAGGCTTACACCTTTTTTAAGCCCAAGTTCATTTTTTACGCAACCTACTTGTCCGAAAAAATTGGTTACGCGCGCTACATCACCATTTACCGTCAACTCGAACGCAACCCCGATAAACGGTTCCACCCCATCTTCAGGTGGTTTGAACGCTGGTGCAATGATGAGTTTCGCCATGGCGAATCTTTTGCCCTCATCATGCGCGCCAACCCGCATTTGTTGCGCGGCCTGAATTTGTATTGGATCCGCTTTTTCTTGTTGGCGGTTTACGCCACCATGTATGTGCGCGACCATACCCGTCCCATGCTCCACGATGCCATGGGCTTGCACTCCACCGAATACGACTACGCGGTGTTTCGCATGACCAATGAGATCACCAAGCAGGTATTTCCTGTTGCGCTGGACATTGACCATCCCGCCTTCAGGGCCGGCTTGACTCAACTCTTTGAAGTCTCCCAAGCCTTTGATTCCGCACGCCAGAGAGGCGGCGTGGTCGGCAAAGTACTTCAAGGCTGGCAAGCCTTGCGCGGCCTTTATACATTTGGACGTTTGTACGTCTTGCCGGTGGTGTCCCAGCCCTTAACGTCCGAAATTCGAATGCAGCCTGCTTGGTAATGAACCTTCTATGACTCTTGAAACGTTAGCTGCAGCAGGATTTGCCCTATGGTGCTGGTGGTTGGGCACCGGGGTCATCCTGTGGCTGGACCGGTTGCACCCCAGCACCTTCAACCGCAGCTTGGCAGGTTGGACAGTACTGTTGGCTTTGAGCTTTGGGGGGGTATGGCAAAGCATGTCCGAAAACAGTGTGTTCAATGCCTACTTGGGTTTTGGATCGGTGATTGTGATGTGGGGTTGGCACGAGCTGGCGTTTTTAACGGGGCGCTTGACGGGTCCAAGAACCACCCCCCTGGAATCAGGTGCCACGGAACTGCAACGGTTCAAGCAGTCGATAGATGTGGTGATTCACCATGAACTGGCCCTGCTATTGAACTTTGGACTGTTGTGTCTGATGCAAATAGACCAGCCGAATCACGTGGCCCTGTGCACCTTTGCCTTGCTGTGGTGCATGCGCTTGAGCGCCAAACTGAACTTGTACTTTGGCGTGCGCCACAACGGTGCGCAGTACCTACCCGCTCATTTGTTGTACCTGGGCAGCTACTTTCGAATTCGCTCCATGACGCCATGGTTTGTGCTGTCCATGTTGGCAGCATGCCTGGCTTGGACTTGGATGTTATGGCGTGCGCAGCAAGGCTTGGTGGAAGTCACCACCGGCTGGGTGCTGTTGGCCAGCTTGCTGGGCTTGGCCATCGTAGAACACGCCATGATGGTTGTGCCCTGGCCCATGGAAAAGCTTTGGGGCTGGGCACTGGGTCAAACGGTGAGCACTAAACCAGTGAATGCCTCCACATGAATGCCCATACTCCCTACAACTATTTAGCGGTGCCCTTGGCCATGACGTTTCCTAAGTCCGCACCTATTGCGGTGGTGATTGGCAGCGGCTTTGGGGGTTTGGCTGCTGCCATACGCCTCAGCGTTCAAGGCTACAGCGTCAAGGTACTTGAAAAGCTCGACAAACCAGGAGGCCGTGCCTATGTGTACGAGCAAGACGGCTTTACCTTTGATGCAGGCCCCACCATCATCACCGCGCCATTTTTACTTGAGGAGTTGTGGACCCTTTGTGGCAAACGCTTTGCGGACGACATAGATCTGCGCCCAATGGATCCGTTTTATCGAATCCGGTTTCATGACGGTACACACTTTGATTACAGCGGCGACCCTCAAGCCATGCTGGAAGAAGTGGCCCGCTTCAGCCCTGAGGACATTGATGGCTACCACCGTTTTTTAGAAGACGCCGAGCGATGCAGACGCTTGGGTTTTGAGGGTTTGGGCTCTATAGCCTTTGACACCTTAATAGACCTCATTAAGGCCATTCCGTCTTTTGCCCGCATGGGCGCATGGCGCAGCATCTATACGCTGGTGGCCAAGCACCTCAAAAACGACAAACTTCGCATTGTGATGAGCTTTCACCCCTTGCTTATTGGGGGCAACCCGTTTTCAGTCACATGTGCGTATGCATTGATCAATTCTTTGGAGCGTACTTGGGGTGTGCACTCTGCCATGGGCGGCACGGGCGCCATTGTGAAAGGGCTGGTGAAACTGCTGCAGGAACGCGGCGTCGACATTCGTCTGAATGCGCCCGTGAGCCGAATTGAAGTTCAAAAAGGTCGTGCCACAGGCGTCACCCTGAGCAATGGCGAATTTATAGCGGCCGACATCGTAGTGTCCAATGCTGATACCGCTTGGACCTACAAACATTTGGTGGCCCCAGAACATCGGCTCCAATGGACTGACCGCAAAATTGACAAGGGTCACTATTCCATGGGTTTGTTTGTGTGGTACTTTGGCACCAACCGCACCTACCCTGAGGTGCCCCACCACATGATGGTTCTGGGGCCGCGCTACAAAGAGTTGCTGCGCGATATTTTCAAGCGACACCATTTGTCTGAAGACTTCAGCCTATATTTGCACCGCCCCACCGCCACCGACCCTGCTTTGGCGCCTGATGGATGTGACACGTTTTACGTGCTTTCCCCCGTTCCGCACCTGGACAGCGGCACCGACTGGGCTCTGCATGCCGAAACCTACCGAACCGCCATTTGCGCGGAGTTGGAGCGCACGGTATTGCCGAATTTGAGTCAGCACCTTGTGACTTCTAAGGTCAACACTCCGCAAGATTTTCATGACCGCTTGTGGTCCTTTAAGGGTGCAGGGTTTGGATTGGAGCCCTTGTTGCTTCAGAGCGCATGGTTCAGACCGCACAACCGCAGTGAGGATGTGCAAGGTTTGTTTATGGTCGGCGCTGGCACCCACCCGGGTGCGGGTGTGCCCGGTGTGTTGATGTCAGCCAAAGCGCTTGAAACGGTGGTGCCTCATGTCGATTCCTTCGTCTAGCGTCTCGGGTCAGGAATTGGATTTGGATTCGTGCGTCGGCATGATGCGCGCGGGCTCGAAAACATTTTTTGCAGCCAGCCGCCTGCTTCCTCAGCGCATGAGAGCTGCGTCCGTAGCCTTGTATGCGTTTTGCCGTGTTGCCGACGATCTGGTGGACGGCGCGGAATATTCTCCGAAGCAAAGTCTCAAACTGTTGCACCATCGGCTCGACCGGGTGTACCAAGGTCAACCCAGCGTGGCCATTGAAGACCAAGCTTTGGCTTTGGTGGTGCAGCAGTACCAGCTGCCCCGTTTGTTATTGGACGGTTTGCTTGAAGGTTTTGCATGGGATGCCGAGGGTCGGCGTTACGACACCCTGGAGCAACTGCACAGTTACGCAGCCCGCGTGGCTGGAACGGTGGGCGGCATGATGTGTTGGATCATGGGCATTCGAAACCCCGTGGCCTTGGCGAGGGCTTGCGAATTGGGTGTGGCCATGCAACTGACCAACATTGCCCGAGATGTGGGAGATGACGCCCGCATAGGGCGCATCTATCTGCCCTACGCTTGGTTGCAAGAAGCGGGCATTACCCCACAAGAGTGGCTGCAACAACCTGAGTGCACCCCTGCCCTTCAGTCGGTGGTGAGCCGCTTACTGCTTGAGGCCGACCGCTTGTACGAGCAGGCCAGTGCAGGCATTGCGGATTTGCCTAAAGACTGTCGTCCTGCGATTTTGGCTGCACGTTTGATCTACGCCGAAATCGGTCATCAGCTTCGCCGCAATGGTCTGAACTCTGTGGACCACAGGGCCGTGGTGGGCACACCCACCAAGCTCAGACTGCTGGGCCAATCTCATTTGTCTGCCGCTTGGATCAAGCCCGCCGAACACCCGCCCAAACCTCTGGATGCTATTGCCTATTTGGTGGATGGGTGTATGGCTCATATAGCTTCTGAAAAGACTCTGGCAAGACCAAGCACTGTTGCCAACGCCCGTTCTGCGGTCGACAAAATTGAATGGATGCTGGTGCTGTTTGAGCGCCTCGCTCACGAACGCCGTGACGCTATGGAAGCGCCTCGGGTTTTGCACTGAGTGGGACAGCAAGCGTAGTATTTTTTTCGGCCCACCATGTACTAAGCCAGGCCTCTCCCCCACCTTTGGCAACCAAATCTTGAAGACTTTGTGGCATGGGACGCCAGTTGGCTGTGAGTCCACGCGTATGGTTTGTAAATGAACCAGTAGAAAAATTGACTTCGATGTCATCACCGTTTGAGCACATTGAAGTCACTCCCTGACAATGAGCTAAAACACGAAGACCTGCATAAATAGCACCTCTGTAGCCTTGGGTGGGCATGGATTCGCAAATCACCCCCAAACCAAGTGCTCTCATTGCGATATAGCCAGTACTTTTTTGGCCCACACCAAAATTGCGACCCGCAACAATGATGTCTCCAGGTTTGCAACGACTCGCAAACCCGGGGTCAGTGAGTTCGAACAAGTGATGCTTTAGAACATCAGGATCAGTCTCACGGTCAATGATAAAACGCTGAGGAATAACGCCATCTGCATGTGGTACATCGTGACCTAGCAAGTAGCAATTTCCTCGCAAGTTCCAATGCAAATCAACCATACGCTGCTGTCTTCATATTCGCAAGAGCTTCGTCTGCGGCAACGCTTCTAGGGTCTACGATATGCCCCGCTACTGCAGAAGCCGCAACAGTTAATGGGCTTCCAAGATAGAGCCTGGCATCTCTTGCCCCAAATCTGCCAGTGTTGCTATTGGTGGCCGTTGAGATTGAAGACTCTCCAGACGCCAATGGTCCCACAACAGCATCATTGCAAGGACCACAACCGGGGGGCAAAACCATAGCGCCAGCTTCAACAAAAATTTGCATCAACCCATCTTCTACAAGTTTGCGCATGGATCTTTGCGAACCAGGAACGATGAACAAACGAACTTCAGAGGCAACACGCCGTCCCTTGAGTATGCTGGCTGTAGTCAGTAGGTCCTCATACATTCCTGAACCACAAGATCCTATAAATGCATGGTCCACTCGAGTTCCAACCGCCTCTGAAATATCGACTGAATTGCCTACGCCACCTGGAAGAGCTATTTGAGGTTGAAGATTCGAAATATTAATTTCATGTTGCGATTCAAATTCAGCATCGTCGTCGCTAAATACAGGAGCAAATGAGGTTTTAGCTTTCGAGTTGCAATACTTCAAAATTTTCTCTGACGGCGGAACAAATACACCAGCAGCACGCATCTCCGTTGGACTACTACACAAAGCCACCCTCTCGCCCAGCCCAAATTGCTCCAAATCACCAGCAAACTCCACCACCCGGTTATCTAAATTAATGGGCAAAGTGCATGACTTGATAAGTCTTGAGAGATAAAAACCTATATCACGAGCTTGAACACCAGGTTGCAACAACCCCCTTAAAAATATTCTTATAGATTGAGGTATTTCAATCCAAGTTGTACCTGTTGCAAGAACACTGGTAATTTCGAGTCCCAGACGCATCCCGAAGGCGCCAACAGCTCCGGCGTTCGTGGCGTGGGTATCGTTATCAAAATAGAACATTCCCGGTAAAACACGCCCGTCTTCCATTGGGAAAATGTGGCCATGCCCACCCTCTCCGGCATCGAAAAAATGCCCTACCTTCCAGTCGCGTGCGGCCTTTCGATTGAAAGCTCCTCGCTCAGCAGCTTTTGCACTCCCGTAGAGTACATCGTGATCGCTGACCATTATGACTTTCTCTGGAGTTGAAAGTCGGTGGATGCCAATTTTGTCAAGCATCACTTTGCTGCTTTGAACGATTCCATCATGAATCATGATCAGGTCTGGAACCGGATATACAACCTCCCCAGCCCTAGCACCCAGCCTTGAAGCCGTTCGGCTTAGAACCTTTTCAATTGCGGTGTATCCCAAACCATTCTCCAATTAGATTTCAAATGAACTGCGTACACCAATTTGCTAAAAATTCATCAATTGCAACCACTTCACAGCGCAAGTTCAGCACCCACATCACCACAGGCAAAAGCAAAATTTGAAATCGCTCTGCAGGCTCTAAGCGACGCTTCGTGCAAAGGAAACTTGGTAATGAACGTATGTGTCTGCCCCATAAACTCACACAAGGTGACTTTGCCACCGGCAGCCTCATAAGTCATGGCAAACTTTTGCGTCATGCCTGGAGACAAAACAGTATCGTCAGTCCCTTGTATGAGCAGCAGTGGAGGCATGTGAGATGTATGACCTTCAGCCAGAATTCTTTGCGGACTTCCTGTCGCCATCTCTGCCTCATCTTTCCAATAAGCATGGTGGCATTCGACATGAAGCTGCATCTTTTTTTCTAGGGCATAAAGGTAACGTTCAAGCGGGTCAGAAACGGGCCAACACGCAATTGCAAAAGCAAGAGAGGCGTCGAAATCGCATTCGCAGTCAAGAGGCCGTGACGCATACAACTCATCCTTTGGTCTTAGTGCATTCAAAAGCAGCTGATGGCCTCCACTGGAAGTTCCTATGCCACCGATCTTTTTTAAATCAACACCAAACGTTTGAGCGTGTTTCTTTAACCAACGAATCGCATAGTTGATGTCTGAAACAGGCAGAGGAAACTTAACCTTTGGAGGCATACGAAAATCAATTGCCATGACAAATACGCCATTGGCTGCAAGATGACTGTCAATAACCTCATTTGTCAGACGTGACTCATCGCACCATCGTCCACCGTGAATAGACACAACTGCTGGAGTTAGGTAAGGCCCCCTTGAAGAATCTAACGATGGTTTGTACAGACGTGCAAGCAACTGACAGCCATCAATTTCAAGATAAACGACATCCTCCACATCAAATTGGTTGGTCAATTTGTTCATAGAACCCAGAGGACTATTCGATTTGCTCTGCCTGTCGAACGCTGTTGATTAGTGATGCACGCAACATAAAGTCACGAGCAAGTTTAGGATCTGATGCAGTTTTGCGAAGCTGATCTTGATTTTGACGTCTTACTACTGGATCTTTTTCCATGAGCAGTTTTTTATTTCGAATGGTCTGAGCTTGCGTATGCTCCACAGCAATTGTTCGCCTTTGTCGGTCATACCGATCCAGCACGTCAGTGTCCATTTCTCCACGCTCGATGCCAATCAACTTATCGGCAAGGTTAAAAGCATCATGAATACCGCTGTTCATACCCATGCCGCCAATTGGACTGTTCACGTGAGCCGCATCTCCAGCTAGCAGCACGTTGCCCATGCGAAAAGTCTTTGCAACTCTTTGATGAACCGTGTAAAGATTTGACCCATGGATATCAAACTCTTGATCTGTTTGCATGAAGGCCTGTAATTTTTTTTGTAGCGCCTCAGGTGAAAGCAATGTCTCAGGGTCTGAATCAGGAGGAGTCGGAAAATGAACACGCCAGCGCTTTGGCGGGCCGGGCCACTGAAAGAGATTGGACCACTCTTCGGGGTCTGAGATGTAATTTCTGTCGGCATAGCCATGACGTGAAAAGTCGTACGCAACTTCAATATTTAGCGTACGGTCAGGGTATGTGAAACCTTCGAACTCAATTCCTAATTGATTACGAATTAAGCTTCGTGCACCCTCTGCGCTAACCAAGAATCTCCCGTAAATACGATCTTGTTCGCCATCTGAATTTGTAACTACAGCCACAACGCCGTCTGATTTCTGCTCAAAAGATTCGAAGGTCGTACCCATGCGTAAATCGCAATTTGGATCATCCTTTGCCATAGACAAGGCTTCCTCAACGATTTTGATTCTTTCACACTGCAAGACATATGGAAATGATGTGTCCTCTTTAAGGAGTGCATGATCAAATTCAGCAATGAGCTGTGGTCCCTGTCTCTCCCAGTAGTGAACAATTGGCGCAATCATGCCTCTTGGCTCAATCCGCTTGTACAGGCCGATGCGCTCGTACATCTCAAGAGTAGCTGGATGATTCGTTCCCGCGCGGGGTACTTGATCCAGAAAGTTCTCATCCGTGCGGGATTCAAGAAGCGTGACGGCCAGACCCGCCTGAGTGAGGGCTAGGGTCAAACAAAGACCCACAGGACCCGCACCTACGACAATGACCCGATTAGAGTTATCCATATAAGTCAGTTGTGAGCTGATAAAACGGTTCCGTTCTCAACAGCAGAAGTGCCAGGTTCTTTAACCGCCCCAGCCCAACCTGTATGGGTCATATCAAAAACAATGCCATTGGGGTCGCGGTATTTGGCTTCGTAGTAGGAGTTGGGTGATTCTGGTTTACCTGTCAAATAAGTTGCTCCTGCGGCTTTGACTTGTGCATCTGCGGCATCCAAATCATCAACCCACATGCCAAAATGAAAGACTCCAACCTTTTCACCTTTCTCCGGATTCACGCGAAGTAAGGCCACATTCATAACACCATCAGACACATAGATACCTCGCCTTGCATTGCCTACGCGCCTCATTCCGAAAGCAGATTCAAAAAAAACTGCAGAGGCTTCAGGGTCAGGAACCAAAATCGCCACGTGGCGTAATTTAGGTGCTTCTTTAGATACATCAACTGTTGATGTCATATCAATTTCCATTTCAATTTAAGTTAAAAAAACATCTTGGCATGTTGCATGGCAAGGTTAGTCGGCTGTTGCGCCTGACTTTCGCACTATATCCCCCCAACGACCTGCCTCAACTTGAACATAGTTGGCAAAGGCAAGTTGAGACATGGGTTGAGGAATGACTCCGGCATTTGAGAAACGTTTTTGGTTCTCAGGTTTTATTACAGAAGCACTAGCACAAGCATGAACTTTGTCCACAATTTCCTTAGCTACCCCAGTACGCGTTCCGATCGCGAACCAAGGTATGACCTCAAAATTAGGCACGCCTGCCTCATGAATCGTAGGCAAGTCAGGATTACTTTCAATTCTAAGCTTTTGACCAACAGCTATCCCGCGTACGGCACCAGATCGAATATGAGGTAGAGCGTTTGTGGTGTTGTCAAACGTCATTTGAACCTGCCCTGAGATAAGGTCAGTTGTAGCCGCCGCGGTACCTTTGTAGGGCACATGAAGAATGTCAAGCCCCGCCATTTGCTTTAACAACTCCATACCAAGGTGGCCCGTTGTTCCAATTCCAGCAGATGAGTAGGACAACTTACCCGGGTTGGATTTTACCCATTTAAGAAAATCAGGAAAATTTTGAGGGGGAACCGAGTTATTGATAAGCAAGATTAGTGGTGATTGCGCAAGCATAGCAACTGGAAGAATATCCCTATCAGGATCAAACGGCATACTTTTAAATAAATGCCTATTTATTGCAAATACACCTGGCAATGTAACAAACCATTGATGACCATCAGGAGGACTTTGCACAACTGTATTGGCTGCAATATTACCGTTAGCTCCAGCCCGATTTTCAACAATAAATGATTTCCCTGTTGACTGAGAACATTCGGAGGCTACAATACGAGCCAACAAGTCAATAGTTCCGCCGGGCGGACTTGTTGCAAAAATTTTAATCGGCTTGTCCGACCAACTACCTCCCACCTGAGCTACGGCAGAAGCCAAGAGCGATAAAAACAAAAAAAGAACTGCACATAGGCGAGGAATAAAGTTATATATAAAACACAAATTATTGCAAGTATTCAAGGGGACTCCATATTTTCATTTAAGTTTGGCTTAATTTATTGATGAGAAAAATTAAACCTAAAATTATCAGCCATAAAATAATTAATGGTCACTTAGAAATAACCATTGATATTTAATCAATAAAATATAACAAGCTATAGGTGTAAATACTTAAAGTGCATGAGTTTTCAAACTAAATTTACCTATATTAAACAGGTTCACAAAAGGGCTTTTCACCCAATACGGTGATACGTCTAAGCTTTCTTCTTTCGCTCGCATCAAAGTCACTTCGAGCATGAAGAGTGCATCTGTTATCCCAAATAATGATATCTCCCACGGTCCACTTATGAGCATAAATAAATTCAGACTGCTCAGCATGATCAAACAGGAAATTCAATATGTCGCTGCTCTCATCAAGAGGTAAACCTACAATGTGATCGGTCATCAAACGGTTCACGTAAAGCGCCTTTCGCTTCGTTACCGGATGTGTACGAAATACTGGATGAGCAAAGTGTTTCACGCCATCCGCAATTTTAGATCCTCGTTTGGTACCGCTGGCTTCGTAGTCGTATACATTGACGGCCTTCAGTCCATTAAGTTTGATTTTGAGCTCAGGTGGTAATGTTTCGTAGGCTTTGTACATATTCGAAAAAATGGTGTCGCCACCCTTTTTCGGAATTTCCATGGCATAAAGCATTGTGGCCATAGCTGGTTTTTCCACATAACATTGGTCAGAGTGAAAATACATCTCACCATCAGGTAATGCACCAATCAGCACCCCATTTTCTTTGATATTAGATATATACATGACAGATGGATGCCTGCCTCCCCCAGTATGCTTATTCAAAACGCTACCAAGAGTACCAAACTTCTCACAAAACCTGACTTGCTCTTCTTCCTCCAAACGTTGTCCACGAATTAAAAGAATCAGCCCTTCATACCATGCCTGCTGAATACGATTGAATGTTTCAGAATCTAGTGGCTCTGACAAGTCAACCCCACAAACCTCCATACCAAGTGCAGCTGAAACAGACCTAATTTGAATATCAGCAATATTCGCATATCCCATATGATCACTCCAATCTATTATTAGCTTATTAATGCATCATTGCACCACCATCCACATTGATAGTCTGGCCAGTTATATAACTACTTGCATCCGACAATAAAAAGAGAAGCGCCCCCACCAGATCCTCTGGAATTTGTGTACGCTTTAATGCTTTACGACTATTTAACTCCTGCATTTTGGCAATATAAGCTGGGTCGCTAGATTGGATTTGCCCTTCACTTGAGGTAAATCCAGGCGTGATGGCGTTTACCGTGATGTTGTCATCACCAATTTCACGAGAAAGTGCACGAGTAAAACCAACGACGCCCGCCTTTGAGGTTGTGTAATGCAGGCGATTCGGCGTGCCATCCCAAATACGGTTAGAAGAAATATTGATGATTCGACCACTCCCACTATGTTTCATATGTGGGTATACCGCTCTACTGCACAAAAATAGACCTCGTAAATTGACCTCCATCACGCGATCCCAGTCTGACGGCTCTATTTCATACCATGGGCCACGGGGTAAAGAGCTCATAAGGGCTGCGTTGTTCACAAGACCATGAACAGACCCAAAATTCTTGATGACGGCAGCCACCATGGCTTGAACTGAGTCTGAATTTGAAACATCGCAGCCTAAACCCAGCGCATTTCTTCCACATGCTTTCAAGTCTGATGAAACCTGTTGAGCAAGCATTTCATTTTGGTCGGCAATTACTGGCTTTGCGCCGCAAGAAGCCAGCGCTTCACAGTAGATCCGCCCTATTCCAGAAGCACCCCCTGTGACTATGACCACCCTTTCAGATAAGTCAAAAATTTTATGCGCCATACTCCAATAATCAATCAGGCTTGATGCCAACGTCTCGAATGATTTTCCCAAATCTGACAAAATCTTTTTCAATCAAAGCAGCAAACTGCTCTGGAGTACCCGGCATCACGTCAAAAAACTGTCCCTGAAGACGACTCTTAACATCTTGCTGCGACAATAAAGAATTGATATCTTGATTGATTTTGAAAATGATTTCACGTGGTGTTTTGGCAGGCGCAAGCAAACCAAACCAAACATCAAAGTTGTAGCCCGCTAAACCTGCCTCTGCAACAGTTGGAAGCTCTGGAACCAAGTCGCTGCGTTTGGCACCTGCAACTGCAAAACCCTTCAAGCGACCAGTTTTAATATGTGGATTCATATTGGCAACGGTTGTAAACAAAACCTGAACAACGCCTGCCACAGCATCAGGTATTGCAGCACCACATCCTTTGTAAGGTACATGCTGCATCTGAACACCAGCCATAGAATTGAATAACTCACCAGCAATATGCTGAGGTGAACCACCGCCACATGAAATATAGTTAAGGCTGCCAGGCTTGGCTTTTGCTAATGAAATAAGCTCGCGAATTGAATTAGCAGGCACGCCCGCACTTACTCCAATCATGATGGGGGATGAAGCAACCGTTCCAATAGGAGCAAAGTCTTTTAATGGATCCCATGGGGTTTTGTCAAATAATGAGGGATTGATCGAAAGGTTACTTGGCATCATCACCAGGGTATATCCATCAGGAGCTGATCTGGCAACCTGATCTGCTCCGATATTTCCCCCCGCACCTCCTTTGTTTTCTACGACAACAGGCTGCCCCCACATATCAGAAAACTTTTGCGCCAAAAACCGAGCCATTATGTCCGTGCCACCCCCGGCTGGATATGGAACCACGATTTTCACAGGCTTTACTGGCCATGTTTGCGCCCAAGCTGAATGGCTCCAGAGTATTAGTGCAGCCACAACTACGATAAATTTGACCATAAATCGATTTATGAAGCTGTGTTTATTCATAACTTATACCTCAATCATTTTTTACATTTTTAAAATAATTTTGAAAATCATTAAATAGGGGTAAACACTTGGTGGATCAGCAAATCTAGATGGCTAGGGTAATACCTGTTGTTGCACTCATCTCCGCCACTTAGGATTCACACAATGCGCCTCATCTAGTGCGCTACTTAAGAAAGGTAGGTGCGAAATGAAACCCAGTATTCGCATCCATAAATGCGGGGCGGGTCTATTACTTGGTCTTTGCCTATCTGGCGGCCCCACCATTGCCGCGACCCTGAACGTCGACTGTGATGCGGGACAAACCATGACTGCGGCCTTAATCAACATCAAACCGGGTGACATCATGCTGGTGAGCGGCAACTGCAAAGAGCATGTCAATGTGGCTCCTGAAATTGTGCGGGTTACCCTAGACGGTCAAAAGAAAACGACGATTCATCACCCAGGAGGTCCCACAGCTTCCCCACACGCCGTGTACGTTCGCGCCAAGGAAATCACCATGAAGGGCTTTACCGTAACGGGTGGTCTAGATGGCATTCATCTCTCTGGCCCCGCATCGGCCGTGATCGATGGCAATGTCGTCATCAAGAACTCGGGGCGCGGCATCCACATCGACAAGGGCAGCATTGCGCGGATCCTCAATACCAGGGTTGAAGACAACGGCAGCATTGGAATCGATATAACGGGGGCCTCTTACGCTTACATAGGGGTATTCATTCCTCGTGTCCCCACTTTGTCACCCAACACCATCCGAAACAATGGCGGCCCAGGCATCAATATCGAACGCTCCTCTGGCGCCTGGATTGTGGGCAACACCATCAGTGGCAACAAAGATAGTGGCATAGCCGTTCACCGCAGTGCTCAAGCAGATGTCATTGGCAACCTCATCAATGCGAATGGCGGCGATGCAATTACGACCAGTTTCATGGGAGGCGTCAACTTTAAAAGCGAGCCGCGCCAAGATGGTCCTAATCAAACTGCACTCGGACAACCTAATGCAGGTTTTGGAGTACGCTGCATGGTTGGCGGCTATGTAGATGGTCCTATAGGGACCTTATCAGGAGCACAGGGCAGCAAGGATTTCGATCCTAGTTGTGTCAATCGCATGGTCAACCCTTAAAACAAACAACTCGGACCATCCATTTGCCTAGAAGAAGCTACCGCTACTACGACTTCATTTTGGCCGCCTTTGTGACGGTCCTGCTCTGCTCCAACCTGATTGGCGCAGGTAAGGTGGCTCAGGTGGACTTGCCTTTGATAGGCCAAGTAGTGTTTGGTGCTGGCATTCTCTTTTTTCCAATTTCTTATTTTTTTGGCGATATCTTGACTGAGGTCTATGGGTACGCTCATGACCGCAGAGCGGTTTGGTGCGGTTTTGGCGCCTTGTTCTTTGCAGCCATTATGGCCAGCGTGGTGGTGTCTTTGACTCCCGCTCCAGGTGAATACAACTCGTCTTTGCAAAGCGGCTTGGAGATGGTGTTTGGCAATACTTGGCGAATTGTGGCCGGCTCCATTACCGCCTTCTGGATGGGCAGCTTTGTCAATGCCTATGTATTGGCCAAGCTCAAGGTGTGGACTCAGGGTCGAAAACTGTGGTTGCGCACCATTGGCTCCACCGCCGCGGGAGAGATGGTGGACTCAAGTTTGTTTTATGTGATTGCTTTTGCAGGTATTTGGCCCCTAGAGCAAGTGGTGACGGTAGCCTTGGTGCAGTATGTGCTCAAGACCTCTTGGGAAGTGCTGGCCACGCCCTTAACTTACGTGGTCGTGGGCTACCTCAAACGTCAAGAGCAAGAGGACTACTACGACACCCACACCAACTTCTCGCCCTTCAAAACCACACTTTAAGACCTCTCTTTAAAGCGCAGACTCCAAAAATTGGGTCACCTCAAGCAGAGCCTCTTGGGGGCGCTCTTCTTGCATCAAATGACCCTGCTTGGGCAGCACCACGGTTTTGTATTGGGGCAATACCAGCTCATAGCGCTTGGCGTTGTCGCTGGGAATCATTTGGTCTGCTTGGCCCCATAAAAGCAGGGTGGGTGCAGTAATGCGCTTCAAACGCTCAGCCGGGTCTGTGTTGATGGTTTGGTTAGCCCGATCGATGATGGCTTGCCGAACACCAGGGGCCCTGAGCATGTCAAAGTAGCGGTTGAGCAAATCTTCTTGTAACTCTTGGGCATCAAAAAAGGCCGGCTCAATGGACTTTTTGACCATGAACTTAGGCAAGCAGTATTTGATGACGCTCATAAATGACGGCATAGCGTAGGGTTTAAATCCAAACTCTTCAGGGTTGGAATAGCCGTCTGGTGCCATCAAGACCAAGCGCTTGACCCGCTCAGGATAGGCCGACGCAAAGTTCCAGGCAATTTTTCCGCCCATGGAATGGCCCAACAAAGA